>MDTF01003964.1_pt1 | contig 15456 bp, 18 predicted proteins | sample 811191 | NCBI WGS metagenome assembly MDTF01 (sample SAMN05326649, study PRJNA326480) | marine metagenome | isolation source: seawater | place: Southern Ocean | collected 2011 | reverse complement strand
TCCAGTAATTCCAAAAGCACTGTAAGAAGGAATTACAAATGTAATGGTTTCTCCTATTTTCATCAACTTTATTCCTTTTTGTAATCCAGAAATAAAATCCTCTTTGTCAATAATATAATTTTTTACTCCTAAACCTAATTTATTATACAAAATTGAATCTTTCAAATCTGTAATATTATATTCAATCGTTACCTCATTTCCTTTTTTAGGCGTTGGTAAATTTTCTTCTATTTTATGGATATACGTATACCAAAATCCATTTGAAGATTGCAAATATAGTTTAGTAGAATCATTTTTTATGATTTGTAGAATTTTATCGTCTTCAATTTTATTTAAAGCTATCGATTCTTTGATGGCTTCTTTATATAATGTTGTTGATGGTTTTGGGTTGATTGGTTTTCTAGGTTCTATTTTAGAACAAGAAAAACAAAACACCATCAAAAGAAACAAATAACTATTCTTCATAAGATAATTCTAATTCAGATTGATACTCTGATAATAAACTAGTAAAATTTGTGATAGTTTTCTCCATTGATTCATCAGATTTTCCTCCAGCTGCATTATCATGTCCTCCACCACTAAAGTGATTTCTAGAAAATTGATTCACAGAAAAATTACCTTTTGATCGGAAAGAAATTTTAATAATCTTTTGTTCTTTATCTTCAATAAAAATAGCAGCAAAAATAATTCCTTTTAAAGACAATGCATAGTTTACTACACCTTCTGTATCTCCTTTTTGAAAATCGAAACGATTTTTTTCTTCATCTGTTAAGGTGATGAAAGCTGTTTTGTAAGAAGGCAAAATTTGTAAGTTACTTAGAGCTTGTCCTAATAATAACAATCTATTATATGAATTTGCATCATAAACATTGTTATGTATTCTGTCATTTTCAGCTCCTTTATCAATTAATGCTGCAATAATTCTATGAGTATCACTCGTTGTAGACCTAAACCTGAATGAACCTGTATCTGTCATAATACCCGTATACAAACAAGTAGCAATATCAGTATCAATTAAGTCCAAATCATTATTCATTTCAATAAATTGATAAACCATCTGACAGGTTGAACAAATGGTAACATCAGAATACATGTATTTTACGTCGTCAGGCTGCTGATGATGATCTATCATTGCAAAATCATTAGGATATTTTTCTAACGTATTTTGCATATCAGAACCAACTCTATGTAAAGCATTAAAATCTAAAAGAAAAATAATATCCGAATTATTAATCATTCTTTGAGATTGCGAATTTTGCCAATCAAAACGATAGGTAGTTTCAGAACCGGGCAACCAATGCAAGAAATCTGGATAATCATTTGGAACAACAACCGAACAATCGTGACCTTTTTTTCCTAAATAATGTTTTAAAGCTAAAGTAGAGCCTATAGCATCTCCATCAGGATTTCTATGCCCAACGATTACTATCTTTTTAGGTTTTTCTAAAAACCTTTTTAATTCTTCAAATGCTTTTAAAATCATAATGAGCGAATATACAATTTAATTAAAAAAAAGGTGTAATTTCGCGCCGAATTTGTGAAACGCTTAACAATTAATTTTCACGAAATTAACTATTAATAACAAAGTAATTAAAAGTCAATAGGATGGCAACAAATAGAACATTTACAATGCTTAAACCAGATGCTGTAGAAAACGGACATACTGGTGCAATTTTAGAAAAAATGAATGCTGCAGGATTTAGAATTGTAGCATTAAAGAAAACTCAAATGACAAAAGCTGATGCTGAAACTTTTTATGCTGTGCATAATGAGCGTCCGTTTTTTGGAGAATTAGTTGAATTCATGACACGTGGACCAGTTGTAGCTGCAATCTTAGAAAAAGAGAATGCAGTAGAAGATTTTAGAACCTTAATTGGTGCTACAAATCCTGCTGATGCTGCTGAAGGAACTATTAGAAAATTATACGCAACTTCTATGGGAGAAAATGCTGTACATGGTTCTGATTCTGACGAAAATGCACAAATTGAGGGAAATTTTCATTTTTCTGGAAGAGAGCAGTTTTAAGGATTTTTAGATACCCTTATTCTAAAATATATCAAAAAAACTCGTAACTTAATGGTTACGAGTTTTTTTATCCATTATGTTTAATAAGCTATAATTTTATTATTCAAGCATCTCACAAATTAAAATAACAACTACAAAATTTTTTTCTGAACTTAATTGAATATCAATATCTTATTATTGTTCCAAACATCTATTGTGCGAACTAGGCTAATATTAATTTGGAAATTACTTCATCACCTAATTCATCATTTATCATTTTAATAATTTTATCTTTCCCATAACTTAATTCTTCTCGTAATACAGAAGAATTTAATTGAATAATTAGCGTTTTATTTTGCAACATTACGGAAGTTGTATGAGTCGCGACACCCGGCCCCATCATATTATTCCAAGTTTCTTCAACTTTTACTTTATGCATTCCTTTACTCAAGTTATTTTCCTTGATAAAAGTCTGCATTAGATCTTCTATTGAAAAAGAATCATTTTCTCTTTTTGCCATTGGTATTTTAATTTTACCTTTCTGTAATTAAAATATTTCTATTTAAGATTTCAACTTTCACCTTAAAGTTTAAAAATCTGATAGGGTTTATTACTCTGTTTAACAATATCTTCGGTTCTTTTTGAATGTGTGTCAGTAATAAATATCTGACCAAATTCGTCGTTATTCACCAACTGAATAATTTGAGAAACTCGATTTTCATCTAATTTATCAAAAATATCATCTAATAACAGAATTGGAATTACTTTTGATTGTTGCTTTATAAACTCAAACTGCGCCAATTTTAGGGCTATTAAATACGATTTTTGTTGCCCTTGAGAACCGAACTTTTTTATAGGATAAGCTTCAATTTCGAAACTTAAATCATCCTTATGTATTCCTGATGTTGTGTATTGTAAAATCTTATCTTTCTCTAATGATTGTTCTAATAAATCTTTCATAGAAAAATCATTTAACTGACTTTTATAATTTAAATTAACAACTTCTTTACCCCCAGAAATAACTTGATATTTTTTATTAAAGATAGGAATAAATTCCTCTAGAAAATCTTTTCTAATCGTATAAATTTTAGCTCCGTAATTGGCTAATTGATCATCATAAACACTTAGATTTAAAGCATCAAAAGTTCTATTTGCAGCGAAATATTTTAACAAAGCATTTCTTTGACTTAAAACCTTATTGTAAGAAATTAAATTTTGTAAGTACTTTTTATTTTGTTGAGAAATAACTCCGTCAATAAATTTTCTTCTAGTATCACTACCTTCTGTAACTAAATCTCTATCCGCAGGAGAAATAATGACCAAAGGAATTTGACCTATATGTTCTGAAAACTTGTCGTAACTCTTTCCATTTCTCTTCAAAACTTTTTTCTGTCCACGCTTTAAACTGCAGACAATTTTTTCATTTCTATCGTTTAAAACATAATCACCTTCTATCATAAAAAAGGCTTCACCATGCTTTATATTCTGACCAGCTATCGAATTAAAGTAACTTTTAGCAAAAGATAGATAATAAATAGCGTCCAAAACATTTGTTTTGCCAACCCCATTATCTCCTACAAAACAATTTATTTTCTGCTGGAAATCAAAAGATTGCAATTCTAAATTCTTAAAATTGACTAAAGAAATTTTCTGTAAATACATGAATAAATACTACGATTAATAATGATTTGCAAATTATTGAAAATTTAGGGAATTATCCGCTTTTAAAATCCAATAAAAAAAACTATTTTTGCTCCACTAAATTTTAAGGAAAAACATGTCAACATACCAGAAAAAATATAAAGCAGAAGGTAAAAAAGAAGCAAATCAAATCGATGAATCAGAATTTGAAACAGCTGGAGTATTAAATACTTTAGAAGAAACAGCTTCAAGATCTGAAAAATGGATAGAAAAAAATAGCAAACCTTTATTCTACTCTTTAGTAGCTGTGGTTGTTTTTTTCTTAGCTTTTTTAGGTTATACTAATTATGTTGTTGAACCAAACGAATTAGATGCTTCTAACGAATTATCTTTTCCAAGAAAACACTTTAATGAAGCTGCAACAGCAGGTTCAGGAATAGACTCTTTATTAAATTTAGGCTTAGAAGGTGCAGATGGTAAATATGGCTTTTTAGATATTGCAGATTCTTACAGTGGTACAAGTGCTGGAAATTTAGCAAACTATTATGCAGGTGTTTCTTATTTACAAATGAAACAATATGATAAAGCTATTGAATATTTAAGTAAATTTAATTCTGATGATGAAATGTTAGGCCCTGTTGCTTTAGGAGCAATTGGTGATGCTTTTTCAGATATTGATCAACAAGAAGAAGCTTTAGAATTTTATGAGAAGGCTGCAAATAAAAAAGAAAATGAGTTTACGACTCCTTTATTTTTATACAAAGCAGCACAAACTGCAATGTCTTTGAAAGAATATAACAAAGCAGAACAATTATTTACACAGATAAAAGATAACTATTCAAAATCTGATCAAGGGAGAGATATTGAAAAATTTATCAATGCTGCTAAATACGCTAAATAATAGTTTTAGTAAAATTAGTCGCAGTTAGCGATAAATTTACTAAATACTAAATACTTAATTAAATGGCTACAACCAATTTATCAATTTACGATAAAGCAACAATCCCAAATGCGAAAAATTTTCGATTTGGGATTGTTGTTTCAGAATGGAATCCTGAAATTACACAAAACTTAAAAAAAGGCGCTATTGAAACGTTTTTAGATTGTGGAGCAACTAAAGAAAATATTATTTCTTGGGATGTACCTGGAAGTTTTGAATTAATCTATGGTTGCAAAAAAATGATTCAATCTCAAAAAGTTGATGCTATCATTGCTATTGGAAATGTAATTCAAGGAGAAACAAAACATTTCGATTTTGTTTGTGAAGGTGTAACACAAGGAATTGTAGATTTAAATATTAAATATGATGTTCCTGTAATTTTCTGTGTTTTAACTGATAATACAAAACAACAATCTATAGATAGATCTGGCGGAAAATTAGGTAATAAAGGTGCAGAATGTGCCGTTGCTGCTATTAAAATGGCCGCTATTAAAACCTTAAATAGAAACTCGGAAAGTATTGGATTTTAACAAAAAAACAGCTTTATCTTTTTTTAAGAATACTTTTAACATCATTTCTTGATGAATTCCTTTTAATTATTTAAATTTGAATTGCTGAAATTGGTATAATAATTGACTTCTAAAAATTGATATTCACCAATTATTTTCTAAAATTATGGGATTTTTAAAAAGAACAAACAAAAAATTTGATTACCAACCACGTTATTATAAAGGAGATGGAAGTCCTTATAAAATCGAACATAAATTAGATCAGTTTAGAAATACAACTGGAAAAAATAAAGGTTTAAAAACTAAATTTTCTAGTGCTATTAATGAACTTAAAAATGCAGAAAAAGGATCTAATAGAACCGTAATCTATATTATTTTAATATTAGTATTTGTTTTCTTTTACATCATAGACTTTGATTTATCTATATTCTTTACTAAATAATGTCAGATATCATTCAACTTTTACCAGATCATGTAGCAAATCAAATAGCTGCAGGAGAAGTCGTACAGAGACCAGCTTCTGTGGTTAAAGAGTTGCTAGAAAATGCAATTGATGCTGGTGCAACAAGCATAAAATTATTATTAAAAGACGCTGGTAAAACGTTAATTCAGGTTCTAGACGATGGCAAGGGTATGAGTCCTACTGATGCAAGAATGTCTTTTGAAAGACATGCCACTTCAAAAATCAAAAAAGCAGAAGATTTATTCAACCTCTGTACAAAAGGTTTTAGAGGTGAAGCTTTAGCATCTATTGCTGCAATTGCACATGTTGAATTAAAAACAAAACAAGAAAACGAAGAACTTGGAACTTCTATAAAAATTGAAGGAAGTAAAATTATTTCCCAAGATTTTATTTCAACTTCAAAAGGGACAAGTATTGCGGTTAAAAACTTGTTTTACAATATACCTGCGAGAAGAAATTTTCTAAAGTCAGATACTGTAGAAACGCGTCATATTATAGATGAGTTTCAAAGAGTTGCTTTAGCACACCCAACGATTGCTTTTTTAATGCACCATAACAATAATGAAGTTTATCATTTAAAAAGCAGCAATTTAAGAAAACGAATTGTAAGCGTTTTCGGAACTAAAATGAATGAAAAATTAGTTCCAATAAACGAACAAACCGATATTGTCTCTATTGAAGGTTTTGTCGCAAAACCAGAATTTTCTAAAAGAAAAAGAGGAGAACAATTCTTTTTTGTAAATGATCGTTTTATAAAAAGCTCTTATTTAAATCATGCAGTTGTAAATGCTTTTGACGGTCTACTAGAGCAAGGTTCACATCCCTCCTACTTTTTATATTTAACAGTACCTGCAAATACAATTGACATTAACATTCATCCAACAAAAACGGAGATAAAGTTTGATAATGAAAAAGCATTGTATGCAATGTTAAGAGCAACCGTGAAACACAGTTTAGGGCAATATAATGTAGCGCCTCTTTTAGATTTTAATAGAGACTCTAACCTAGACACACCATACCATTTAAACTCAAATACGACATCAGCAAAAACACCAAAAATTTCTGTTGACCCAGATTTTAATCCCTTTAAGGAATTAGAACAAAAAGAAATACGTTTTCCTTATAATAGAGAAAAACAAACTGAGAGTTGGGAATCTTTATATACTTCTACCGCAGTCACGGATGAAGAAAGACAATCAGAATTATTTGACAATCAGCAAGAAATAAAAACACAAAAAACGTTTCAGATTCAGCGTAAATATTTACTAAGTTCTATAAAATCTGGGGTTGTTTTAATCAATCAATCTTTAGCACATCAACGTATTTTATATGAAGATTTTTTAGAAAGTATAACTGTAAAAGAAGCCAATAGTCAGCAATTATTGTTTCCTGTAAAAATATCATTTTCGTCACAAGAAATAGAAATGATTTATACCATGAAAGCCGAACTAGAAAACGCAGGTTTTTCTTTTGATGAATTTACAAAAGACAGTGTTACTATTAAAGGAATACCTGTTTCCGTTACAGAGAGCAAGATTACTATCATCTTAGAAGAGCTTTTAAACGATATGAATTTAGAAGTGCCTGATGCCAGTTTTAGTCATTTTGATGTAATGGCAAAATCGTTCGCAAAAACATTATCGATAAAAACAGGAACACAACTTTCTGAAAGAGAACAAGAAAGTTTAGTGAACAACTTATTCTCGTGTAAAGAACCTACTATTTCTCCTTTCGGGAAATCAACATTTAAAACACTGACCTTAAACGAAATAGACAATCTATTTAATAGCTAATCATGAATAGACTAACAGATGCCATAAAACACCTAATTATAATCAATGTAATTTTATTTGTAGTACCACAATTACTACAATTAGATTTAACAAATATATTGGCTTTACATTTTCCTAAAAACGAACATTTTGGGTTTTGGCAATATGTAACTCACATGTTTATGCATGGAAGTTTTCCACATATTTTATTCAACATGTATGGTTTGTATGCATTTGGGACTCCATTAGAACAAATGTGGGGAAAAAAGAAATTTATTTTCTTCTATTTCTCTGCCGGTCTAGGAGCAGGATTAATTTACACTTTAGTAAATTATTATCAATTCAATAATGCTTTTGAGCAAATAATTGCATCTGGTGTTACCGATAATCAATTAAATACAATTCTTAATTTTCAAGGAAATACTTGGGGAGAGTTTATTGATAATGCAAACAAAATTATATCAAAAAGTAATAATATAAACTACTTTGAAGGTTTAGGTGATGAATTGATAAAAGCTAGTAAATATTACAATACTACTGCTGTTGGGGCTTCTGGAGCTGTTTATGGGATTTTAGTTGCTTTTGGTTTGTATTTTAAAGATGCTAAATTAGCACTGATATTTTTCCCTGTTCCGATAGCAGCAAAATATTTTATTCCTGTAATGATTTTAGGAGATTTATTCTTCGGAATGACAAAATATTCTATTGGGAATATTGCGCATTTTGCACATTTAGGGGGTGCTTTAATAGGATTTATTATTGCTTGGTATTGGAAAAATAATCAATTTAAAGTTCGTTAATGAAGTATATAAACAACTTAAAAGGTCGTTTCCAAAATGGAAATATTGTAGAAAAATTAATCTACATAAATATTGCTATTTTTATTTTAACCTTACTATTTAATGTTTTTCAAGGTTTATATAAAGGGCAAATAAATTGGCTAGTAGATTGGTTTTCTTTAGATGATGACTACACTTCTCTATTGCAAAAACCATGGTCTATTATTACCTATGGTTTTTTACATGCTGATTTTATTCATATATTAATGAACTTAATTGTTCTGCACTTTATTGGTCATTTATTTTTAGAATATTTCACCCAAAAACAATTACTTAATTTTTATGTTATTGGTACTTTATTTGGAGGGATTTTGTTTCTTCTCAGTCAAAACTACTTTCCTTTATTTGAAGGAAAATCATCTTTGTTAGTTGGTGCTTCTGCTGGGATTTCGGCCATATTTATAGGGGTTACAACTTACATACCAAATTATCAGTTAAAACTACGTTTTATAGGTTTTGTAAAACTATGGTATTTGGCTGCCTTTTGGATTAGTCTAGATATTATTGGTTTAATTGGCGATAATGCTGGAGGCCATTTTGCACATTTAGGAGGTAGTTTGTTCGGTTTTTTATATGTAAATCAAGTAAGTAATAAAAAAATAAATCTATCAAGTATGTTTTCATCCTTTTTCAAAAGGAAAGAGAAACCTCTAAAAACAGTCCATAAATCTGCAAAAAAGAAAACGAATTCAGTAAAAAACACAAACGTAACACAAAAACAGATAGATGCAATATTAGACAAAATAAGTAAATCTGGTTACGATACATTAACAAAAACAGAGAAGGATTTTTTGTTTAGACAAGGAAAAAAATAATTCTTAAAAAGTGAAAAAATTATCCCTTATAAATAAAATTATTTATTTGCTAAACTCCTTTTTAGCAACAATTCTTTTGCTCTCATATTTATTACCATTTGTATCTCCTAAGAATATTCCTACTTTCGCGATTTTAAGTTTACTTGTTCCTCCTTTAATTATTCTTAATCTCTTTTTTGTAATTTATTGGATATTGAAACTAAAAAAACATTTTCTTTTATCAGCAATTATTTTGACTATAGGTTGGTTCTTCTCAACACCTATTTACAAGCTTACAGAAAATAAATCTTCTTTAAATGATGATTTAAAAGTGATGAGCTATAATGTAAGAATGTTTAACCATTGGAAATGGATTGATGACCAAAACATACCGGAAAAAATTAGTGCTTTTGTATTAGAACAATCACCTGATATTTTATTGTTTCAAGAATATTATACATTAGAAAAACAAACTTTTTTATATCCTTATAAATATATAAGAACAAAGAGTCAAAAAGCTAAAATTGGGTTAGCGATTTATTCTAAATTCCCTATTATAAATCAAGGTTCTTTAGATTTAAAAAACACTGCTAATAATATTATATTTGTAGATATTGTTAGAAAAAAAGATACGATTAGAGTGTATAATTTACACTTACAATCTTTAAAATTAAATACTAGTAAAGAAAATTTTGGACAAGAAAATTCAGAAAAATTAATTGCACGCTTAAAAGAACGTTTTAAAAAACAAGCAGAACAAACTGAAGTTTTCATGGCTCATGAAAAACAATGGAAAGGCAAAAAAATAGTAGCTGGCGATTTTAATAACACCAGTTATTCTTGGGTTTATAATCAAATTTTAGAAGATAAAAAAGATACTTTTATCGAAGCAGGAAAAGGTTTTGGTAAATCTTTTAATTATTGGTTTCCGATGAGGATCGATTTTATATTAACTGATAAAAATGCAATTGTAAATAAATTTACGTCATTTTCAGAAAAAAACTCAGACCACTTCCCTATTCTATCAAAAATAAACTGGTAAGAACCTTTATATTTGTATTAAAAAGCTCAAAATCTATGAAAAATTTTGATGTTGCAATTATTGGCAGTGGTCCTTCAGGTGCTTCAACTGCATTTTATCTAGGTAAACAAGGTATTTCTACAGTAATCATAGAAAAAGAAACCTTACCTCGTTATAAAACTTGTGGAGGAGGATTTGTAAATAGAGGAAGAAAAAATATGCCTTTTGATATTTCTGAAGTTATTGAACGTGAATTTTTCACCGTTGATAGCTACTTCAATAATAATGAAACTTGTTATCAATCTAAAAAAGAGGAACCCATAATTACCATGATTATGAGAGATGCCTTTGATAACTTAATTGTAAAAAAAGCAAAAGAATTTGGAGTGACGTTATTAGAGAATCATACCTTAAAAAGTATTGATTTCATGAATAGAAAATCTATTTTAAAGACTTCTCAAGGAGAAATTTCTGCAAAATTTATAATTGCTGCTGATGGTGTTTTGAGTCCCACTGCAAAAATGGCTGGCTGGAAAAATGATACTCGAAAATTAATTCCTGCTTTAGAATATGAAGTTGAAGTTTCTAAAAAAGATTTTGAGCGTTTATCTAAAAGTGTGCGTTTTGATGTTGATGCTGTTCCTAATGGATATGCATGGAGTTTTCCTAAGAAAAATCATCTATCAATAGGGGTCTTAACTACAAAAAAAGGAAGAATAAACTTAAAGGAGTATTATAAAAAATACATACAGACTTTAGGTATTAAAGAAATCCTCAAAGAAGAAGCTCATGGCTTTCAAATACCGATTGCTCCAAGAACAGATGGTTTTGTGAAAAATAATGTCTTCTTAATTGGTGATGCTGCTGGTTTTGCTGAACCCATCACTGCAGAAGGAATATCGAATGCAATTTTAAGCGGAAAGTATGTTGCAGAAGCTATAATAGAGAGTAATTTAGATGGCAGTTTATCAGAAAAAAAATATATAGAAAAGTTACATTTAAAAATATTGCCAGAATTAAAATCTGGAGCTATTTTATCAAAATTCTTTTATCACAATAATCCTGTAAGGAACTTTATCCTAAGTAAATATGGTCAGCACTTTAATAATATTATGGTTGATATTTTACACGGAGACAGGCCATTCCCTAAAAATGTCACTAAAAAATTAAAAGGTAAAATTAAAGAGAAAATATTATAAGCTATTTATCAAATCCATATTCACGTTCTACTTTACAAATTCTTAATTGGTATTTTTTATACCATTTTTCTCTGCCTAAGTTGCGAACTTCTGTATGTTCTATATTATTTTTCCAATTGGTAATATGGTCTAAAGTTTGCCAATACGAAACAGTAATCCCAATGTCACTTCTTGCAGACTCAATGCCCAAATAGCCTTTCTGGAGCTTTGCTAAAACTTCCATTCTTTCAGCAGCTTCTTGATATCCATCTGCATTATCTTCCACTATTGTTGAAAAAATAACGGCATAATAGGGAGGTTGTAAATGATCTACAATCATAATTTTAATTCGTATTTTGTTTCTGGTAATTGAATGTCCTCGCTAATCATTTTTTTTACAACTTTAAAGTTTAGTTTTTCTAAAATCTTAACAGATGCCACGTTTTCGTCAACAACATACCCCACTAATTTTTTAACTCCTATTTTTTTACAATATTCAACTGTGGCTTCACAAATTTCAAAACCATAACCATGATTCCAGTATTTTTCTAAAAAACGATAGCCAATTTCATCATCTATTACATCTTTTACCAAAGCCAAAGTTCCAATAAATTTTGGATCTAATTTTCTTTCAATGGCATAAATCCAAAAATCATTATTTTCAAGTGTATATTTTTTGATGAGATCCAATAATTCTAGCGCGTTTTCATCAAATGTTTTTACTTCACCATCTGCAAACTGCATGACATTGGGGTTACTTTGCATTTCATGAAATGAATCCACATCACTTAAAATCAGTTTTCTAACAATTAATCTTTCCGTTTCAAAAATCATCAATATTATTGTAAATTTGCAGTCCTTAAAAGTACAAGAATGATTGCAGATAAAAAAGTCGCTTTTTATACATTAGGTTGCAAATTGAATTTTTCTGAAACATCAACAATTGCACGAAACTTTGTGAATGAAGGTTTTGAACGTGTTGATTTTGAAGAAGAAGCAGATATCTATGTAATTAATACATGCTCTGTCACAGATAATGCAGACAAACGTTTTAAATCGATTGTAAAAAATGCATTGAAGAAAAACGACGATGCTTTTTTAATAGCTATTGGATGTTATGCACAATTAAAACCAGAAGAATTAGCAGCTGTAGATGGTGTTGATTTAGTTTTAGGAGCCACTGAAAAATTTAATGTTACCAGCTATATTAATGATTTAAGTAAAAATAATGTTGGCGAAATTCATTCTTGTGAAATTTCTGACGCAGATTTTTACGTAGGTTCTTATTCTATAGGCGGCAGAACTCGTGCTTTTCTAAAAGTGCAAGATGGTTGTGATTATAAATGTACCTATTGTACAATCCCTTTAGCACGTGGAATTTCTAGAAGTGATACTTTAGAGAATGTAATCCAAAATGCCAAAGAAATATCCTCTAAAGGAATTAAAGAAATCGTTTTAACTGGCGTTAATATTGGAGATTATGGAAAAGGAGAATTTGGTAATAAAACGCACGAACATACTTTTTTAGATCTAGTAAAAGAACTAGATACAATTGATGGTATTCATCGTTTGCGAATTTCATCCATAGAACCTAATTTACTAAAAGATGAAACAATAGATTTTGTTTCTAAATCGAACTCTTTTGTACCTCATTTTCATATTCCATTACAATCTGGAAGTGATGAGCTACTAAAGAAAATGAAACGTAGATATCTACGAAAAACCTATACAAATAGAGTTTCTAGAATTAAAGAAGTAATGCCAAATGCTTGTATCGGAGTAGATGTTATTGTTGGTTTTCCTGGAGAGACTGACGAGCTCTTTTTAGAAACTTATAATTATTTAAACGAAATGGATATTTCGTATTTACATGTTTTTACCTATTCGGAAAGACCAAATACAGAAGCGGTAGATTTAAATGGTGTTGTTCCTAAAAAAATACGTGCAAAACGCAGCAAAATGCTACGAGGTTTATCAGCTAAAAAAAGACGTTCTTTTTATGAGTCTCAATTAGGGAATACGCTAACTGTTTTGTTTGAAAACGAGAACAAAGAAGGGTATATAAATGGATTTACAGAAAATTATGTAAAAGTAAAGTCACCATGGAATCCAGATTTAATAAACACTTTACATGCAATTACGCTTACAGAAATTGATGAGGACGGTTTGGTAAGATTTAATTTTATAAAAGAGACTATTTCAATTTAAATTAAAGCTATACTTGTTAAGTAATTAGAATTCCTAATGTTAAAGAATATATATGTCTAAGATTCATATTTACTTTATGCCCGGTTTGGCTGCTGGTCCAGAAATTTTTGAAAGATTAGAGCTGTCATCGCAAATATATGAGTTACATTTCTTAACATGGAAAACACCTTTAGATTTAGACGAAACAATTACTAATTATGCTAAGAGGATGACTGCTGATATAAAGCATTCAAATCCTGTTTTAATTGGTGTTTCTTTTGGTGGGATTATAGTACAAGAAATGAGTAAATTAATCGTTACAAGAAAGGTTATTATAATTTCTAGCGTAAAATCTACAAGCGAACTTCCTAAAAGATATAAAATAGCAAACAAAAGTAAAATTTATAAATTATTTCCAACTCAAATTGTAACTAATTTTGATAATTATGCTAAATTTTTTATTGGAAAATCATTAGAAAAAAAGGCTAAAATCTATAGAAAATATCTTTCTGTTAGAGGAAAAAACTATATAAAATGGTCTATTCATAATGTTATAAATTGGAGTCAAGATAAACCAATAGAAAATATTGTTCATATTCATGGAACAAACGATCACATATTTCCTCTTAAGAATATTGAAAAATGTATTAAAATTGAAGATGGAAATCATTCTATGATTCTTTTAAAACCGAAAGAAATTTCTATAATTATTCATCAAAGTTTAACTTGTTAAAACTACTTCTATTGGTTACTTTTATACTTATTAAAAATTAATCTATCATGAATAAATCTTCGCGTATTATATCTCTTTTAAGTATCATTTGCATTACTGTCTTATTTATGAATGCTATTCATGAATCGGATATAGATCCTAAAACAAATACACATCAAAATTACAAAATAAGAGCTTTAAAATTACCCAGTAACCTAAACCTTGCAGGCGAAAGAGTTCCTCTTGAAAAATCAGATGTAAAAGAAAGAATGGACAGAGAGTTGTTAGTAAATACATATTGGCAGTCTAACGGCATATTACTTTTAAAACGTGCAAACAAATATTTTCCTATTATAGAGCCTTTATTAAAAAAATATGGTTTACCTGACGATTTTAAATTTTTAGCATTGGCAGAAAGTGGTTTTACAGATGAAACCTCAACAGTTGGAGCCGCAGGAATTTGGCATTTTATGAAAGCTACCGGCAAAGAATATGGTCTTGAAATAAATAATAATGTAGATGAAAGATACAATATTGAAAAATCTACAAAAGTAGCTGCCGAATACCTAAAAAATGCGAAAAACCGTTTTGGATCTTGGACCTTAGCAGCAGCAGCATACAATGCTGGAAATTATGGAATTTCTAGAAGATTAGAAGCACAAGAAGTTACAAATTATTATGATGCTAAATTAGCGAATGAAACAGAACGTTATGTTTTTAGAATTTTGGCCCTAAAAGAAATTATTAGAAACCCAGAAAAATATGGTTTTGTTTTTGAAAAGGATGACTTGTATACAATTAAAAAAACCTACACAGTAAAAGTAGATACAGCAATCACAAATATTACTAGTTTTGCAAAAGGATTTGGCATTAACTATAAAGAGTTTAAAATCCATAATCCATGGTTAAGAGAAAATAAATTAAATAATAGAAGTAGAAAATTATACGAAATTAAGATTCCTGTAAAATAAGTTACTCAATTATATTTTTTACTCTTCCGACCAAGCCAGATTCTAATTGTACTTTTATTCCATGAGGATGATTCGCTGATTTTGTTAAAAGCTTGGCAACATTTCCCCCTGTTAATTGACCGGACCGTTGATGCGGTTTTTGAATAATTTCTACAAACAAACCAATAGTAATATTCTTTCTTTGTCTACCGTCTATCATAAATAATATTTTTAAAAAGGAAAATAAAAAAAGCCTATCAGATTTGATAGGCTTTTAGATAAAAAATTAACTAGTAATAGATATATGTTATAATACTCTTACGTTTACTGCGTTTAATCCTTTTTTTCCATCTTGTAAGTCAAACTCAACTTCATCGTTTTCACGAATTTCGTCAACTAATCCTGACACATGCACAAAATGTTCTTTGTTGTTTCCTTCTTCAGTA
>MDTF01008445.1_pt1 | contig 15457 bp, 16 predicted proteins | sample 811191 | NCBI WGS metagenome assembly MDTF01 (sample SAMN05326649, study PRJNA326480) | marine metagenome | isolation source: seawater | place: Southern Ocean | collected 2011 | reverse complement strand
TCGCCGGTAAGGTTCAGGGCGTTTTTTTTCGAAAAAACACTAAAGCTCAAGCGGATATGCTTGGGCTTACCGGCTGGGTTCGTAACACTAAAGTAGGCACGGTGGCATTTTTAATTGTTGGTGAGGATTCTGCTCTAGCTGCTATGCAGCGATGGCTGCATAGGGGGCCTCGATTGGCGCGCGTCGATAAGGTCGATTTTGAAACCTGCCAAGTTGAAGATCTGACAGGTTTCAGAATTGACTATTAGCTGAATATTTTACTCAAAAATTCCAGACTCATGTCCTTCTCTATCATTGATTTCTCGCCACTGCGACGATCGAGATGCTCTATAACGCCATCGGCGAGGGTGCGGGGAGAAACAACAAGGCGATGAGGGATTCCGATTAGTTCAGAATCAGCAAATTTTACGCCAGGGCTGGTTTTTTTATCTCTATCATCAAGTAGCACGTCAATGCCGAGTGATTGTGCTTTTTGATAAAGCATTTCACTAACTTCAAGCACGTTTTCGGATTTATGGGCGTCTATCTGAGTGATGATAAGTCGAAAGGGTGCGATGTTTTCTGGCCAAATAATGCCCCGGTCATCGTGATTTTGCTCGATACAGGCGGCCACTACACGAGTAACCCCAATTCCATAGCAGCCCATGGTCAAGGCCACGGCTTTGCCATTTTCGTTTAGCACAGTTGCCTTTAAGGATTCGCTGTATTTGGAACCCAATTGGAAAATATGACCTACTTCAATGCCACGTTTAATGGCTAAGGTGCCATTGCCATCTGGGCTGCCATCGCCTTCTTGTACCTTTCTTATATCGGCACTTGAATCAAATTTTATTGAGTCTCCCCAGTTGGCAGAGCTCATATGCTTGCCGAGTTGGTTTGCGCCGCAGACAAAATTGCTTAATTCGATAACAGATTTATCCGCTATAACAGGTATAGCCAGATCAATTGGACCAATGCAGCCCGGCAAACAGTTGAGTGTTGCTTCAATAAGCGCGTCGTCAGCAAAAGTAATAGGGGAGTATAGTTGGCTGAGTTTTCCCGCTTTGATTTCACTTAGCTCTTGATCACCCCTTAACAGAAGCGCTACGAGCTGATCAGTTTTCTCACCTTTGCTGTCGGCGCCGTGGACTATTAAGGTTTTGACTAGGCTACTCGTTGGTATTCCTAGCAACTGCGCAACATCTTCAATAGAGCTGGCATTTCCAGTGTCTTCCATTTTAGCCGGGTTCGACTCTTTTGATGTGTTCGCCGCAGTGGGAATGCCTTCAGCCATTTCTATATTAGCCGCGTAGTCCCCGCTGGAGCTGAAGACTATTTCGTCTTCGCCAGAGTCGGCTAATACGTGAAATTCATGGGAAGTGCTGCCTCCAATGTTTCCTGAATCGGCAATCACCGGCCGGAAATCCAAGCCCAAACGGTTAAAGATGTTGCAGTATGTTTTGTGCATCACCGCGTAGGTATCATCCAATGATTCTTGGCTGGTATGAAAAGAGTAGGCGTCTTTCATAATAAACTCCCGCGCACGCATAACGCCGAATCTTGGACGTCTCTCGTCACGGAATTTAGTTTGAATTTGATATAGGTTGCAGGGAAGTTGCCGGTAGCTGCTGTATTCGTTTCGAACTATGTCGGTGATGACTTCTTCATGGGTCGGGCCGAGGCAGAAATCTCTATCGTGGCGGTCCTTAAATCGGAGAAGCTCATCCCCCATGGTTTCCCAGCGTCCTGATTCTTGCCAAAGCTCAGAAGGCTGAACTACTGGCATGGAGACTTCCATAGCGCCAGATTTATTCATTTCTTCTCTAACGATGTTGCTAACTTTATGTAATACCCTGAGGCCCAGGGGCAACCATGTGTACAATCCGCTGGCTAATTTACGAATCACTCCAGCGCGTAACATGAGTTGATGACTTGTTATTTCAGCATCTGCTGGAGTTTCTTTTACAGTGGCTAGTAAAAATTGACTGGCTCGCATTATCGTTTCCCATAAAAGAAAGGCAGCCTAGGGCTGCCTTTCGTCAAACTCAACTTCGTGTCGCCTAATTTAGGGAGCGAATCAGGACGTGACTTAGAACGCGACTTAGAGCGCGAATTCTTTAAGTTTCTTCAAAGGTAATACCTTTACCCGAGTTGTGGCTGGTTTGCGAGGAATGTCCATAAGTTCACCAGGCTTAAATGGGTTAGGGACATTCTTGCGAGCAGGGCGCGCAGGCCTGACGACCGATTTAATTTTCAACAAGCCAGGTAGTGTGAATTCGCCAACAGCACGTTTCTTAATGTGGCGCTGTATAATGATGCCTAGCTCATCGAGAACAGCGGACACTTCTTTCTTGCTTATTGAGGTGTTCTCTGCGATCTCATTTAGAATCTCAGTTTTTGTGTACTTCTTCTGAATCGCAGGAGTTTTACGTGCTGCAACAGGTGCAGCTTTTGTTGCTACAACTTTGCGAGTTGGTTTCTTAACAGCCATGCGGAATCTCTTTATTGTATTTCAGTTATAGTTAGACGGTTTGTTTGACAGTGCAAACGCGAGTCTGCGTGTCAGGAAAGAAACGATTATTATTTATAATTTTTGACTACCTTCCAAGGATGTATTTATAAAGCATTAAACATGACCTATCAAGTACTATAATGAAGAATTTTTTTTTTGGTTTTGTCTCGCAAAAATCAGTCTATTTATGCTTTGTCGTGTGGCATTTCCCGCCCCCTGATTCGGCTGTTTAGTCAACTTAAAAGGTGGGTGGAAAGGTAATAGGGCCAGAGAAAATTGATGGCAGGGGAATGGGCTTTTAAAATTCTCTTTTTGACTTTGGCCGCCAGCTTTGGATGCAGACGTAAAGAAAGAGTTTTCTGAATCAAATCGGCTAGACAAAAATAAGCTGACTAGGTTGATCCTTTCGGCTCAGCTTTTGGATTTATGCTCGCTTAACGGCCATATTTATATCCCTGCCATACCTGTAATACTTCTCTGGCATGTCCCTCAGCGTGCTCTGGATGAAATAGATCAAAGGGAAATCTGCTTAAATGATTATGTGTTAGGGGTGCGAGTAAAAATCCATATAAGGTACAATGTGCGGCTTTTTGGGTTATGGCAGAAAACTGCTGTGCGCTGTGGTCAAGGATTATGAGCTTGAGGGGTGGTCTTAAATTGCACTCTCGAACTGCGATTTCGGGCGGTGGCTTTACTTCGTGACTAGTTCCTGTGTTGAGTCCAGTGACTTATCTCAGTGATGTAGAGCTGTGGAAAGAAGCATAGATGTGAAATATGAATGTAGATTTGTCTTATACCTTAAGCCTAATCGTAACCTGTTTTTGTTTTTAGCCTTTTACTTTGGAGTTTATTAGTCAGCCTATGCCGATCTACGAATATCAATGTACCAATTGCGATGCTACGTTAGAAGCATTGCAAAAAATGAGTGATGCACCGCGTGTGGATTGTCCTGAGTGCCAGAAGCCAGCACTTAAGAAACTGGTTTCTGCTGCCAGCTTTCGCCTTAAAGGTGGGGGATGGTATGAGACTGACTTTAAAACCGGAAATAAAAAGCAGCTTGCTGAGTCAGATTCCGGTGACAAATCAGCCGGTAGCAGCAAATCTGGTAAAGATTCTGCGGCAAAGTCAGATACCACTAAAGCCAAGCCTAAAGCAGAAACCAAAACTACACCGTCAAAGCCAAGCTCAAATTGAGCTGAGGTGGACAGAAAAGGCCAATACAGGCTTTACTAACGAATAAGGAAAGGGTCGAAATTATGCGCAGCCATTATTGTGGTGAATTGAACGAGTCTCATGTAGATCAAGAGGTGTCACTGTGTGGCTGGGTTCACCGACGTCGTGATCACGGCGGCGTTATATTCTTGGATGTGAGAGACCGAGAGGGTTTGACTCAGGTTGTTTTTGATCCGGATACAGTTGAAAGTTTCGCTCTCGCTGAAAGTGTCAGAAGTGAATATGTAGTTCAGGTTAAGGGCAGGGTTAGACTCCGTCCGCAAGGCACTGGCAATGCCGATATGGTAACAGGTCAAATTGAAGTGCTAGGCAAGGGTTTGGTTATTCTTAACGCATCCAATACGCCGCCGATTCAGTTGGATGAGCATGTGGAAGTTGGCGAAGAAGTCAGGCTTCACTATCGTTATATCGATTTACGCCGTCCGGAAATGGCTGAGCGGTTACGGTTTCGTTCAAAAGTTACCAACACGGTTAGAAACTTTTTGGATGAAAATGGGTTTTTGGATATTGAAACTCCGTTACTTACCAAAGCTACCCCTGAAGGTGCGAGAGACTACTTAGTGCCTAGTAGAACTCATCCTAATCGGTTTTTTGCCTTACCCCAGTCGCCACAGCTGTTCAAGCAAATCCTAATGGCGGCAGGAATGGATAGGTATTATCAAATAGCGAAATGTTTCAGAGACGAAGACCTGCGAGCCGACCGACAGCCTGAGTTCACTCAGATAGATGTAGAGACATCTTTCATGGATGAAGAGCAAATCATGTCCATGATGGAAGTGCTAATACACCATGTGTTTAAGAGTCATATGGATGTTGATCTAGGCACATTTCCGCGCATCACTTTTGCCGAAGCGATGCGTCGATACGGCTCGGACAAACCGGATTTGCGTATAGATCTTGAGCTAGTCGATATCGCTGACCTAATGAGCGACGTTGACTTTAAAGTGTTTAGTGGCCCGGCTAAAGACCCTGAAAGTAGGGTTGTTGCATTGAGAGTCCCTGAAGGTGCGGGAATTAGCCGTAAGGTTATCGACTCTTATACTGACTTCGTCGGAATTTACGGTGCCAAAGGTTTGGCATGGATTAAGGTCAATGACATCTCTGCAGGTGTCGATGGTCTACAGTCTCCAATTATTAAGTTTATGCCTGAGGCGACAGTGTTGGCTTTGATGGCCAAGCTGGGCGCGCAAACAGGTGACATTATTTTCTTCGGCGCGGATAAAGAGAAGGTGGTTAACGAGGCTATTGGTGCTCTGCGGGTGAAAGTCGCTGGGGACTTAGGTCAGGTACGTGAGGGCTGGGCCCCACTGTGGGTTATAGACTTCCCAATGTTTGAAAGTACAAGCGATGGAGGCTTAACTTCCTTACATCATCCATTCACAGCGCCAGCTTGTGACGCCGATGAGCTGCAGGCTAATCCTAAGCAGGCACTCTCTAGAGCCTACGATATGGTTCTTAATGGCACTGAGTTAGGTGGCGGCTCCATTCGTATTAATAAACCTGATATGCAGCAATCAGTGTTTAAAGTTTTGGGTATTGGGGAAGAAGAAGCTACCGAGAAGTTTGGCTTCTTGTTAGATGCGCTGTCCTACGGTTGTCCTCCTCATGGAGGGATCGCGTTTGGCTTGGATAGATTGATTATGCTGATGACTGGCGCGTCTTCAATACGGGATGTTATTGCGTTCCCTAAGACACAGTCCGCCGCTTGTCCATTAACCAATGCCCCAGGAACGGTTTCAGCAAAGCAGCTAAAAGAGCTTAATATTCGCTTGCGAGAACAAGAAAAAAGTAAAGTTTAGGCCCACTGAGTTAAAAAGATAAGGAGTCTGTTATGGCCGGTCACAGTAAATGGGCCAATATCAAACACCGTAAAGCGGGCCAAGACGCTAAACGCGGCAAGGTTTTTACGAAAATAATTCGTGAAATAACCGTGGCTGCCAAAACCGGCGGGGGAAACCCTGACGACAATCCCCGTCTTAGAGCGGTGATAGATAAGGCACTAGGCGCCAATATGACTCGCGAGACTATTGATCGCGCGGTTGCTAGGGGGGCTGGTACATCCGAGAATGAAAACTTGGAAGAACTTGTCTATGAAGGCTACGGACCAGGCGGGGTCGCTGTACTTGTTGAAACTTTGACCGATAACAAGAATAGAACAGTAGCCGAAGTCAGGCATGCGTTTAGTAAACACGGCGGTAGCTTAGGCACCAACGGATCAGTTGCCTATTTATTTGAGAAAACAGGCATTGTCAGTTTTCCCGCCGGCAGTGATGAAGAGCGTGTTATGGAAGTAGGGCTCGATTCTGGAGCCCATGATGTTGTTACCAATGAAGATTCCAGCATTGACGTGATGACTGCTTTGGAAACTTTTTGGGCGGTTCAGGACGCCTTTAAAGCTATTGAGATTGAACCAAGCTCGGCTGAGATGACGATGCTCGCCTCCACTGATGCAGAATTAGATCTAGATGGCGCAGAAACGCTGCTTAAACTGATCGATCACATGGAAGATTTAGATGATGTACAAAACGTCTATTCCAATGCCAAGATTTCCGATGAGATAGCGAGCCAACTGTAATCTATTCGTCCGCCCGTCTATCGCCTTTTATAGGCGTTTTAAGATGAGCTAAGGGCGCAAAACCAGGAAAAACGACTATGGCCATTATTCTGGGCATTGACCCAGGGTCTAGAGTTACCGGATACGGCCTCATCAATGTTGTAGGCAACAAATTTGAGTTTGTTGCCTGTGGCTGTATAAAAACTGAAACTAAGCTGCTGCCGGATCGACTTAAAATTATCTTCTTTGGGGTCTGTGAGGTGATCGAAGAATTTTCGCCGCAGCAGGCCGCTGTCGAAGAAGTCTTTATGGGCAAAAATGCCCAGTCTGCACTGAAATTAGGACAGGCCAGAGGCAGCGCCATGGTGGCATGTTTGTCCCATGACTTACCCGTGGATGAGTACTCTGCGAGAAAAGTGAAGCAGGCCGTTGCGGGGTCTGGAGCAGCTGATAAAACTCAGGTGCAGCATATGGTGAGGGCGCTATTGCGGATAAATGATAAAATTGCCGAAGATGCGGCAGATGCGCTTGCGGTAGCTATATGCCATGCCAATACATCGGCTAGTTTGATTCGGCTAGCGGGTGCAAAATCATTTAGTCGCAAACGACTTCGCGGTTAGCTGGGGTGTGTATGCTGCATTTAAGAATGCAGTCTCAGTGAGGCAATTAGTGCGTATGAATCACACGTAACCATTATTACCAGATAAACAAGAAGCACACGCTGAAGGTATAAAATTGATAGGACAGTTGCGAGGTAAATTGCTTGCTAAAACCCCCCCGGAAGTTTTGCTTGAGGTTGGCGGTGTTGGCTACGAAGTGCAAGTTCCGATGAGCACTCTTTATGAATTGCCAGAGCTGGGCCGTGAGGTGCTGTTGCATACACACTTTGTTGTCCGCGAGGACGCTCAGTTGCTGTATGGATTTCATGATCTGAAATCTAAAGCCATGTTCCGCTCCCTGATTAAAGTAAACGGTGTTGGCCCTAAAATGGCATTAGGAATTCTATCAGGCATGACGGCAGATGAGTTCGTGCGAACAATTCGTGGGAATGACGTGAATGCTATGATTAAGATGCCTGGTATTGGTAAAAAAACCGCAGAAAGGCTGGTTATTGAAATGCGGGATAGGCTCGATGAGTGGGGTGACACTAGCGAAGCTGTCGCCAGCAACAGAACATTGACGTCATCTGTTAGCAAAGATGCGGAGACAGCCCTGATAAGCTTGGGCTACAAACCTCCCCAGGCGGCGCGCTCAATCGCGGTCGTCATGAAGGAGCATCCAGAAATTGAAGATAGTGAAGCGCTTATCCGCCTCGCACTTAAGAGCATGGCTTAGCAATGGACGAAGATAGACTTATTTCAGCGACAGCAGTGCCTATTGAGGATCCTCTTGATCGCGCTATCCGACCGCTAAGTCTAAAAGACTACGTGGGTCAAAGTGTAGTAAAAGAGCAGATGGAAATTTTCATTTGTGCTGCTCGAAACCGTAACGAACCCCTTGATCATACTTTGGTGTTTGGCCCCCCTGGGCTGGGTAAAACCACGTTGGCTAACATTATTGCCAACGAGTTAAATGTCTCAATAAAAACGACTTCGGGTCCTGTTTTAGAAAAAGCCGGTGACTTAGCAGCGATGCTGACTAATCTTGAGTCTGGTGATGTCCTGTTTATTGATGAAATACACCGTATGAGTCCAGCTATTGAGGAAATCCTGTATCCTGCAATGGAAGATTTTCAATTGGATTTGATGATTGGTGAAGGGCCCGCGGCACGCTCGATCAAGCTGGATTTGCCGCCCTTCACCCTAGTTGGCGCTACCACAAGAGCAGGTTTGTTGACGTCACCGTTGAGAGATCGCTTTGGCATTATCCAGCGCCTAGAGTTTTACTCTGTAGAGGAGCTGGCAAGCATCGTGAGTCGTTCGGCATCAATTCTGGGAACCCCTATGAACGATGAGGGAGCTATTGAAATTGCCAAGCGCTCTCGCGGGACGCCTCGAATAGCCAATCGATTACTGCGGCGGGTTAGGGATTATTCAGAGGTGAAGGCTGATGGGGCGGTCAATTTGGATACTGCAAGCCGAGCCTTGGATATGTTGAGTATCGATAAAAATGGCTTCGATCACATGGATCGCAGACTACTCATGACAATGATTGAGAAATTTGATGGTGGTCCTGTTGGTATCGATAGCCTTGCGGCCGCGATTAGCGAGGAGCGCGATACCATTGAAGATGTGTTGGAGCCTTATCTTATACAACAAGGCTTTATCATGCGCACTCCGCGGGGCAGGGTTGTGACGCAATTTGGCTATCGTCATTTCGGTATTAAGCCATCAAAAGCGGTTGCTGAGTTATTTTCTCAAAGTGCTGAGTAAGCGGTTTAACAGTTTTGAGCTAAGCCATTGAGTTAACAGCTTTAGGCCCCACCTTTGATGACAACATTGAGCTAACGTCACTTAGTGATGCACAGCCTTATTGTGGCCACAATTAACCCTAAAATGGCCCCCATTGATCCTTGCAGAGCTATATTTAGACTCTTTAATGGGTTTTCACAAAACTATTTTAGGAATTGGCCGAATTAATCTTCTTATGCGGAGGATTTCCCGCGGCTTATTGCTGTCGTAGCTAAGTATTTTGTCGGTAATGTTTTAAACGAAACTGGAGAAAAATTTTGAATGAGCTGAGTCCTCTTCAACTAATTCTGGGGGCTAGTATAGAAGTACAGCTGGTGATGCTGATCTTGCTGCTACTTTCTATTGTTTCTTGGGTAATGATTGTGCAGCGCTGGCTGGTGTTGTCCGCTTCGCTTAAAGGTGTGACTGCTTTCGAGAGGCGGTTTTGGTCTGGGATAGATTTGAGCCAGCTTTATAAAGAAGGCAGCCAAATGCAACAAGAAGATATTCCTCTTGTTGGAATGGAGAATATCTTTCGCGCTGGATTTAAGGAATTCATGCGTCTGCGTCAGCAAACAACTGTGGATAAAGAGGCGATAATGGAAGGCGCTCAGCGTGCCATGCGGGTTGCTTATTCCAGGGAGGAAGAAAAGCTCGAAAAGCATCTTTCGTTCTTAGCAACGGTCGGGTCTGTGAGTCCTTATATAGGCCTTTTGGGGACGGTGATTGGCATCATGAACGCTTTTATTGGACTGGCGAACCAGGCCCAAGCCACGCTTCAAGTTGTTGCGCCAAATATTGCAGAGGCATTAATAGCGACTGGCTTGGGTCTGTTCGCTGCAATCCCTGCGGTGGTCGCATTTAATCGCTATACCTCTGACGTCGATAATGTAACCAGCAGCTATATTACTTTTTCGGATGAGTTTTCAAGCATCTTGCATCGCCAGATTCACAGTAACTAAATTTCAGAAGGCTTAAATGGAAATTCTAGTTCGCAAAAAACGTAAGCCCATGGCAGATATCAATGTAGTTCCGTACATAGACGTTATGTTGGTGCTGCTTATCGTTTTCATGGTGACAGCACCAATGCTAAACCAAGGTATCGAAGTGGATCTGCCTCAGGCGAATAACGAGCCGGTGGATATCGACGAGAACCGCGAGACCTTGGTAGTGTCCATAAAGGCGGATGGCAGCTACTTCCTCAGCATTGGGGCGACAGGTGAAGAGGCTCAAAGCCTCGAGTTGTCTGTACTCGGGGATCAAGTTAGACGAGTAGTGGATGCTAATCCTGATATTCAGGTTTTAATTGAAGGCGATAGGGAGGCCGATTGGGGAACAATGATTACCCTAATAACAACTCTGCAGCAGGCTGGGGTAGATAACCCGAATTTTATAACCGAACCCATTAGTAGTTTATGAGGATTTGCAGTTTTGTAGCTGCAAATTGATGTAATGAGCAGTGCTATCAACAATATAATTATTTATAACGGCTACCCGCTTTCGGTTGTAGTTGCTGTTGGCCTGCACATCACTTTACTTGTGTCTTTGTTGTACCTGCAAGGCGACAGTAAAGTGGAGACTATCGACTTTATCCAGCCGACGGTTATTAAGTCGCTTTTCATCGATGAAAACCCACAAGTTACTAACCAGAAAAATATTGAACGTCGCCGCTTAGAACGAATTGAACAGCAGCGTGTTGAGAGACAACAAGATGACGCCCGCAAGCGCACAGAAGCTGACGCAGCTGCTCAACAACGCAGACAAGAACAAGAGGCTGCTAAGGCAGCAGCTGATGCTCAAGAGCTTTCAAGGCAGCAGGCGGTATTGCGGGATAGAGAAGAGGTAGATCGTCTCTTGCTAGAGCAGCAGCGCCGAGAACGTGAGCGGGAACAAAGAGAGACTGAGCAGGCAGACAGTCAGCGTCAAGAAGAGGCGCGGGAAAGGTCTGAGCAACGGGCTCGCGAAGCAGAGCAAGCCAGCGCCGCTGCAGAAAACGCAGCCAGAACTGAATTCGAGTTAATTCAAAGTGCGACGGGGCTGATCCAACAGGTGATTCAAGAGAATTGGTCGAGACCACCAAGCGCTAGGAATGGCATGCGTACTATTTTACAAATTTCGATGTTGCCTACTGGAGAGGTGACGGATGTCACTATTACTCAGTCCAGCAACGATCCGGCATTTGATCGAGCTGCCGAAACGGCAGTATTCAGGGCAGCTCCGTTTGCGGAGCTGCAAAGCTTGCCAATCAGAACGTTTAACGATAATTTCCGGTCGTTTTCGTTAACTTTTCAGCCAGAGGATTTATTGAATTGAAACACTTTAAGTTAATCTTTACCTTGCTGGTATTGCTACCACACCTTAGCAGCTATGCCGCTCTAAACATCATTATTACGCAGGGTGTCGATAACCCTATTCCAGTGGCTATAGTGCCTTTCTCTTGGGATGGCTCTGGTGTGTTAAGTGAAGATATTAGTGAAATAGTCACTAATGATTTAGAGCAAGTGGGAGAGTTTCGTGCGCTAGGGCCGGACAATATGTTGGGCTTGCCTGATGAAGAAAATGAGGTCTTCTACCGTGACTGGCGAGTGCTGGCGCAAGACTACTTGCTAGTCGGTAAGATTAGCAGGTCTCCTGGCAGTTCATTGGTTCAAGTGCAGTATGAATTTTTCGATGTTAATCGTGAGATTAAATTGGCAGGCGAAGTGTTAACCGGCAATGTCACGCAGCTGCGTGACATTGCACATGAAATAAGCAATGTCGTGTTTGAGCAGGTCACCGGTATTCGGGGAGCTTTTACGACCGAGATTCTCTACATAGTTTCTGACTATATTTCGCCGGAATTGACGAACTTTCGCTTAGAGAAAGCTGACTATGATGGTCAGAGATCACAGATTTTGCTCGAGTCAGAAGAGCCAATAATGTCGCCGAGCTGGTCTCCGAACGGTCAAGATATAGCCTATGTTTCTTTTGAAACAGATCTGCCAAGAATTTACATTCAAAATATAGCGACAGGTCAGCGCCGTCAGATCACTAATTATCCCAATATCAACAGTTCGCCGGTTTGGTCGCCAGATGGGTCAAAGTTGGCGATGGTGCTATCTAAAGATGGTAGCCCGGACATTTACGTTCAAGATTTAAACAGTAACGAGTTGATTAGGGTGACCGAGCACCCAGCAATTGATACTGAGCCCAGCTGGACACCTGACGGTCGCTCTTTGGTGTTTATGTCAGACAGAACTGGCCAGCCTCAAATTTATCAAATGGAGATAGGGGCCAGCTCTTATGCAGTTGAGCGATTAACCTATGACTGTTTTCAATGCGCTAAAGCTGCTTTTTTGCCTGATGGCGCGAATTTGGTTCATGTGCGGCGAGAAACTAGGCAAGACCCGACCTACCAGATCGCGATTCTCAATATAGAGACTCTGCGGGTGATTACGTTAACCAGTACATCTTTGGATGAATCGCCCAGTTTGGCGCCAAATGGAAGCATGATTATGTACGGCACTAAATTCGATGGTAGGGGAGTCCTAGACGCCGTATCCATTGACGGTCGGGTGAAGTTCCGTTTACCATCTACCACAGGTGATGTACGTGAGCCGTCATGGTCTCCATTTTTGAACTAGGCTCTACGGGGGTAAGACATCCCAAACAGTTTTTAGTAGTGAAAAACAATGGAATCACAGTACTTTAATCTAGATACATGGTCTTTGGAGGACTTAACGAGTGAGCAAGCAACGAAATCAGCTTTATAAAGTAAGCTTAATGGTCATTTCGCTTTTCGTTTTAGCGGCGTGTGGTTCAACCAGCGATACCGATGAAATGGATGCTGCTGAATCTACGGGGCAGGAGAGCACGGGCAATGGTCGCGGTGCGAATACTTCTTCAGGCGGTGATCGGAATGAGCTGACTCAGGAAGAAATTAGGCAAGAAAATGCACTTCGCCAAACAGTGTTCTATTTTGACTTCGATATCGCTGAATTTAAAGCAGCTGATCGTGAAACGCTGACTTATCACGCTAGCAACTTAGCCTCTAATTCAAGCATGCGAATTCGTTTAGAAGGCCATGCAGATGAGCGCGGTACGCGTGAGTACAACCTTGCACTTGGTGAGCGTCGTGCTAACAGCATATTGAATTACCTAATTGTGAATGGCGCGTCTCGATCGCAGATTGAAGTTGTCAGCTACGGTGAAGAACGTCCATCTGCTAACGGTCAAACTGACCAAGCATACGGCCGTAATCGCAGAGTAGAAGTTGTTGTCCGATAAATGATGAAAAAGCCTTTGTTTGCAGTAGTTAGATTACAACTCGCCATTATCTTGGTTGTCTTCGCTCATGGGGCAGCTGCTCAAGGGGTGAGTGCTGTGGTTGAGTCTCGGCCTTTTACGCCGGAACAGACTCAAAGCCGTTCTGCTGAGGCACAAAATAGTGATGCCCTGTCTTTGTTACTTGATCAGAATCAGCAGCTCAGGACAGAGGTCAGGGCGCTGCGTGGTCTTTTAGAAGAGCAAGGTTTCGAAATTAGAAAACTGCAGCGAGATTCTTTGAGTCGATACACTAACGTCGATCAACGGCTTAGTAGCTTAGAGTCAGCGCCGCCAGCGGGTAGCAGTTCAGTCGCGGTGCAACCGCAAAGCGCTGCCCCGTTGTCTAAGCCCTCAACATCTGATTTCTCGAGGTCAGCGATAAACCCTGGCACGAGTGGTTCTAGTTCAGCCACCTCAACTACAACTCTTTCTCGCTCTGGCGTTAATGGGGCTGCACCTGTTCGCAATACTAACCGGACGCTAGGTCGAGGAACGTTACAACCAGCAGTACTGAGTGAGCAGCAGCTCTATCAAATGGCTTATGATTCAGTCATCAATAGCAATTTTGAACTATCGATTGCAGAATTTGATCAGTATCTAAGTGTTTATCCTGAAGGCCGTTTTATAACCAACGCCTACTACTGGAAAGGCCAAGCTTATCTTTACCTGTCTCGATTTGAAGAGGCGCGTGATTCTTATGAAATTATAGTGAACCGGTACACCGATTCGGCGAAGTTAGCTGACGCGATGTATGGATTGGGGCTTGCCTATCAGGGTTTGGGTAATATTTCTCAAGCCAAGGCACTTCTCAATGATATTAAAAGACGCTTCCCAAATACTGGCGTTGCTAATCTAGCCGATACGCGATTACTTTCCCTGGATTAAGCTTCCATCAAGACCACACTTCTATCAGGGCCACGCTTTTATCACGGCAATTACGCTGCGTCTCACTTACCGAGTCATTGGTTTATTTTTATGAATGAAACTGTACGCATAACAGAGATATTCCATTCTTTGCAGGGCGAATCGCGGACCATGGGCTTGCCCACGGTGTTTATACGCTTAACAGGTTGTCCTCTACGCTGTCAGTATTGCGATACCGATTACGCTTTCGAGGGAGGGGCTTTGCAGAGCATTGAGCGCATACTTGAACAAGTTGCCGAATACAAGGCAAGCTATGTCACTGTCACTGGCGGTGAGCCTTTGGCTCAGCCAAACTGCATTCCACTGCTTAAGGCGCTTTCAGATAGAAAGTACCAGGTGTCACTCGAAACAAGTGGGGCAATGCCAATCGGGGGTGTAGATTCAAGGGTGTCTGTAGTTCTTGATTTAAAAACCCCAGGGTCGAATGAAAGTAGCCGCAACCGAATGGAAAATATTCCGCTCCTTAGGGAGAAAGACCAAGTTAAATTCGTAATTTGTGACAGTAAAGATTACCTGTGGTCAAAGGCTAAGGTCGACGAACTGGATCTCCAGTCTAGGGTGGGTGAGATACTTTTTTCACCGTCTCATGAACAGTTAAAGCCAGCGCTATTGGCGGGGTGGGTTTTGGCTGACTCTCTTAAAGTGAGAGTGCAAATTCAGCTTCATAAATACCTTTGGGGAACCGAACAAGGTCGGTGATATGAGGTTTAGAGTGGCGATATGAGGTTTAGAGTGGCGATATGAAAGAAGCAATCGTATTAGTATCAGGTGGTTTGGACTCGGCAACTTGTTTAGCGATAGCCGCTGATAAGGGGTATTCCAGCTACGCTTTGAGCTTTGACTATGGGCAGCGTTCGGTAAGCGAGCTAGACGCCGCGAGGCGCGTCGTGAGTGCTAACCTGGTCATGGGTCGAAAGGTGATGGAACATAAAGTAATAGAGCTTAGGATGGGGGAATTCGGTGGTTCAGCTTTGACTGATGCAAACATCGATGTGCCCGAGATTGAAAGCGAGGGAATTCCTGTTACTTATGTTCCCGCTCGCAATACCATTTTTCTTTCTTATGCGCTGGCTTGGGCCGAGGTTGTAGATGCTGATGCTATATTCATAGGTGTGAATGCCCTTGATTATTCTGGCTACCCAGATTGTCGCCCAGAATACATAGAGGCATTTCAGAAACTCATCAACCTTGCCACCAAGGTTGGGGTAGAAGGGCGTCAAATATCGCTGGAAACACCGCTAATAAATCTTAGTAAAGCTGAGATCATTAAGGCAGGAGAGCAACTTAATGTAGACTACGCTCTAACGGTGTCCTGTTATCAAGCTGATGAGCTTGGCCAAGCCTGTGGTGTTTGTGATAGCTGTAGGCTGCGTAAAAAGGGTTTTGCGGACGCGGATACCGTTGATCCAACTCGTTACCAGTAAAATGATTGAAAAAAAGTCGCATCACCACTTGAGTTTTTTTTATTTGCTAGTACTATACCGCCCCTCGTGGGCCGTTAGCTCAGTCGGTAGAGCAGTTGGCTTTTAACCAATTGGTCGTGCGTTCAAGTCGCACACG
>MDTF01007433.1_pt1 | contig 15465 bp, 15 predicted proteins | sample 811191 | NCBI WGS metagenome assembly MDTF01 (sample SAMN05326649, study PRJNA326480) | marine metagenome | isolation source: seawater | place: Southern Ocean | collected 2011 | reverse complement strand
ATATTCTTTCCATGCTCCAAAATCTTGCCATGCATAACCTGGTATAGGATAAATTTTTATCTTTTTTTTGTTTTTTATTAAAATTTTTAATAACTCATCAATATCACAAGCTTTGTTTTTTGGGATATATTTAATTAATTTTTTATTCATTAAATAAACGCCACAATTAACCAAATGATTAAATGAAGGTTTTTCCTTAAAGTTTAACAAATTACCACTTTTTGATATTCTAAAAACCCCATATGGAATTTGAAAACTTTTAAAAGAGGATATAATCGTTAAATCACTTTTTGAGCGAATATGCTGCTCCATTATATCTTCAAAGTTTGCGTCTACTAATATATCGCAGTTAGTGACAAAAAAAAAATTTGATAAATTTTTATCAATTAGCCTTAGTGAACCGATCGTGCCAAGATACTCATTTTCAACTATAGTTTTTATTTTGAATTTTTTAAGATTATCTTTAATATAAGATTTAATAATATTTTTCTTACTATTCAAAGTTATAAAAAAAGAATTGAACCCAGCACTAGAAAATTGCTGGACCAGTTTGTCTAAAAGTGTCTTATTTCCTAGGGGTAACAATGGTTTGGGCAAAATTTGCGTGAATGGTTGCATTCTAGTACCCTTTCCCCCCGCCATTATAACAACACTAGTATTATTTATCTTAGTATATTTTTTTTTAAAAATATCATTTCTAGTAACTATATCTAATAATATTTTGTCTTTATTTAGAACTGGAAGAACATGAATTTTTTCATTTTTTTTTAAAATATTAATAACCTTTTTTTTGTCATAGTTTTCATTCAAAAATTTATACCCTTTATTAATAAAGTTTTTTACAGGCTTATTTATATCCAATCCCTTTAAAACCACTTTTCTAAAATCTCCTTCTGTAAACACGCCTATAACTTTTTTATTTTCAATAATTAGAAGCGTCCTTAAAAAAGAAGTTTTTAATTTATTAATAGCATTACTGATAGTGTCACTACTTTTTATTAATAATTCTAATTTATTTTCCATCTTAATTTTTGTAGTTTTTTTTTAATTTTTCTATATCTTTCTTTAAATCATCATATTCTTGCATTTTTTTTTTCATAAAATTTATTGTTAACCTAGTTTTTGTTAATATACCTTTTGATGTCAAAATGTGAAAATAAATTATCTTATTTGAATTATTTTTAAAATTACAAATTTTTACCAAACCTTTTTCTTTAAGTGCTTTCAGACAATAATTTATTTTGCCCAAACTTAAATTTAAAGATTTCGACAGTTCTCTTTGCGTTAAGTTATTATCGTGATTTAATTTTCTTAATACATTAAACTTGTCTTCATCTAAATTCATATAATTAATATTTGTTTATTCTATGAACAAGTATAATGTTCAAATATTGAACTGTAAAGATTAATATTAAAAAAAATTTAACAATCAATTTATAAAATATAATTTAATGAATTGTTATAAATTTGTATTACTAAAAATTATATTTGGCTTTTAAAATTTCATTGTAAATATCTGGCATTTTAACCTTAATTTTTTTTTCTAATTTTTTACAATTCATTATCATATACTGTGGTCTGGGTGTTTTAGAGATCTTATGCTCTTTATAATTAACAGATATAAATTTTTGAAATTTAATTTTATTGATTTTAAAAAATTTCCTTATAAAGTTTGCTTTTGAAATATTATTATTTGATCCTAAATTATAAGTGCCAGTTATTTTTTTTTCAATCAGAGAAAAGAGAATTTTGCAAAATGAGCTTATATGCAAAGGATTAAAAAAAATATCCTCAATAACATAAATAGTTTCCTTTTTTTTATAACTTTTAATCATCCAATTAACTATCCCACGATCACTTTGTAATGACCTTCCAAAAAAATTTGTTCTTATAATTAGTTTTTTTTTACTTTTTTGGTATGCCAGTTCTCCTAAATATTTAGTTCTTGCGTAATTATTTATTAGTTGAATATTTTTTTCATTACTGCCTTTGCTAGAATTATAGATATGGTCAGTTGATATCTGAATTTTATAAATTCCTGGAGCTGTTTCTGCAATGTTTTGTGCTATTTTAGTATTTAAAAGAAAAGCTTTTTTATAATTCTTTTCACATCCGTCTACATCAGAATTAGAGGCTAAATTAATTATAATTTTTGGTTTTGTTCTATTAATTAGTTTATAAACATTTTTCTTTTTAGTTAAATCAACATTCAAATCAGTTTTTTTTGAAAAACCATGTTTTATAATTTTATAATTTTTAATGAATTTTTTATTTGCACATATAAACTCACCCAAGAAACCTGTGGCACCTAATAATAAAATTGTTTTTTTCATTTCAATGAATTTAAATATATTTTATTCTTAGATAATATGACTAACTCTACTTTGTTTATGATTATATTTATAATTTAACACTAATTTTTTAAGATCTTTTTTTAATGATTCTAGTGTGTTATTTTTTAATAATTTTTTTTCATTTATTCTTTTTTTTATATTTGTTGTAAGTTTAATTTTTGAAATACTATTATCTTTTATGTCCTTTATTATGTTTTCTTTTTCTGTTGAAAAAGTTTCAAAACTTTTTTGTCCAACTATAGAACTGTTTGTAAATAAAACTGGATAATAAGATTTAATCGTAAAGTTATTTTTTAATGATGAAATAAACTTAGCTTTATAACCATTTGCTTTGAGGAGCTTAATTGTATAGTTTTTAATGTATTGAATTTTACCTAACTTTTTTTTATTTGGTATAACAATATATCCATCATTTTTTTTTAGAAGTGATTTTAGACATAAACTAACAGCCTCTTCATGAGTTATAAAATACCTCTTAACTTTATTGGGTATACCAAAAACTTCTTTTTTAAATATTTGCTTTATAATGTGTTCAAAAATACTTCCTTCTGAAAATATTACATTAGCAAATCTTACACTGCTAATGAATACTGAATTATATCGTTTTTTATATTCGGCTAATTTATTTTCCATTAATAATTTAGAAATTCCTAAAATACTAAATGGGTTAACACTTTTATCACTAGAAATAGAAAAAATTTTTTTTAGATTATTTTTTTTGTGGGGTAAAAATAATATTGAATTAGTTTTAAGCATATATAAAGCAGAATCCAATTCCTCCTCTGATCTTACATGTTTTATTGCTGCAAAATTGAGATAAATTGTAATTTTATTATTTTGAACAAAATTATTTAAATTTATACTTGTTAAATCTGAACATATATAATGTATGTTTTTTTTGATACCACCAGCTACGCTTTGAAAGTAAATTATTTGTCTATTAAACTTCGTTAAATTGTTTTCATTTTTATCTAGTAAATATAAGTTTTTAAAATCATAACTTAAAATTTTGGTTGTAAACGCTTTTCCTATTGATCCTGACGCTCCTGTAATTAGTATATTTTCATTTTTAAAGTCTTCTTTAATTTCATTTGTTTCAGAAATGCTGAGACTAAATCTGTTTTTTTTAGATACTAATAATTTCTCAAATTTAATAGTTTTTTTTGATAGATATTGTAATGTTTTCATTATTTTAAATTATCAAATAAAATCTTTCTGAATAATCAATTCTACAAGATTTATTTGTTCAAAATCACTAATGGTTCATCGCCTTTTCCCATAAACTCTTTTAAGTTATTAAGTCTACTTGGGCATTTATTTTTCATATGGCATTCTCTTTGGCAGTAAGTCCCATAATTTCCTGCTAACTGTTCCTCTCGCCATTTAACAAACTTGGGACCATTCCAAGCTTTATCAAAACCATTCTCAAGAACGCTATCCATCTTAATATGCTGTAACCGACCACAAGGAGTAATATAACCGTCTAAATTAATAAATGGGTGCTCATACACTGTGTAACAAATATTTTGTTTTCTTTTCATGGATACTATTGGGTCTAATGTTACATCTTCAATGTTTGGAGAAATCTCAATGTCTAAATCAAATTCTTTTACCTTTTTATTCCAATGATTAAGTAACTTTTTATGATCACCAGTTTTAGCAGGTCCAATTCCCAATTTTTCCATATGTTTAGTTTGAAATAATGGAATTGTATGCATTCTTCTTAAGTTTTTAATATTTTTAAGTCTATCTATTGCATCCCATAAAGAATGAATATTTACATCAGCAATTACTGAATTTATCTGTAAAGGTATATCGCTTCTGTTAGAAAGGTCTTCTAAATAAGGAATAATTTTTGATTCATCGGATCCTCTATATTTCATATTTGTTTCTCCATCAAAACCATCTAGACTAATTTCTATATCTGTGAAACCAGCATCAATTATTTTAGTGACAACCTTCGGAACCAAAGTGGTTCCATTTGTAGTCACTTTAACTCTAGGAACTATTGTTCTTGCTAGCTTTGTAAGTTCAAAAATATCTTTATTAAGCAATGGTTCGGCTAATCCACCCCAGTGAACCATATTAAAACCTTTTAACTCGGGTAAAAGTTTTTTTAACTTCTCTAAATCACCATTTCTTTCAAGGTAACCGCTATCTTTATAATGTTTTTCTTCTCTATGACACCAGACACATTTAAGATTACATTTTGTATTTATAACAATTGCCACACAAGATAAGTCTTTCCTACTTGTTGTTGCATAAGGTGTTGATTCATTTTTTAAAGTTAATAACTCAATATATTTAATAAGCCTTTTTGGGCTATCCTTAAAAAAACTTAAAAAATTCTTAAAATTTGGGTTGGGATCAATCATATTTGTTCAATACATGAACACTATATTGTTCAAACATTGAACTGTAAAGCTTAATATTAAGATTACATAAATAGTAAATATATATCATTGTAAATTACTCATTTTTTTTAAAAAATCTATAAGTATTAATTAGTTTGAAAGATCAATATCTCTTATTGATGAGCTACTTTCAAGGAAAAAAAAGCTTTATTTAAATTCTTAGAAAATATTATGTCTCATATTCTTTCTATCAGGTAATTAATTCTGATTAAAAATTAAGTAAAGAAATTTAGATTAATTTATTTTTATGTATTAATTTTGCCAACTTTAAGTCAAATAATGTATCAATATCGAGATTGTGAGGATAAAAAGTTTCCTCAAAAGCAATCTGATTATTATAGAAAGATTTGTTTTTTTTAAATGCTTTAATAGATGTAATTAAAAAAGACCCGCAAGGAGTAAAATTAGACTTTATGAACTGTCTATTTACCGAACCTTTAATTGTTTTTTTTAATTTAATTTTATTAGCATTAGTATTAAAAATTAACTCAGTTGGTCTATCAAGATTTTTAATACTCAAGACCGTATTAATATTTTTTTTCATTTTTTTTAAACCATTTTTCAAATCTATAATTTTCCTAAAAGGTTGTGTTGGCATTAAAATTATTAGATATTCAAATTCTAAATTTAGTTTTTTTTTCTTTATAAATTGAAAAAATTCAATAATAGCATCTATCATATTGGAGTTATGTTTAGAGTAGTTTTTTGATCTCAAAAAAGGTACTTGTGCGCCCACACTTTTGGCAATTTTTGAGAACTGGATAGAGTCAGTGCTGACAAAAATAAAATTATTTTTTGAATCTATTTTTTTTGCAAAGTTAATTGAAATTTCAATTAAAGATTGTTTTCCAATTTTTTGAATATTTTTGTTTTTTATACCTTTTGATCCTGATCTTGCAGGTATAAATGTCAGATATTTATATTTTTTTTTAATTTTATACCTCAGTCAATAAATTTTATTCTTTTTCAAAAATTATTTGAAATGCTTCTGCATACTTAAAACCACACTGACTTCCTCGCAATACAGCATTTGCTCTAATTACACTTTCACTTCTAGGGAAGGGATGTTTGCCAATTTCAGTTTTGTAGATCTTCATGATTTTTATTTTTTTTTCTAAATATTTAGAAATATCCATAAATTTATTTGGTATAAAAAAATTATTTGATTGAAAGTTAAAATTAGTTTCTGATAAAGTTTCATACATTAGAGCCTTTTTAATAGATGGATGTCTAAACCATTTCAGACATGATGAAACTGCCTTTGAAACAATCTGATGATCTGTATGAACATCGTTGTTAAATGTTGTATAAATAATATTAGGCTTTACATCTGAGATAACACCAGAAATTTTTTTTATTATTTCAGATATAGGAATAGTATCTAAACTTGTGGATGGAAAATTAAGCTTAAATGAATTTTTAAATTTATAAACTTTTTCTACTTTTTGTATTTCTTGGTTTTTTTGAAGAATGAACTTTGGCTTCCATCCATTTTCTTTGTAAGCTTTTGTTATTAATAGGTAATATATATCATCTTTGTTATCACTATGTTTCAAGAGTGTACCACCACATCCAATAGTTTCATCATCTGGATGTGGTGCAATAACTAATATTTTATTTAGCATAAATTTTTTTTAATTAACCATTTACTTTCTTTATTTTTTATTTTTTCTAAAAAGTTTACTATTTTTTTTGAAGAAAAACCTTTACCATACAGATTGTTAGTTTTTTTAATATTCTTTAAGTACTTTTTATCAAAACATGCTTTATTTAAGGCTGATATAATACTTTTCTCTTTATAATCTACAAATTTGACATTACCTGCATTTAACCTTCCTCTTTGCCTTCTTCCAATATTAACTACTGGTAACTTATAATATGGAGCCTCCAAAAACCCCATACTAGAATTTCCTACTAATACTGAAGACAGTCTAATTAAATTAACAAATTCTAAATGTTCTAAATTTTTAAAAATGAAAAAATTTTTTTCATTTTTATACTTTTTAATTTCACTTATCATCTCAAGAGATCCCGGATCATTATTAGGATAGATAACAACTACATCAAATTTATTTTTTAAAGAAAAATCTTTAAGAACCTTCAAGCTAATCTTCATTTGTGTTTTTGCTAACTTTTGCTCTGAAGATAGTGGATGCTTAATTAGAACTATGAAATTATCTCTAATATTAACTTCTAGATTTTTATTAAGTTTCTTTAGATTAATTAATTTAGTACTTTTAATATTATCTAGTGCAGGATTACCTGATGTACATATTCTAAAACTTTCCTCACCAATTTTTAAAAGATTATCAGAATATTTTTCTGTAAATGTAAAATGTATATGGGCAAGTTTAGACATTGCAAATCTTATTGGGTCATCTGCATTCCCCCAAACTGGATCTCCCCCCGCTATATGAGCAAAAAGAGTAGACATATAGTTGCATGCTATGGCAGCTGCAATACCTTCCTCTCTATCACCTACATAAATAAGGATATCAGGACTCACTTTTTCAATTGTATGAGTAATGCCATTTATTAATTTTGCAATAGATTTGGTTCTTTTACTCTTTTTATTTGTTCCAAAATCTGAATAAATTTTAGAAGTAACTCTAAATTTATCAGATTTAATATTTTTTAAAGATTTGCCATGCCATTTTGATAAATGAGTTCCAGACACAATTATCTTCACTTCATGGCCTCTCAACTCCAATAGCTTAATTACTGGATATATAATGTCATATTCTGATCTACATCCTGTGATAGCTATAATTTTCATTTTATTAATTGTAAAATTTTTTTTGGTGTTTCCAATGGACTATTAACCATAAAGTTAGCTTTATTGTAATTAATTTTTAAATGATTAATCCACAATGTTTTCATACCAATTGATTTAGCACCCACTATATCATTTTTACTATTATCTCCAACGAATAGAGATTTTTTAGGATCTGAACCCATTTTTTTTAATATTAAGGAAAATGCCTCTTTATGAGGTTTTTCTTTACCTGCTTCCTTAGCAATTATAATTAAATCAAAATACTTTTTTAACTTTAAGTTTTTTATTTTATTTTTTTGAATTATTGAATTACCATTGGTTAATATTCCTATTTTTATATTGCTTTTTTTTAATTTTTTAAATAGCGGTATGAAACCTTTGTAAATTTTTAATTGTACTTTATTTTTTTTTAAATTATTAAAAATAATAGAGCTATTTTTTTCGTTATAACAATTATATTTTTTTAAAATATCCTTTATAATGTTTTTAGAATTTATTCTAAATTTATATTCAACTACAATTTTTTTTTTAATAATATTTAAGCTATCTATAGATTTTTCTAAATAGCTTGATTCATCATACAATGTATAATCCAAATCAAATATAATAGCATCAAACATGGCTAATAATAAATTTCAGAATAATATCTATCCATAGTTAAGCCATATTTAATTTTTTTATTTTTTATTTTTTTATTTTTTATAATTTTATTAAACCATAATTTAAACCAATTTTCTGATGCAGCCCAACTAAGTGCCATACCACCAGCTATACGTGGGTTTAGTTCTGTGAATTTAATTTCATCTTTATTTATAAATCCTTGTATATTAATGGGACCCACAAAGTCATAAAGTTTAGACAGTTTAATAATATAATTTTCTATCTTTCTATTTCTAAAAATTTTAGAATTTATTGATTTTCCTTCAATAACTTTATTTCTAATTCTTGGAATTATATAAACGGCATTGCCATTTAAATCAAAAAGACAGTCAACAGTAAATTCTTTTCCATTTAATTTCTCTTGAGAGATCATGTTATGCATTTTTATTTTTTTTTTAGTAATTACAATACCTTTAGATCCTCTACCATTTCTAGGTTTTACTAAATTATATATTTTTTTTAAACTTGTTTTTGGTGTTGGTAATCCAGCTTTTATAAATGCATTGTAGGTTAACCATTTATCTGTGAACACATTAATTGTTTCTTGTGGAGATAATAAAACATTTATATTTTTCTGTTTTAAAAGATTAATTTTAGCAGACCAGTCTCTTAGTGTTTCATCAAAACTTGGAATAACCCAGTCAATTTTATTTTTTTTTAATATTTTTATTAATATTTTCCATAAATTTTTATTTTTGCTATTAGGAATCCTGATATATTTGTCAGATAGACTGGCACCTGCATTCCATTCTGTAATATCAGACGAAACAACATATAAATGAGACTCCTGTAGCTGTGAAATCAAAGATGCAGACACCAGACTGCCTGTTGCTTCAATAAATACTTTCTTTTTTTTCATTTATTTGTAAAAATTATTAAATAATATTATTTCTATAATTAATTATATCTTTTACATTTACTTTTTTATAGTGGATTGCTGATGATACAACTATACCAGATAGTAAGCTTTTATATGAATCCAATTCTTCTTTTTTAAAAAATCCACCACTTAACAAAATTGGCATCTTGTTATTAAAATTATTTAATTCATCTTGGATTTCTTCTGTAAGACCAGAATAGCAGCCATCTCTTGAGACATCTGTTAACAAAACTTCTCCTATTCCTAAATCTTCATAAATTTTTAGAGTTTCATTTAAGGTTATATAATTTGTTTCTCTGGCCATCTCAAATAAAGAAACAAATTTATCATCTCTCTTCTCAAACTGTAGCGCTCCAATGACTGACGACGAACCTAGAGCGTTAACTATTTTTTTAACCTCTTTTTTATTTTTATGAATTAAAGTATTGATAACAACTTTATCACATCCATTCTCAATTAACTGCATTGCATCTTTATAGCAAGTTATTCCCCCACCACCTGAAATAGGTATAGCCTTACCATCTCTAATTTTCTGTATTATGTTATTGTCTAACTTTGTATTATACAATGATCCTGTATTATTAATTAGCATCAACTCATCAATATTATTATCATAATATAATTTTGCAAATTCTTCTGGTTTCCCAATTTTTCTCACTCCATCAAACATTACAGATTTGATTAAATCATTTTGTTTTACATCCAATCTGGCAATTATTCTCATGATATTTTTAAATCAGAGAAATTTTTGAGAAATTTTAACCCTGGGCCCTTACTCAATTCTGGATGAAATTGAGTCCCTAAAAAATTTTTTTTTAAAAAAAGAGATGGCATTAAATTTTGCTGAATTTTACAATTAATAACCATAGTATCTTTGTCTTTATTATCACAATAGTAACTATGTAAAAAATAAAACTCAGATTCACTTCCAATATCTTTAAATAAATTTTTTATTATTTCATTTTTGTAGTGATTTTTATTCATTAGTAATTTATTAAAATTTACATTTAATTTCATTTGAAAACTTTCCTTGACAGAAATAGAGCTTCCTTTAATTAAACCAAGCGTACCTGATTCAGACTCTTTACTATAATCGAAAAGCATTTGTAACCCCAAGCATATTCCATAAATTATTCCTCCATTATGAGAATATGTGAGTATTTCTTTAGAGAGCATTTCCATATTCTCACTATTAATATTTTTCATATTTCCAACACCCGGAAGAATGATTTTATCAAATTTAGTTAGATCTTTAAAAATATTTGAAATTTCATATTTTACATTAACTATCCTTAAGGCATTTTCTAAAGACCTTAAATTGCAATTTTTATAATTAAAGATTCCAATGATACTGCTATTTTTCATTTAAATAATGCATCTTATAAGATTTAACAAACTCGTCTGCTAATTTAATATAATCATTTTTCAGCATAAGGTCATCGGGAATAATAAACTCCTCTTTTTCTGAGTAAATTGTGCTTTTAAAACAAAGAGAAAATATTGCTTCTGCATATTTTTTTACATCATCGATATTAATAACATATCCATCTTCAATTGTTTTAATTGCTTTTTTAATTTCTTCGATTGAACTAACTTTAAAAACACTTTTACAAGCTGAGTACCAGATATTATCAAAAGACATTACAGGTTTTTTAAGCAACAAACTTTCCCAGCCAGCTGTTCCTAGTCCAACTGTTATTTTGCTATTTTTAATAAGCTCAAATGTATCAATATTAGAAGAAACAAAAATTAAGCCATCTATTTTTAGAAGTTTTTTATAGTAATCTATTGTCCTAAACGGTGATGACAGCTTAAGTGATTGGAATGTTTCTATGTGTTCTTTATATAATATTTTCCAACCTTCTGGTAATGATTTGCTAATCATCTCTAATATAAGAGTTTGTTCTCTAAAATTTTCAAGCATTAATACCGAGTTAACCTCTGGCACATATTGAGCTGGAAAATAAATATACTTATTACTTTCAATATTACTTACAGAATTTTTTTCATAAAAAATTTTTAATTTTCTATTAAGTGTTCTCTTTTTATATATTAATTTTATATGATCCAAAATAGATGGGACAGATTTAACAGAATCAATTCTATGTCTGCTGTTTTTAAGGGGTATATCTAATTTTTTAAAAATTTTTCCAGTTAGAAAATAATATAAAATTCTTGTTAATCCATAAAATTTTTTATTCTTAAGATGATTTAGGTATTTTGCTTGATAATGGGGGGGGGAAGGTCTTGATTCAAAATCAGACATATGTGCTGTAATAAAATCACTATTAGTTAGTTTATCATTAGCATTATATTTTTTTTCAAAGATATCAGAAGAATTTTCCATTGAGGTCCCAATTATAAAATATGACTTATTAAAAAGAGGAATAGGATTTAAAAATAAAGTTGGTATTTTAAAATGATGTTTTGCAATTAAATATAATGAATAATCTGAAGATACATGAGGCCAATTAAAGCATATTAAAATATCAGGAGTAAATTTTTTAAATATTGAATTCCAATATTTCATTACTTCATAAAAATTTTCATATCTTTCACTGAAACTATAATTCCATCCAGTAGTATCATCCAAACTTGCAAAATATCTAGTCTCAAATTTTTTTAGATTTTCGAGAATGTCTTTTTCTAATGGTACAGCATCTTTTTTTTCTAAATTAAAAAATTTTCCCCTTCTAACGTTCATTGAATTAGTGAAAAAAACATCTGGGTATTGTTTTTTTACAACTTTTATAATTTTTTCAGGAAAGTTTGCTACGACTGGTTCCCAATTGTGCTCTTTTTTTAATTTATTTATAGTTTCTAAATGATAGTTACTACCGCTTGCATTTGCACAATAAATTATTTTTTTCATAATTTTGTTAATAATAATTAAATTTAATTATTTAGTTTTTAAGCACTTATACTTGTGTTCTTAGCTTAAATGTTCCATCTTCCAATTTAAAGAGGTGTGGAGACCTAAAGGTATTACACAAATTCATAAAATATTCCTCAGTAAAGTTGGGCTCATCAATCAACTCGCGGCTATTTGGGAATTCGTTTGGGTTTATTGTAAGCCATTCACAAATTTCTTTCATAAATCTTTTTGGAAATTCACCACTATATTTTCTAATTAAAGTTCTTGCTTCTTCAATATCTATGTCTCCACCCCTCACTTCTTGTGAGGCATCATAGTGAGCTCTTCCGATTCCAAACTTTACATAACAAGTATAGTAATAAAGGTCATCGATTTTATCATCAAGACTTACATGTTTTGAATAAGTTCCTGGAGTTCTGTCTGGAGAAAGTTTAAACCCATTTGAGTTATCTCTGGTATAATAATAGTTTCCTTGTTGGTGCCAATTATGGAAATAACTATAAGTTATAGTTTTTATTTTTGCCTCTCTTTGCTGGCTTGATGTAAGTGGTAAATAAGGCTCAAGGTCTGAAGTGGATAGTTTTAATTTACTTTTTAGCTCTTCAATTGGAAACCCTGCAATATGTAAATCATCACCTTCTTCTCGACTGTGTATATCATGCAGAACATTTTCATCGTACTCTCTATCTTTAGTTCCTTGATCATATTCCCGAGGGTTTTCACCATAAATAACTAAAGGTATTTTCATCATGGCTGCAAACCTATTGGGAAATGCTTTTTGTCCCATTATCCAAGTCTGTAATGGGTGCAACAAATTATCGAAGCACAGTCTTGTTAAAACTCTGTGAATTTTGCCATCTAAAGTAAAATTATAATTTGAAAAACCAGCATTAACCCAATTGATTAAATTTTCATAGCCCCAAGTGGTGTACATATTAGGAGCAAATGTACATGTAATAGGATTCATCCCATATGTATATTTTAATTCGTGGGCTACTTTAAAACTATCTTTACCTCCTGAGCCTGGCACTACAATATCATAAGATCCATTTCTACTTCTGTATTTATCTAATAATTTTTTAAACTCATATTTTTTTTCTTCCCAATCAATATCTTCTTTTTTTGTTCTATGATGACAAGCATAACAAATACCATTAATAAATTCCAAAGTAGTTTTTTGGTCTGTTACTTGCTGCATATGTTCCACTGTTTGAATTGGTTTTTGATTTGACATTAGACATGTCTTACAAAATTCTACTTTTTTAGGTAAATTGTAAAAAGTGTGGTCACTTTTTTCTTTTTTATATTCACCAATAATATTATTAAAATTTTCTAGTTTTTTTTTGAACATTTTAGATATGTATTAAATAATTATTTAATCATTGGAGTATCATATATTATAATAAAAAAGAATTTCAACAACTTTTTATCATTTTTGGGATGTTAAAATTTAGAGTTTTATTTAAAAGAAGGTTTTACGAAGTATCCATTCTCCATTATCATGATACCACAAATGTGGGGATCTAAAACTATTTATTAATTCATCAAAATAAGATTTATTCATAGTTGGCTGATCAAAAAATTTGTCAATAAGAGGGAAATCTTTTTTTGAAAAACTAAAATAGTTAAATAAAATATCTTCAAATCTTTTGGGATATTCATATAAATATTTTTTTACAAGCATTTTGCCTTCATCATAAGTTATATCACCATTTCTTATTTCTTGAGACACATCATAATTAACCCTGCCTATTCCAAACTTAATTAATGTTGTATAAAAATGAAAATCATCCATCTTATCGTCTATACTATTGTATTTAGAGTATGTGCCTGAAGTTCTCATTGGTGAAGGAATAAAGCCACTATTTTCAACTGCATAATAATATTTACCTTGTTGATCCCATTTTAAATAGTATCCAAGATACTGAAGATCAATCTCTTTCTCTAAAACACTCTCTTCTTTAGGCGGCAGGTATAATGAAAGTTCATTTTTACTAATTCCAAAATTTTCTTCTAACTCATTCAGCTTAAATCCAGATATCTTGAGATCTTTTTCTTCATCACTTTTTATAGACCAGATACTAAGTTTTCTTTTTGGATCGCCAAACTCTTTTTTTGGATTGTTATATTCAGCTTCATTTTCACCATACAAAACTAATTTGATATTCATTTGCATGGCAATTTTTGCTGGCATATTTCTTTGACCCAGCATAAATGGCTGAAAAGGATGAAGTAGTTTTTCTAATGCTAGACGTGTAAGCAGTCTTCTTACCTTACCATTTGGTGTAACCAAAAAATTATCAGATCCAGAATTAATCCACGAGTTAAAATTTTTCCAACCCCAATCTGTGTAAATATTTGGTGCCCAAGTAACCGTCAAGGGATTCATATTATATTTAGTTTTTAATATATGTGACGCATAAACACTGTCTTTTCCTCCTGAACCTGGAACTATACAATCATAACTACCATCTTTTTTTCTATATTTATTACACAAATCTATGAGTTGCTTTTCTCTATCACTCCAATTTACTAATTTTTTTTCTTCATTAACTTTACAAGGGTCACAGATTCCATCTGAAGCAATATAAATACCTTTTTTTACACTTTTGGAATTACTTTTAAATTCAACAGATGAGATGGGTTTTTGATTAGACATTGCACATTTTTTGCAAAAAATAATTTCTTTTGAAAGTCCAAAAAAAGATTTTGTATTTAAATTACTCTTATCATAATTTTTTAGATCTATTTTTTGAGGGTATTTAATAATGGTCACAATTAATCCTTTTTAATTACATTTCTAATTTTTTTACATGGTATACCAACATATATACCTTTTGTTTTAAGATTTTTGTTTACTAGTGTTAATGCTCCAATACTAGAATTATTTGCAATATCAACATTGGGTAGAATTATAGATCCTGCACCAATAATTGTATATTCGCCAATATTTACTTTACCTTTTTTATAATTTAATCTTTTGTTTTTAACAAATAAACCATGCTTAGAATTTCCTGAGTAATCATCAGATTGAGAATAAATTTTTACACCCTGTGAAATTGTACAATTATTATTAACTATAACTCCACCCGAACATAAAATATGACCATGTCCTCCTATATGAACATTATTGCCAATTTTTAAATAACCTTCGTCAGCTATAATGCTTGTAAAAGAATCTATTCTAACATTGTCTAGAATGGATATATTTTTAATGCCAACAATTAGACAATTCTTACTAATCTGAACATTTTTTCCAATTCTTTTAAAGCCAAATTTCTTGAGTTGTTGACTTTTATAGAAACCGTCATCAAAAATATTTTTCATAAAGTTATATGAATTATATTTTTTTAAAAATTAAATGAAATAAAAAAAACCCCAACTGTTTAGGTTGGGGTTATAAAATAAAATATCATTATCTTTAAAATCTTTTAAAAATTTTTTTCAGTGCATAAATCAAGCCAATTGAGCTATTAGTACTGGTCAGCTACACGCATTACTGCGCT
>MDTF01004111.1_pt1 | contig 15474 bp, 14 predicted proteins | sample 811191 | NCBI WGS metagenome assembly MDTF01 (sample SAMN05326649, study PRJNA326480) | marine metagenome | isolation source: seawater | place: Southern Ocean | collected 2011 | reverse complement strand
ATGGGGGCCACATAACTATAGCCGTGACCAGTTGGTTGAAATGTTAGATAAAGCGCTGGCTGATAAAGAAAGTTAATTAATAAGTATTTGAAAAAGCACCATCATTGGCAAAGAAGCTTGGTTAGCGATACATTCGCCGTTTTCAAGCCTCTAGCCTGAACGCAAAAAAGCCTCAGAGTTCGAAAATCTGAGGCTTTTTTGTATCTTTGGACACTAAGTAATTTGATTTCCTGATTTGCCACCAACGGGAAAGAATACAGTACTGAAGAAATACCCAAATTTTCTATTTGAAGGCAGTACTAATTCAGAAAAATTTATTTTTTAACCCTGCTAAATAGCGTATCTAAGAATGTGGAATCTTTGAATATCTTGAGCACTAATACGGAAAGTTTAAGTCTTTCTTTAACTCTTCTGGAGGCACTGGCAAATCTTTAAAAATTTTCCAAATCACATCTGATTTAGAGAACAACACAACCCAAACAGTGAGCAGTATTAGAGAAAAATACACGATCAGGCTCTGTTTTTCTACATACCAGCCTTCGACTTCTCCTTTGTATGGTCCAATTACGCTGTCATAAAAGTGCAGCGTACCACTATGACCTTCAAGAATATCCTCTTCACCACGAAACACTATCGGGCCAATACCAGAAAGACCAGGTTTGACTTGGACAATAATATCCTGTGATTCAACGGGGAAAGCATCAAAACATCTTGGCGCCTGTGGTCTTGGACCGACCAAACTCATATGTCCCATAAATACATTGAGTAACTGGGGTAGTTCGTTAATTTTTGTTTTCCTCAAAAACTTACCCGCCGGTAAAACCCTAGGATCGTTTTTCATAGTAACGGTTCCAGTTCCAATACTCGGACTATCCTTCAGCATAGTTGCAAATTTAAAGAGTTTGAACATTTCTCTATTTTTACCAACACGCTCTTGAAGGAAAAAAATCTCACCCTCACCAGAAAATTTCAGAAACAACATGATGGGAATAAGCAGAGGAGAAAGTAAAACAAGTGCCATTCCTGAAAGTGCTACATCGAAAAATCGCATCAACATTACATCCTCTCATCAAGATATTTGCCGGTTTCTTTGTGAGCGAATTCTGGTAATAAATCAAAAAACAAGTCCACAATAGCTTGCTTGTCCCAGTTGCCCTTTTCTCTGAGATCTTCCACGCCAGAGCAAAAAAGATCTAACCTCTCTCCATCGTATACGGGATCATTTCCGATGACACCTATACCATCAAACCGATTCATATCGAGATCTTCTTTATCGGTAAAGAATTCCTCAAAGTCCTTTTCGCCGGTTGTATCACTGCTGAAAAAATAGCAAGGCCACTGTTTCTTCGCGATTAGTTCGGCAGCTCGGTCTCTAGCCTCCTCTTCACTACTGCAGTGAAACGGCTCATAACCCATTTGGCGTAAATAACGCTCTGCGATATCGGAAAATGTGATTAGATGAAGATGTTCACTCAATTTAGGAAAGAATATCTCTCTATTTTTCCCTAGCAAGCCCGACATAAGACATAACTCGCCAGACTCTTGCGGTGTTACAAAATATCGACGAACATCGTTCGGCGCAGAGAATGGTTGGCGCTTTGCAAATCGTTGATTGAAGCCATGAAGTAGAGAGCCATCTGAGAAAGCAACATTTGCAAAACGCGCCATTGAAATAGGCATCATTTCACTCTCTCGCATTAAGAACATTTCCATAATACGTTTGCTAGCACCCATCATGTTGACTGGGTTTGCTGCTTTGTCTGTAGAAACACAAAAATACTTTTTGGCTCCACTGTCCCGAGCAAGCCTACAGGTTTTAATCGTATTGAAAATATTTACCATCAACATCCGCATTAGTGTAAAGGAATCTTTTTCACTTCTCACATGCTTTAATGCCGAAAGATTAAACACGTAATCATAAGGACCTTCTGAGGCCATCAGTGCCTCAAATTCTTTGCCTCCGCAATCAATGGCAAAAGTCCTAAAATCTCCGTCAATGTATCCAAGAGTGCTTCGAACATCCCTTACAAGCTCAACCATGTTGTTTTCACTGATATCTACAACATGAACTCTTAACGGATTACGTTTGAAGATTTCCTTAGTAACTGCTTGACCAATAGAACCGGCCCCACCAATTACCAAAAATCGGCCATTTTCAACCGCTTCATCAAGTCTCACCGACAATTGATTTATATCCGGACCAAACAGGTCTGATTTACGACCTATCAAATCAAGAATATTAGCGTCATAACTCATTTTATTGCCTCTAGAAGCGCCTCGGTGACTTGGTCAACCTCGCTGTTGGTCATCGTAGGAAACAGTGGAAGCGTTAGCTGTCTACTGCAAATTTGCGCTGTAATCGGCGAATCAACAGGTGAAAACTGTCCTTTGTAAGCGCTGAAATCCCAGAAAGGAGGATAGTGAATGCTGGACTGAATTTTTTTTTCTTTGAGTTTTCCAATAACTGCAACTCGACAGGCCCCCTTGGGCAGCAACACGGGTAAAATATGATAAACAGAAAGTAGATTTGATGCCTGATTCTCGAAAGGAACCAAGACCGGCGAGCCATGCAAATTTACTCTATAACGATCAGTGAGCTCTCCTCTCCTAACATTACCTGCAGGCAGTTTTTCGAGTTGCACAGAGCCAATGGCTGCACGTATTTCATCCATACGATAATTCAACCCTGGCTGCGCGACATCGTAGGTAATCGCTCTTCCCTTGTGTCTATCCAAAGTTAGCGTTGTCATGCCATGAGATCGCAGATACCCTAATTTTTGATGCAGATCCTGGCACTGTGTGGAAACCATACCTCCTTCGCCAATAGATAAATTTTTGTTACTAAAAAAGGAGAAACAGCCCACGTCACCAAATGTTCCACATTTTTTCCCATTTACTGACGCTCCCGGAGCATGAGCGACATCTTCGATCAAACCGATTCCCTTATCTTTGCAAAGTTGACTTATCTTTGCGATATCATTCATCGGATAGCCAGCGTAGTGGACGACAATAATCGCTTTAGTTTTATCTGTTATCTGGTCTTGTATTGACCCTATAGACATGTTCCAGTCATCCAATGACGTTGCATCAGCTAATATTGGACTAGCCCCAACTAAATTAACCACATTAACATCAGCAACAAAGGTAAGGGACGGAATGATTACTTCATCACCCGGTCCGACATCCAAAGCTAAAAGAGCCATATGAAGAGCTGCCGTTCCGTTAGAAACGGCTTTGCAATGGGTCCCGTCACCGAGAAAGGTTCCAAAATCCGTTTCGAATTTGTTAATTTCTTCACCCATAGAAAGCCATCCGCCCGCGACCACATTAGACGCAGCACTCACTTCTTTGTCATCAAAATTAAGCTTAAATAACTGAATGTTCCACATAATAACTCCCAACCTCTTGTAAATGAGCACCTTTTAGTGATTTAGCGACCACACAAAGGTAATTAAATTATTTCTTTTTAATTAACGCAAAACTATGAGTCCGTAAAATAGGAAACATATTCAAAATCGGATACATGAAAGGAAAATATCTCACTATAGATCTACACAGTGGCGGCGCTAGGGTCACTTTTTTGAAAAATATCTGAGCATCGGGAAAAATTTCTTGAACTCTGCGCTTCGAGCAACCCCTTACGTTTGCATTTTTCGGATTCCCGTACAAAAAGTCATACCAAAGGATGTAGCCATCTTTTCTAAGCAAATGCATCAAATTATTCGCTAATTCCACCTGCATTTCATCTGAAAGAATCGAACTAAATACAGTAAATTGTAGAATAAGATCAAAAGATGCCTCTTTTGAGCTCTTTTCTGAACTATCTTCCGTAAAGACATTAACGGCCTGAGGAAGTCTATACCTAGCTTCTTCTACTCTACTATCAATAATGTCACTGCCCGAAATACGCTCAGGCTTTGCGCCAAGTTTTATTAAGTTGAGTAGATTATCACCAAACCCACACCCAACTTCAAAAATATCCAATCTTGAAAGATCAGACAGCCCTGCTTTCTTAAGCAGATCTAACATAACTCGATCTCTCTCCTGCCTATATAGACAAACGTCAGATTGAAACCAACTATAATTATCCAAATTAGGGCCTGTGCGGCTTTCATAAGCTACTTTTAATTCATCAATATTTTTTTCTTTTTTATTCATACTAAAAAGGCTCTTTTAAATCTGCAAGTTGGTAATATTATGTTCAAAAATAGTCAGACACCTTTTGCCTAAAACATCATAGGAGTTGTTCTCAATAACATATTTTTTGCCTTTATTCCCCATAACCTGTCTCTCCTCATCAGACAGAGTCAAAATGTCATCGAATGCTTTAGCTAAATCATTGCTATCACCTGAAGATACAGTGATGCCACAGCCGGCTTCCTCAACAGGATCATTACAAGATTCTATCGACATCACTATGGGTTTTGCCGCCATCATATAGTCCCAGAGCTTGTTAGCACTCATACCATACTTATACAGAGGGTTAGCTTGAAACCCAACGAAGCATACATCTGCCTGCGCCAAGGTATCTGGAATTTCTCGCTTAGGTATATGCCCTAAAAAATAAATCGGCAACTCATTCCTTTCAACGAGAATTTCTAGTCTCCGCCTTTCTGGGCCGTCACCAACAATAACGTATTGTACAAAATTTTGGGTTTTTTGACTTGCTTCTATTAAAAAATCTATATTATTTGCTAACGAAAGTGACCCTACATACATGACTACAGGCCGATCCTTCTTTTTAATTCTCTCTATTTCAGGACGTAAAGAAGACGCAACAAGATTACCATCATCCCAATCATCTAGGTTTACGCCATTAGGCACATGATAAAAATTTTCACTTTTCGCTCCCCTTGTTACTAAGTGATCAATATTTCCTGGGTGCATAGAGACAATAACATCAGAAGCTTTACAGGCAATTTTTTCAGCAACCCCATTTATTAGAACAAACGGATGTTTAGGGCTCATTCTCCCCAATTCTGTCAGAGCCATAGGCCATAAATCGTGTGGCTCAAATACAAGCAGTGCATTTTTTGAAGACCGCTTGAATAGCAAAGCCGGAAAAATATCTAACGGATAGGTAGAAGACGCAATAATGACATCAAAATTCTTATCAATTTTCTTAGGTAGTAGGACAATTGAAAAAAAAATGTACTGCAGTATATTGATCGCCCGTTTTATCCCGCTGCCAACGTATGGTATTCCATAAAGCCATATATATTTGATTCCCTCCACGCTTTCCTCCGACAATAAACTATCCATTTTTGGCTGTCGGCCTCTTACATGAGAGAACGAACTACCGACCACAGTTACCTCATGCCCCAGTTTCACCCACACTTTAGCTAAAAAATATGGTCTGAATTCCATTCCTAGTTCTTTATTACCAGCATAATGATTTAATAATAGAATTTTCATTTTAGTCTCATTGAAGATGGAGCTTTTTTCACTATAAATACGATTTTCGATTTGCGAATTCTTATAAATTTGTTGACGAAATTACCCGTTAAAAAGAGGACCAAATAAAAGAAGGTAGAGAATCCGAAAAAAGAATTACCTGGGAGGTTTAGTGAGAACATAACGATCGCCATTAACCCGAGCAGGAAAGACAAATTGTACCTTGCTTGATAAATAAATTTATTGCCTAAACGAATAACGCAGCCAATAAGTAAGGAGATCGCTGCCACGCCAATCGCGCCGAAATTTACAAATAGATCTCCCACATATAACCCATTTGCCCAACCGGTTGCACTGGTGCCGTAGGACATAAATTGGTAAATTACCATTGGTAATGCCGGCGTTTCAGGAGTTTTATTTAGGACAAAGTTGAATTCTAATGTCTGTATACCATATAAATTTCCATAATCTATGTACGCTAGATAAACTATAACTGGTGTCTTACCGAGTCGTCTAAACAGTAAATCTTGAAATTTCAAGAGCCCAATACTCAAATCTTGGCTGTATAACGTGGATATTGCTAACAATAGCGCACCACAGATAACACCAAATCTAACCCAACTTGACTTAGACATAAATCCACATAGACTAAGTCCCAACACAAATATCAGTATAAGAATAAAGGGAAAAGCTTTCTGAAAGTATGAAAATGACACCAACAGAGTCAACACTAATAAAGCATATGATATTAATCTTTCAGATCTTCCCTGAGTTTTGAATGACGCTGAAAGGACCAGCAGAAAGATCGGAAAAAACACTTTCCCGATAATATCTATGAGAACACCGAAGGTAGAACTTTTAGTTATATAAACTCTAGATAAATGAGCACCAATATAGTCCCCATTAAGCGCCAAATACAACGGTGGGGGGGTCAGTTCAATCAATGTAGGGGTTAAAAATAATAGCCACATTATTGGTAGTAGGAGCATAGCTCCGTGAATATATTTTTTCTCCAAATCAATATTTAAGTCTGACTTTTTGGAATAGCCAGCAAATGACATTGATGCTCCAGTAATTATTACCAGAGATATTGCAGCTAATACATCTGCATAGAAGTTAATGTCAGAATTTAGGCTAAAATAGTAAAAAGGGAAAATTACTTTAATCAAGTAAGACAATAAAAAGATAGCAGTGATTCTCGCACGCAAAAGAGCCCGGCCAAAGATTATAACGAGAACGACAAATGTATATACCGTTATCATTTGGTGTGAGAAACCTTAGATGGTCCAGAGTAAATGTAAGCTAACATTATTTGAATTAAGTACAAAATACTCGAACTTAGACTAATAGCAATGACCATTATTTCTGCAGAGTTCATTTTCCAACCTATAAATAATGACAGACAGGTTGTTACAAAAAAGAAACCGTAGAATATAGTATTTAAACCCACACGCTCTCTAAGCTGAAGGATAAACCCTAGTGGGGCAGCTATAAATCTAAACAAAACGCTAGGCGCAAGAAATTGTGCATATTTTCCAGCTACGGCATAGCTTTCACCAAACACCATGACAAATGCGGCCTCTGAAAAACATATGATTAATATGGTGGGAATTAAACCCGCCATCAAGAGTCTGGAGGCAGTATAGAGAACCAAATCTCTGCACTCGCCCTCTATATGGAACTGCTTGGAAGCTTCTACTTTAAAGACGTCAAAAACCGCGTTAGCAATTAAACCAACAGGACCCATTACTACTCGAAAAACAATAAAATATAATCCTGCCGTCGCGGCATCAAAAATGACTGGAATTATGATCATAGGGCTTTGAATACTTAAAATACTCAGTACTGCCGTCACTTGTTCAAAATTGGAAAACCGGGCATACCTAGCGCGAGCATTTCTTACCTTTATGAAAGGAACGGAACTACGAATCGTCGCTCGACGCAAAGTGAACAAAGAAACTAGCCGAGCAATCGTATCTGATAAAAATAACAACACCATATTTGGTAGTAAAGATAATGCTGAAACGATTGCAATCACCCCAAACATTACGCTGTGGGTAATGCGAGCAATACTAATAGACTTATAACGCACATCTCGTAAAACTACTTGAAGCGTAATATTGTAACGACCTAATATCAAGGCCCCCAAAACAATAAAGAATAAATTATTGGATACTATGAATTCTCTTGCACCCGGCCATAACAGAAACGTAGAGCCCAAAACAATACTGACCAAAGTAGCTAAAAAATAACATCGCAGGACGCTTAGGCGCTCTAGAGCCAAGGCCATGCTCTGATCTTTACAAAAAACTAGTGCCATTTCAAATCTACCAGTGAAAAAGATAACCAGCACTGCGACTAGAGTCAAGTATGCGCCCAAAGCACCTATATCAGCCGTCGAAAATAAACGCGTTAGCACCGGGATTAATAATAAAAAAATTAATTGAGAAAAGCCCATACCAAAAATTAACCGGACAATCTCCTTCCCTCTAGATCTAGTACTCACACCTACGTTATCTTTTTCATACTATTTGTCTCGATTCTTAAAGCAGTAAAAAGGTGTATAAACAAGTAATGAAAGACAGTAGTACATGGCATAAATTAAGACGAATAGATCAAGGGCATTAAAATAATCACAAAAAATAAGTAGAGGGAAAAAGAAGCCCCTAGGAGAAGCTAACGCCTCAACCCACGCAACTAAGGAAGCCGCATTACTTGTTTCATCGATATCTCTTACATTAACATCAAAGGTGACTTGGCCTCTTAAGAGCGTCAACCGCAAGAGCAAGTTGGAAATTGCCGCGATCGAACCTAGCAACAAAAGATCCTGTCTAAAGATACTGACACCCGTATATTCCAAGACAACTGGGGCTATCCGCCCTAACATGTCGTCGCTAGTGCCTATTGCTATAGCGACTGGTAAAAATGCAAATAAGTAATAAGCACCAACAACATCGATAAAATGGCCAAACTTAGATCTGACAGAAAGCGCGCGAGCCATAGTCCCATCAACATAATCTAAAAGAGCCCATAAAAAAATCATAGTAAATGAAAATAACTCAAAATCGAAATATTGCGTGGCATAATTAATACATCCCAGAAACAACACTAACCATGATAATAATGTTATCTGATTTGGAGAAACTTTTAACTTGATTGCCACCCAAGCGAAATAGAATGAAAGGGGCCTAAAAAGGTAACGAGCTAGACTATATTTATAAAAATCCGAATCCGGAGACATTTCGTAACTTTCTCGAATATCTTTAATAGTTAAATTTTTCAATGTAGGTCTCTCAATATTATGAATTAAATGATTTTACTTGGCCTAACTATCTATTAACCTAAGTCTTAAGTTGAATTTCATCTTCGCTAGCATCTTTTTTTTACAAATCAACTTACGTTAGTTTAAAAATCTCATCTATGTGGGATTGGCTAAACATAACTGGATTGTTACCCATCCTCTCTTTATTAACGTTACTCGATAACGCTAATCTACCTTTTCTAGGTATTTCAAGATCAATTACTATATCCGCCTTGATATCAATAGAAGTAAGCATATTTTCAAACTTTATCCCAATATCCCGCTTCGCAGCGATATTTAAAATACCCATTAATTTTGCCATAACAGGCTCAAGATGTTTCAACCCGCGGGGATCACCGATTAAATTAGCGTGAGACGTCGCATGTATTTCAAATATCTTAGGCAAGGTCACCCAAACTGCATGACCGTGAGGGATGCCATATCGTTTCGTTAGACCATATGACCAAGCATGAGCGGATGTTGTTTTAGTGATATTAATAGCTTGTCCAGCCAAATTTGCAGCCTCAATCATGGCTTGCGCCGCTACTTTATTGTCTACTGTATTAACGAACTCTAGAAAGTTTGCAAAACACAATTTTAACGCAGCAAAGGATATTGTCTGACTTTCATTCGTTGAACTAACTGCCCAAGCACTTTCAATCGACTGAGATAGAGCGTCTAATACATTACATGATTTCTGATATTTTGTAGCAGAAAGCGTTAGATTTCCGTCTAAAACAATTTCATCAGGAAGTAGACAGCTGTCAGCTAATGAGTACTTTTCATCCCCAATGTATACAACTGCAAAATGGGTTGACTCACTTCCAGATCCAGACGTAGTTGGGATAGCGACTAATGGAATATTTGGGTCAGTAACACTTGTAGATCCTTTGGCCAAATTGATAGCCTCATCAGGATTCGAATACAATGCTTTAATCAACTTCCCCATATCCAGAACACTACCTCCACCAATACTAATTATCAGTTCGATAGAATTTTCAACCGCTAACTCAACACCCCTTTTTGCATCAATTAACCTCGGATTAACCTCGAAATCACTAAAGTAAATCAGGTGATAGTCTTTTAAGCACTCGCTCAAAATGGAAGCGGCCCCGCTAGTTTGAAAAGATTGCTTACCTGTTACTACTAATACTCTCTTCACATTATAAGGTTTGACAATATCGCCAATCTTATCTAACTCGCCAATCCCACTATAAATAGTCATTACAAAGCCTCTAAGCGCCTAAATACTGCATAATTGCATTTTTATTTTGCGCGGGAGTTGTCGTTGGACGCCCAATATCTGACCTATTTCCTGGTCGCACGTGAATATCAATAAAATGAGGGCCCGCATGTTTAGTTGCATACACCAAGGCTCGAATAATCTCTTCTCGTGAATTCACTCTAGTTGCTGATACGTAACCACATGCACTAGCAATTTCACAAAAATTTACGCCAAAACCTACCGTAGGTTGCCCTCCAACTGAGTCATGAACTCCGTTATTGAATACGATATGAACTAAATTGACGGCGGACGACTGTCCAATAATTGCCAGCGACCCCATATGCATTAGAGCCGCCCCGTCACCGTCAAAGCAATAAGTTGGTCTTTCTGGCTGCGCCTTACACAAACCCAGCGCAATTTGACTTGCATGGCCCATTCCTCCAACAGTAAGAAAATCCCTATGATGGCCTTGATTATTATTAGCCCTAAACTCAAATAATTCTCTAGAAGGCATTCCAGTTGTGCAAACAACTACACTCTCGTCACGCAACGCTCCAGCTGCCGCGATAACTGCATCTTCTCTACTGAGAGTAAGATTACATTGCGGTCGCTCTGTGGGAAATTTTTCGAAAGAATCTTTTCGAACAACTATTACAACAGGGGACATTTTTTCAACAGCCAAATCTAAAGCATCCTTGGTTTGCTCTAAAGCATCTTTCTCTACGCGTGATAGAATAAAATAAGGCAAATCCATCCCTTCCAAGCTGTCAATCATCACCTTTCCTTGGTGAACATGCTGAGGTTCGTCTTTAACCCCAGGCTCACCCCTCCAGCCAACCATTATTAGCATAGGTATTCCATAAACCCTCTCACTGGCCAAAGATAAGACTGGATTAATTATATTTCCTAGTCCGGAATTTTGGAGGTATATCATCGGAACATGACCCGTGCCTAGATAATAACCTATACCCAAACCAATCGCAGCGCCTTCATTAGCAGTTATCAGGTGGCTATCCTGATCACATGTTTGTGACACGCATGCACAAAACTCTTTTAACAAAGAGTCAGGCACTCCAGCAAAAAAACTAACACCTGACTCCTTCAAACTATCCAGATAATTGGCTGGCTTTATCATTATTTAGTTCCCGGAATAAGTTCTAAAATCTCTTTAATCGGCATCATTTGCTTGTCACATTCAGCTGATCGTGAATGTCGCAGAATTGAGCGAGCAGTATCCTGCATCGCAGGATACGCGCTTCTAAGAAGCTGATTGGCATATATAACGACGTTCACACCAGCCCTTTCTAATTCATCTTCTGTAATCGTGTTATAACTTGACGGAACCGCCACCAATGGCTTTCGATTTCCGAACTCGCCGTATCGTCGGCAAAACTCAAGTATCTCTGCAGGGTCTTTTTGTCGACTATGGATCATTATGCCGTCAGCGCCTGCGTTTAAATATGCCTCGGCTCGACTAATAGCATCATCCATTCCTGCCTCTAAGATAAGACTTTCAATACGTGCTATCACCATAAAATCCTGCGTGACCTGCACACTCTTAGCGGAACTAATTTTATCGCAAAAATTCTCAATAGTGTCTTGAGTTTGCGGAACTTCATTCCCAAATAAAGAGTTCTTCTTTAGCCCAGTTTTATCTTCAATAATTACCGCAGATACACCAAGCCGCTCTAAGGTTTTAACGGTAAACTTAAAATGCTCGATCTGCCCACCTGTATCAGCATCATAGATAATTGGCTTTGTTGTAACCTCGATAATTTCGCTCAATGTGGACATGCGTGAACTAACATCAACAGCTTCAATATCCGGCTTACCCTTGGCAGTCGAATCAGTAAGGCTACTACCCCACATCCCGTCAAATTGACGACTCTTGCCATTAACCATAACTTCTGTGTGCTCTATAATTAGACCACTCAGTGCATGATGAACATCCAAAAAAGTTACCAAAGGTTTTGCGGCCAGTAACCTTCGTAAACTGCCCATCCTTATCTGCGGTGTTGTACCAACTTCTTTGACCGCCTTGTTTAACTGCGTAGATGAAATTCCAGCGGTATAAGGAACCTCGACTAACTGACCGCCCCATTCACTAAGCGTCTCAATAACCGCTTGCCTAGTCTCTCTCTGGGCACCTTCTTTCCAGTCGTCACCGTGGACCACATAGTCAGGCTTTAAAATCTTCAAGTTTTCACTGTAATCTAAAGTATTTTGAGGAACCACATTTTCGACTGGCTTAAGGTTAGCGACAATCATAGACCTCTGCTCATAGGTCATGTAAGGAAGTCTCTTATAGCTCGCAACAGCAGAATCTGTTAGCACTCCAACCGTAACCACTCCTAATTTTCCAGCTTCAGCCAAAATATTTAAGTGGCCAGGATGAATCAGATCGGCGCTCATACCGACATAGACAGTTTTTATCATGAAATTTAGACCTTATATTGGATAGTTTTTTTCAGGGTGTTCGGCAGGCGCTGCATTATGCATTTTTTGATTGCTTTGAGTTTTCCGAGTAAAAATCTTTAATAGACTCAATTACATAATCTGCGTAACTGTCAGGCATGTCCGGGTATATTGGCAAAGACAGTACCTGAGATTGGTTTTTGAAAGCACTAGGGAAATCTGATGAGACATGATTCTTTTTAGCGTATGCTGGCAAAAATGGAAGAGATATGGGGTAATTTATAACGGTCTGAATATTTCTTGCTTTTAGATATTTAGATAGATCGTTACGATTTGGTACTTTGATGACATAAAGGTGCCAAGCATGATTACTATAATCCGCAACAGCGGGAGTTTGAATGCTATCAATGTCCTGTAATCCACTTGAGTATCTAGCTGCTAATGTGCGACGCGTCTGCGTCCATTCCAATAACCTAGGAAGCTTTACACTTAAAATCGCAGCTTGTATGCCATCGAGTCTACTATTGATTCCTTCTATCTGGTGATCCCCCTTCGATAACCCTCCATGCCGGGCAATCATGGCCATTTGTTTTGCGAGCTGATTGTTATGTGTTACTGCAGCACCTGCATCTCCCATAGCTCCCAAATTCTTTCCAGGATAAAAAGAAAAAGTACCGATATCTCCAATAGTACCTAAAGTTTTTCCTTTGTATTCAGCCAAGTGAGCTTGCGCACAGTCCTCTATTACCCAGAGATTATGTTTTTTAGCAAATGACATTATCGGATCCATATCAGCTGGCTGACCATAGAGATGTACGGGTATTATTCCCACAGTATTTTTTGTCAATAAAGACTCTAAAAAATCTGGATTCAGAGTGAACTTATCCTCGTCTGTATCGCAAAAAACTACTTCTCCGCCTGCCTGCGTAATCGTGCATGTAGTCGAAATCCAAGAGTGTGCTGGCGCTATCACCTGATCACCACTCTTCAGCCCCAAAGCCTTCATTGCGATAAATAAAGCATCAGTTCCGTTAGCACAAGAAACACAATGCTTAGATCCTATAGCTTCTGCAAACTCAAGCTCAAATCGTTCTACATAGGGACCCCTAACAAAACTTGAGCTCTCAATAACACCTGATATAGCAGCATCAATTTCAACTTTCAACCCAACATACTGAGCATTTAAATCATTAAACGGTACGGAGATATTAGTCATTTTTTTTCCATTTTTTTATCATAATTGCAGGATTCCCTACATATACACCCGCTGTAAATATGTCTTTCGTAACTACTGCGCCAGCACCAATAACAGCCCTATCACAGACATGGACTGGCAAAATTGTAACATTACTTCCAATAGAGACGTTACTGCCTATAGAGGTTGCTTTCCATTTGGCTCTATCTCCTCCGGCAGGACCACCTTCAGAAAAAGTGTCATTCACAAACATGACGCCATGCCCAATAAAGCAATCCTCGCCAATAGATACTAAAGAGCAAATAAATGAATGAGACTGAATTTTGGTGCGTGCACCAACAACAACATCAGACTGAATCTCAACGAAAGGCCCAATAAAAACATCATCAGATATCGAGCAACCATAAAGGTTACAAGGTTCAATAACCTTCACTCTCTCGCCAAAATCAACATCCTTTATCTTTGAAGATATGAATTGAGTTGTTATCACAGAACCCCCAACTTTGAGAATTTAGGGGAAAATCTGAGGCTTATCTCTTTGCCTGTTTCGATTGACTCATAGATAGCATTTATTAACTCTAAACTTTTTCTACCCTGAAGTCCGTCAACAAGCTGGGCAGTCTTATTATTCAAGCAGTCAATTACATGCTCATAATATGCTTGGTGCCCAAAACCATAAACATTGGGAGGGTTAACTGAATATTTTTCAATCACTTCATCATCACCATCAAGAGGCTCTGAGAAATTCCAAGTCTTCATTTCATTAACGGCAAAGCCACCGATTTCTACACTACCTCTCTCTCCCAGTACGGAGAGTGAGCCCTCTAAATCTTTGGGCCTAATTGCAGTAGTCGCCTCGATGACGCCCAACGCGCCATTGCGGAATTTTAAAATAACGACAGCAGTATCCTCCGCCTCTATATCGACCAAAGCTGTCTTACTTTTGGCAAAAACGCTCTCGACGTCACCTAGCATCCATTCCAGTAAGTCAACATGGTGGCTAGCTTGGTTAGTTAGAACACCCCCGTCATATGCCCAAGTTCCTCTCCAGCTGTCCTGGTCATAGTATGCTTGAGGCCTACACCACCTTACGCGAACAGTTCCCATTATAAGCTTACCAAAACGCCTATCTTCAAGAGCCTTACGAAGCTGAACTACCGGAACATTAAATCGATTTTGTTTGACTATAAACAACTTTACACCATGAGTATCACAGGCCTCAATCATGTTATCAGCATCATCCAGAGTAAGAGCCATCGGCTTTTCAACCATGATGTGAGCGCCATAAGGAGCCAGCTCAATAGTATGTTGAGCATGCAATCCACTTTCAGTAAGCACTACAACGACATCAATTGACTCTGCCTTCATCATTTCATGCATATCGCTGTAGGCTGGAATATCATATTTTTTGGCGATTATATGAGCCTTACTTAACACTTTATCGCATACAGCCGCCAATCGAGCACCAGAGATCTGATTTTCACCCAAAAGCTCCCCATGACGCTTAGATATACGACCACAACCAACTAAAGCAAAATTAAGCATATGACTTCCTTATAGTATTTATTTTTTTTACCACTTTCCGAGATAGTGATGGTGCCGATGTCCACTTACCACCATACACCGTCAATAATTTTCCCGTTATCTCAAGTTTTGCCTCTCGACTGGCAAAACTAAAGTAACCTTCTTTTCGCTCAGACTTTGAGGAAACTATTGGTCTTAAGCCGCTAAATTCTAGCTCAATGTCTTGCTCACCAACCAACTGGGAAAAATTTTTATTAAAGACACCAAGTAAATAAGACCGTTCTTCGTCTGAGCACTTTATATCAGCATCTATACATTGGGGGACTTCTGTTGTACCAACCAGAGTTTTACCCAAGTAAGGGAGCACAAAAACAACTCTTCCCCCATTAGGCTCTTGAAATAAAAAGGCTCCCGATACCT
>MDTF01009452.1_pt1 | contig 15479 bp, 6 predicted proteins | sample 811191 | NCBI WGS metagenome assembly MDTF01 (sample SAMN05326649, study PRJNA326480) | marine metagenome | isolation source: seawater | place: Southern Ocean | collected 2011 | reverse complement strand
TACAATTGCTGTAGTATCACCTGCTGCATTTGTTACTGTTGCTGTAAATAATGTTCCATATTGTCCTGTTGTACCTGATGTTCCACCTGTATTTGCTACTGTTAGTTGGAAAGTATTTGTTGTAGCATTTGTTATATTACCAATTACTTTTGGTTCATTGGTATTATATACTACTACTTTATCTCCATTTGCTAATCCGTGAGCGTTTCTAGTTATTGTTATTGTTGCTGCTGTTCTTGACCAAGTACATGCGAACATATTACTTGTTGAAGTAGCGTATAATTGAAAATTAGTTCCATCTGAATCAACTAAATATCTATTTTGTTGGTTAAATACATCTCCTGATCCACCACCTGAACCTTCTGTACCTTGAGCACCTTCTCCTCCTTTTTCTCCTGTTCCTACAAGACCTTGAACACCTTGAACTCCTGTTAATCCTTGGACTCCTGTGAATCCTTGAGCACCAATTGTTCCTTGAACTCCTGTTTCACCTTGTGGTCCTGTTTCTCCTTTATCTCCTGCACCATCGGTTCCTTGTATTCCTGTTGTTCCTGTTGTTCCTTGTATACCTGTTAAACCTTGAGTTCCTGTAGCATCTACACCGTCTGTACCTTGAGCACCATTAGTACCTTGAGTACCATTTGTTCCGTTATTACCTACACTTCCTTTGTCTCCTTGTTCACCTTTACCACCATCTGGACCTGTTGTACCTGTTGTACCTTGAACTCCTGTACCTGTTGTACCTTGAATTCCTTGTTGTCCATCTACACCTTTTTGTCCAATTTCTCCTTTTTCTCCTGCACCATCGGTTCCTTGTATTCCATCTGTTCCTTGAACACCATCTGTTCCTTGAGTACCTGTTAAACCTTGTGTTCCTACTACACCATTTTCTCCTTTTTCACCACTAGTACCTTGAGTACCATCTGTACCAGTGGCACCAGCTGCTCCTTTTTCACCATTAGTTCCATTTGTACCTTGTGTTCCAGTTATACCCTGTACACCAAATGTTCCTTTTTCTCCTGCTGGACCAGTTAAACCATTTGTACCTTGTGTTCCTTCAGCTCCTTTTTCACCATTAGTACCTTGAGCACCGCCTGTACCTGTTGAACCAACAGCTCCTTGAGCACCTCCTGCACCTTGAGTTCCAGTAGCGTCTACACCACTTGTACCTTGCGATCCATCTCCACCTTTTTCTCCTGTAGTTCCTTGTGAACCAACTGAAGCGGATCCAGAATATAATCTACCATCTACGTCAATCATCACAGCACCTAAGTTATTACTTGCGGTAGCTGGGACTTCAACTATTTGTTTAAAGTATACAGATCCTGTTTGAAATAAAGATCCTGTTAATGTTAATGAACCCGATATTGTGATATCGTAATCCTTGGCTCCTGTGAACGCGTCTACAGATTGTGAAACTTGTAAAGCTTCTACTGTTTGTCCGGTTACTATGCCTGTATTTGATAATTGATTTGCCATGGTGTTTGGAATATTTTATTATAAATATATAAAGTTTTATTGTCTGTCAATGTTTACTAAAATTGTTGTATCAGTTGTTTTAGATGTGGGTAAAGGTTGTGCCAATTTACCTACAGCTAATAACTCTTGATCATTATTATATAAACCTACTGTTGTAACATAGGGATCAAAATATGATTCAGTAGCAAAAGATTGCATTGCCCCTATATTAGAACCTGAGTTTATCATTGTCGGATTAAGTGTATAATTAAATTCACTTTCTCCTATTGTGCACTTATATTGCGTCTCATAAATAGTAAAAGAGGATGAAAATGAACAAGTAATGTTGGTTGTTTTTACGAAGTTTTCAGAATCATTGTTTCCAACTGTTCTACCACCATAAAAACCAGACCCATACTCAGCATCACCATAAGATCCGCTTTCTCCTGTTCCTTCTTTTCTTGTACCTCCTGTAAACACTATTATTCCGTGTTCATATATAACATTACCTACTGTAATACTTTTAAGTATATTATTAGGTGTACGCATTTGCAATCTACCTTCACCATCATCAAAGTAACTACCACTATCTGTTGTAATTATTATTGATTTAGGTATAATATAATCTCCATACAACGCTCTTGGAATAGACATTGTAGCAATTTTTGGTTCAAATATAGTAATACCATAAATAGTATCGCCATATTCTACATTACCATATCCGTCTCCAGTTAATGAAGCAGCTGAATATGAACTTGTCATCCAAAATCTTTGTGGTAATAAATCTGTGGGTATAAAATTTTCGAATGCGTTAGACGCTATTCTACCTGTGGTTGTTCCATCAGGATTTATAGATTGGGTGTTTGCTGTTTGAACATTCCCATTACTACTAGAAATAAAATTAGAGTAATATAATTGTTGGGTTTGAAAGTATATAGCAGATTGTGAATATTCTGTTATATACCCTGTCGCCTCTTGGGGGGCAAACTTGTTGCCTAAGTATCGATCAATTGCTACATTAGATGCAGTTAAAGCATTACCCTTAAATGAGAATCCTTTAGCTACCTCCAGTGGAGATATAATTATATCTTGAGAATTTAGTGTTTTGTACGCCGCCATCCATTTTTAAAAATCTAGTTTAACCCTAATTAAAGATTCTTTTGTAAAATCTTTGTTAAGAGGTTTTGATAATTTTGCTACTGCTAATAATTCATTACTGTCATTGTACATACCTACTGTTGTAATGTATGTTTGTGGATTGTTAATAAAGTAATCATAAATTACTTCACCTGTTGATCCTGAAATATATGATGGATTTTCTGAATAGTTAAATTCTGAATTTCTTGCTCTAATAAATACGAAATCTGAAGTAATTGTTTCTTCAGAGTTAAGTCCAAAATTAGAACCTGATTGGATAGTACCTAATAATCTTAATGGATTTGATCCATTTGTATTACTTGAAGTAATTGTTGATAAATTTAATCCTTGGTTAGAATTTAAATCTAATGCGTCTCCGTTAAGTAATACTGTACCAATGTCTGGTAAGAATAAACCATATGAACCACTATCTGTTGTGTATCCAGATCCACCTGAACCTGAATTATATGAGTAACCATCTGATCCACTAATTACTTGATATGCTCTCATTGTACCATAATAAGTTGGCACATTAACCATATTTGAATCATCAGTTAATTTTAATGTTGTATTACCTGCTCCTATTGAACTACTTAATGTTAAGTTTAAAGATCCTGGAAATAATGCTTGTTTATAAGCTGCTCTTTCAATGCTTAAAGCATAAATAGAACTTCCTGTTACACCACCAAATACGAAACCTGAATTTTCATCTTCTAATACTAGTGTTCTATATTGACCATAGATTGTTGAAGCGGGAGATACACCAGGAGCTGCATTTTGGTTAAATGCTAAAGCACCACCACCTGTTGAATTACCATAAGCAATTTCAAATTGTGCCGCAGCAGCACTTCCTGTTGGGTTTTGATCAAATACCGTTACATAATATTTACCTGTTTCTGTTGAAATCTGGTTAGATTGTGTAAAGAAACTAGTTAATGTAGGTAAATTATTTGTCCAGCATGTTGCAGTTTGTGCTTGTGCACTTACTACAAAATCATCTGCTTCTAATCTATTGAATGACATATTTTTCTTTTTATGTTGTTGATTTAGTTATTGTAATTGGAATAGTAATTCTAGCCCCACTATCCAATCCATTGAATGTCAATGTACTTACAAGTGTTGAGTTAGACCCGAATAATGTATTTATTGTTGTAGCTCTTAATGTAAATTGAGTACCTGTAATAGTTGATGATACATTAGTTCCAATTGTCTGTGTTGCTGTTGCATTAGATGAAGCTATTGCTGCAGTATTAATACCTGTTGCTTCAAATTGATTTAATAGTCTAATATCAGTTATAGTACAACTATATCCTGATGTTTCAAATACTTGATCATTACCTAAGTAATTTAAAGTTTGTGGTGTAATTGCTAAAGTAGCTCCTTGTTGTAATGTTACAGCGTTGTATCCTACGTTCAAGATAGGTAACTTTGCAGTACCTCTTGGTAGTGTTACTAATTTGTATTTCATAATCTGGGATTCTTCTGGAAATGCTTCTAATAGAGGCATACCATCTACGGCTTCACCGTAAAATGCAGAACCCGATGGATGATTTACATTGTATAATGTGTAATCAATTTCATCATCTGCTAATGCAAACTGTGTTATTCTAAAAGAACCATCATTCGCTGCCAATAACTCTCTACCTTTAGTAGTAAGTATTGCATCGATTGTCATTACTGAATTATTTAAATATCCCATTTGTGTTTAATTATATATGTTATAAATATGTTAAGTTATTAGTTTGTTGTCCCTTAGTGTAGTTATTACTTTATCTGGTTCCAATTCTATTAAAGCAGTTGGAAATTCTGGGAATAAAATACCAGAAGGTGTATTATCCTTTTTAGATAATGGTCTTTCAATAAATACATAACTTGGAACTTGTGAACTCGTTGATTCCATTGATTGTGTAAAATATGCTCCATCACCTGCTGCTGGTTGTGTTGGGTCATCATTTTGACCTGTTGAAAATGTTGTTTTAGCTGTCGTTAATGTCTTATCAACTTCTATTTGATCTGTTTTTAATCCACCATAAGGGAATAATGAGTTTAATACTACGGTATTAGGTGAGTATCTAAATCTTCTAAGTATAAAGAAATCTTTATTAATAGAAGCAGGTACTTCTCTATCTAATTTTAATACTAATCTAGTATCCGATGTGTTTTCTGGAGGTGTAACACTTATGACATCATAAGATTGAATTTCACTATTTTGAAATTTAATTTCATCTCCTATTTTAACTGTCCAAGGAATATTATATGCTGGGATAGAAGTATCTACTGGTTCTATTCCTCCTGGAAATTGTGGGTTTGATGATGCTGTATATGGTATATATTGTTGATAAAAATCACCACCATAATTTGCATTACCGTTAGGGGATATTAATTGTATATGATCTTGAACATCAACTCCTGCTGATTGTGAAAATGCCCAGTATGGAGCATTTAAAGCACCATCTACATTACTTGAAACCCCTTGTTCACTTTGAACTCTAGTACTAATATATGGTCCATTATAGGCAGCAAATGGAGTATTTCCACTACCATACTGCTGTGGTCTAATATTTGGATTAAAATAATTTCTATCAGCATCTACAGTTTCGTCATTGTAGTATTGATAAGCTGCCCATCTATATCTTCTATTTGCTCTAATAACAGTCGAAGATTGAGATGATAAATTGAATACAAATGAAGCATATTGCGCATCTGTTGCTGTTACCCCTTCTGATGTAAATGCTGTTTTTATAGCAGTAGGGTTTATTTGAATATACATTGATTTAGAACCATTTCTTAAACCTGCATTTTGACTTCCTAAGGTATTTATTAAATCGATATCTATTACTTGGTTATTTCCAAAATATCCTCTTAATATTGGCCTTGAAACCTGTGTCATTGGCATATCAATCCATCCTGAATTGGATGTTCCTGATGCGTTTGTATATTGTAGTTTTACATAAATGTTACCTACATTTGTTTCGTTATAATTTGAGCTATCCCAAAATGATCCTGCAGACGTTCTATATTCTGATGGCATTGTAGTTGGGAATTCTAGGGTGGTAGAAAATGAATAAACATCAGATAATTGATTACCACTTAAATAATCATAACCACCTGCAGCAGCATTATTTATAGCAAAGAAATCTTCATTAAAATACATTTCACCTACACCGGCATAACCAGCCGTTCCACCAACAGTTCCTCCATTTGGAGCAGGTGATAAACTAGAAACTACTGATGATGATGCTTGATTTATAATTGTAGATGAAATTTCTCCATATCTAGAAGATGTTGCAAATGAAAATAAACCTGCGGTTGCAGCTTCACTCATAACATTTCCTTCCGGAATTACTTTATCATTTTGGTTATTGGTATTAAAGTTTCTACCTTGAACTACCATACCATAACTTAAAAATGATGATGTAAATGTTGATGTTATACCTGGTGCTCCTGCTAATGGAAGTACTCCCTCAGCATCTTGACCATTGTAAGAGTCAGCACCTGTTTGTGACCATAATACTGCTACTGGTTCTTTAGCAACATATTTTACACTGTTTATACCATTTAATTGATCATATTGTGATGAACCTGATACTTGGTTAATACCAACTCTTGCTCCTTCTCCTTCAACCCAACTTCCTTCTACATCAAATGCTGTGTAAGGTGATAAATTAGGTTGTAATGCATCTCCAGTATCGTTTATTAAATATTTTAAGTTAAATTGTGTTACGTTATTTACTACTGGGTAAGGATCTAATACTTGATCACAATAAGCAAAATATGCTGTTTGGTAATCAATTACAGGTAAAGTTCCAAAGCCTGTTTCAGTTCCGTCTGTTCTAGAAACTAAATTTAAGCCTCCTAAACCATCTATTGTATTTACACCAGCAGCTGTTGATCTACTACCTCTATATTTGTTATTAATACTTGTTAATTGTGTATAATTTGATTCTGGTACTGTTGATTTTTCAGCTGAACCAGATAATATTGGAAAGAAATTCAAAGGTTGTGAACCACCATATCCAGAAGCGGTTGGTGTTGGTTCTATTATTTGAATTCTTTTATTTTCTCTTTCTACAGATACGTTGTTTAATAAAGGTTGACAATCAGGAGTATTACTAAATCCTAATGTACCTGAAAATGCATTTTCTATTAATGCAGGAACTCTACCATCACCTTGTCCACTTTGAGTTGGTGTGAAAAATTCTAAACTGTAATTTCTTACTACTAAGGAATTTTCTACTGATGCTGAATTATATGATCCTGATGATACTGACAATGCCATTGATAAACAATCTTTAATTGATATCGATTCTGATGGAATTGTAAAGCTCATTGTAAAAGGAACACCTGCACTTTGAGTATGAATAAATGCACTTTCGTATATAGATTCTGTTAAAAATGCGTCTAGTGTACTTGGTACACCAGTTGGATAACTACCAGTATAAATTCTTAGTGATGCTGTTTGCCATGTTGGACCATCACCTGTTTCTCCTTCACCATATTTTGCTGTTGCATATTCATCAATACCATATTTTGAACCTGAATCACTACCTGTCCAAGGTGCTAATAATACAGAAGCAGTTACTTGAACATTATTTTGTGGTATTTGGTTAAACACATATAAACCATCTAATGAAGATGATAAAGATGATGAGAATGAAAGATAAGTATCGTTCCATCTTGTAGCAAAAACATCGTTAGGTAATGTACCTGGTCTAGATGGGTTTGTTATTGTTGCATCAAATCTATTTCCTGTATATTCCCCATTGTTAAATCTAGTAAAAGTACCCCCAACTTCTGATGCTGATGGTGTACCTACTAAACAAGTAACAATAGCTGCAAATTGAGATGGTAATGTTAAAAATCTAGAATCTAATGAACCTAATGAACCTGTATAATATATTGTAATATCTGTTGCTCCTGTAGGTGAATCATTTTCAAACCTATATGCGGCATAATGATCATAATCAGCATATAACCCAAACATAGTTGAACCAGAAGCTGGTGCATTGTTAGCATCAGTCTGTGTAAATAAACTACTAGTGTATGAATAAGTACCAGTTCCTAAAGTAACAGTATCGTTTAATTGGGGTGATGTAAAGCTGTAATTCTGGCTTTGTTGTAGATTACTTACCCTTTGTGGGAAATTGTTTAATAATAAAGATAGTGCTTGACCATTTGAAAACCCTGTAAATCCAGGTCCTAAATTTGCTCCTGTTACCCCTAAAGTAAAATATGTACCATTTGCAGCAACAGTTTGTATTGTATAATCAACATAATTATCTGTAAAATTAGGGTCTACTTGTACTCTAATAGTACCAGCGGTTAACCCATCTGCTATTACTGAAATTAAAGGTCCAAATGTTGTTCCTATTAGTTGTGTAGTAAAGATATAAACTTCACTTACTGAAGCCGCTGATGCGTTATTAAATCTTAATTGTGGGGTAGCTATTCCTATTGGTAGAACTCCTGTACTAAAAGTTCGTGAAAAACTAGCTGTAATATTTTGTTTATATACGTTAAAACTTGCTCCTGCTGCTGGTGGGAAAGGTAAAGTATCATATGATGTCCATATAAATGGATGAATATCTCTACTATCATCATATATAATAAACGAACTACTTACTGCTAAGGGGCTTAACTGTTCTGTAACACCGTTTACATTTGTCTGTTGTAAATTACCTAATATAGCTTGTTTGCTTTCTATATACTTTCCAGAAATATCTGCTGATATTGGTAAAAGTGTATTAGTACCTATAGTAAATTGAGATAATGCACTCCCTGTAGGTGAATAAGGAAAACCAGGTATACCTGATCCCGTTTCTGTTAAAATATATGCTTTATATGCTCGATGTGCGTGTGGATTATATCTGTAAGTTAAACCATCAGTTCCTCCATCTGTATTGTATCCTCTATATACCCATAATTCTTGATTATTATCAATTGGTATAATTGTATCGTCTAAAAATCCATTTTGAACTACATAACTAGTATTCACCCCTAAAGATGATATTTTAGATGTTAGGTTTGGATCAAAAATAGCACTTTCATTTTTACTTGATGTCAAAAGAGCATTCATCGAATCTCTAGTACTTGACCCAGAAACAAGAATTTGGTTATTATCTTCTTTTAAGTAATATTGTATTGTTGGCATATGTTATAAATAATATAATAAACTACTTTTGCTATTCCTAATTTAAGTTATTTTATGGATTATATCCTGTACTACTGTAAATTTGTTGTGAAACTAAACATGAATTCATTGTAGAAGCACTTCCTAGTGAAACTATTGTTATTGTAGCATTTCTACTAATCAATGGGAATGAAGCAACTCCTGAATTTGGATCATTATCTACTGTAACTTGTATAAATCCGTTTCCTACTCCAGATGTAACATTTAAATTAGCCCAATTATTACCATCTTGATAAGATACAAACGCCGTCCATGCTGCTGTTTGGCTTGATGTAGTAATTTGTAAAAATACTGGTGCGTAATTTATTTGTTGGAATGATGTCATACCTATCCCACAACTAACTGTAAAGCTATTTAATCCACCTCCACCAAGTGTTAATGGTATTGGTGTAACAGGTGAAGCAATTGGGGTTGGAGAAGTTAATGTTGTAAATGCAGGGCCAATTGGTACAGCTGATGCTGTAATTGAACCTGTATACAATCCTAAATTCATAGCACTTAAACCTCCTACTAAACTAGAATTACTTAGTACTTGAACTGTACTAGAAGCAGCATTCATAAACCAAGGGGTTGTACTATTACCTGTAACAGCTAAACCGTTAGGGTTAGTATCAGCATCAAATTCTGTTGATCCTGTATTAAAATTTCCTAAAATATCACTACTAAATCCACTACCAGAATCTACTCTATAAACTGTTCCATCAGTATTTGATTGGAAATAGTTTGCTTTTGACCATCCTCTAAAAAATGATTCAGTTGGAAAAGAATCTATTGGTGGAAAATATCCTTGTGATACCGATTGAGTTACTCCTATACTAGGTGTAACATTTGGATCTTCTCCTGATGCTGTTGAATAATATGAATAAACACCACTCGCACTAAACGATAAATCATAAAATGCACTATCATATGAATTAATAGCGTCTGATGATGGGTCTTGATTAACTATTATTAATGTAGCATTTTCAGTACTAGGATTATCATCATCTTGTACTGATACATTTGAAATGAACCATGTTTGAAATCCTTGAAGTAAATTACCTAAATAATCTTGTGCACCTGTTAAGTTAAATGTTACATATTCTGAATCTACAATGTAAGGTAAAATAGTTTCTCCATTAATGTCTATATTAGACATTTTCATATATTTTACTTTATCGGATGTTGATGAAGTAATTGTTCTAATATCACCTGCTTGTACATCAACTATTAATGGTTGATCAAGAATTGGTTTTATAAATCCTGCGTTATCTAAAGATACTGATGAAAATGTTAATGTGTCTCCTCCTACATATCCTGATCCTGTTGCTTCTATATAAACTTCTATCCCAACTAATGGACCTACTCCAACAAAACTTTGTGTTACACCTAATATAATTCCTGAGCCTACTCCTGTTTGAGAGGTTGGACTTAAACTAGCTGTTATTGCAGGAGAACCTTGTGAGTTTGCTGCAGGATTTGGATATTGGGAATATGGTTGTTGTGAAACTAGTAAATTTTCGCCCTTTGAAAGGCCTGTAAATGAACTACCTGAAGTATCTGTCCACATCCAAACATTACCTGCTAATGGTAAGTTTAATGGGCTTAAAAATGATGCTTCAGTAAAGTTTTCTGCATTAAACCATTGTATTCTAAAGAAATAATCTATAATTGCATCTTGTCCAAAAAATGCATCACATATTTCATTCATTCCTACATTTATAGCTCCTCCAAATTCACCATTGTAAAATTCTCTTTGATCAATTCTATCTATTATTACTGGTGGAGATTGATTTGAACCTGTTTTATTTTGTTCATATGGAGGTGTTATACCTAAACTTGGAACTATAGATTCAGTCCATGCTTGTGAAAAGCCTGGAAACTGTTCCCATAATGTCGATGCTGATATTTCAGCATTTGTTTTACCACTATATGCTTCTCCTCCAATAGTAAAACATACATCTATTTCATTTGTATCTAAAAATATTGGTTGTTGATTTGTAAATCCTGCGGGAGCATTTAATATTCCACTACCACTATAATTTCCTGGGTTTTCAGTTACTGTTAAGTAAAATTCAAACATATTAGTGTAGTCTCCATATGGAGCAACACTATAGTTATCAACACCATACCCATCAAAATAAAGTGTTTTATCAATTTTATGGGTCATAAATCTTGACCCTGAAGATACTTTTACAAATACTTCTCCTTCTAATGAGGCAGTATGTACTAATCTTAAGTAATCTGTATAATTCTGTCCTGTTTTTCCTTCAACATTAATACTCATTGTATTAATTGAATTACCTAAGGATGCTGAAAATAATGTTTCACCTGTAGTATCGTTAGGTTCTAATAATACATGAGATGATGTGTAAAAATATCCCAATAAACAAGTTTCTCTATTTGATGCACTTATTGGTGCAGCATAAATACTATTATATGGCTCAAATACACCACCAGTTCCACCTGTAAATACTTGAATTGAAGAACCACTAATAATAGAATCTTGTGGGTATGAACTACTTGAATTCGGTACTTGATAATCTCTCGCAAATGACTTAACCGAACCTGAAAGTACAGGTGTAGTAAATGACATTGGAGGTGGGGTTACTTTATTTCTTTCTAATAAATTTTGTTTAATTACTACACCAGCACTTAATGTTGTTCTAGCAGGTGTAAAATCTTCTATCATTTTAAATAATGAATTATCGAAAAATTTAATTAACCTAACAAAATCATTTACATCATAGCTAGTTATATATTTTGTAAAGTAATCATCTCTTAACTTATCTAATGCAGGATATGTTGTTCCTGATTCTGATATTTGTCTTGGATCACCTATATAATCTCCTAAATTAAACGCACCTATTTGTGCTATAATATCATCGTTAGTTTGATCTGTAGGTGAAAATGCTACTTCTAAATAATTAATACTTGGACTACTTCCACTAGGGAATGTAGATTGTTGTATTGATCTATATGGACTTAAAGTAGAACCTGTTGGTAATACCTCTTGTACCACTTTTATTTTATCAGAAATTCTATTTTTAATACCACCTGGTACTTGATTTAAATAGATGCTTTCTGTATTTTGTATAAATGAACCTGATATGAAAAAACTACTATCAGACCCATTAAATGAAGCTGTTGGAACCCAAGATCCTGTTACTTTAGGATGGATTGATGTTCTACTTCCTGTATTTAATTCTGTTCCTAAATCTGCTCTAAATACTAATGTATCTGGAGATGAATTTATTGTATTACCTTGTGTTGAGTAAGGATTAACTACATAATCATAAAATAAGCTTTCACTTAATGGTACATCCCAATATCTTACTTCTTGTAAAGCACCAGTTAATGGTAAATACGTAACTGTATCTACTACTAAACCACTAGCACTTGGTATTTGCATATCTGTAGCTGATCTCCAATACTGTGTAACAGCACCTACAGAATCAGAACCAGAAAATCCAATTTTTTCTCCTATTCTATTAGCAGCAAATAATGAACCTGTGTTTAATGCATCATAATCAATTGTTGCCATTGCTGACCACCAACCACCATCAAAGAATGGTAATGTTATACTTGCAGTAACATCTGAACTATTATCACCATCTGGATAGAATCTTAAAGTACCATAAGCATTGCTTTGAGAAGGTACTGATCCTGAATATGAACCACTGTCCATTCCTGAACCTGTGTATTCTAGAGTTACATAAAATTTATTTGTATCTCCAACTAATATATTATAATAAGCTGATGCAGTTGGTACACCTGGTGTTTTAAACCTCCATTGTACGGATTTTGGTGTTTTTTCTGTATCTGAATATTCTGGCCAGTTAGCATTTGTTAAAAATGAAGATGTTATTTGTGAAGTTTCACCATCTAATTTCAAGGCATAATTAAATACATTTTGAGTATAATCCCAATCTTGAAAATCATTTCTATCTTTACCCCCAAATTCATTTATTCTTAATATTGTATCTGGAATTCCATAAGCTGTAATTAATGCTCTTAAACCTGTAGTTGTACCTTTAGTTTTAAGTAAATACGGTATATTATGGTAAATTCGTTTGTATAATGACTTATTAACATTGTCTAATGGCACTATGTCATTCGAAGCAGATATTTCAGTATTCACGTATTCAAACCCAGAAGGCGTTGGAAAACTGCCAGTCATATCTGGAAATGGGAATGCACTACCTGAAGGAGTTAATCCTAAAAATGCTGTATATAAATCGTTAGTATTAAAATTATTTGAATATAATTTAACACCGAAATCTCTAATAGCATCTGCTACTAAATCTTTTGAAATACCGAAATCTAATCTGTTATCAGCATCAAATCTGGTAGTAATATTTTTTGTGTATAACCAAGTATTATCATATTGTTGAGCTACCATGTCAACAAATAAAATGTATTTAGCATTATCACTATCGTCTCTTAAAAACTCTGGTATTGCATTATAAAGATAATTTGCATTTTCATCATCATAATTTGAAGAAGATAATGCTTGACCCCCATAAAATGCATTTGTTGGATCTGCGCTACCTAACCATGTTTTAGCTATTGTGCTAGTTGTTGGTTCTAATATATAAGGTGGTGCCGTGTTTGATTTCGGAAATGATTTTTCCGATCCACTATTAAAATACATAAAATATTCCCAACCATCAAAGTTAGCAATTAACGTACTAATACTAGTAGTTAATCCTGCTTTACTTGAACTGTAATTTGCTGCGTCTGTAGGTAAACCTGTTATTGCAGCACTTGAAGATTGAATCATTCCTACTTTAGTAGTGAAATTTTCTAATCTAGTTAATGCAGAAGAAAAATATATAAAATTATCATATTTAGTGTAATCTACACTAATATCAATTTCTTTTCTATCTAATACATTTTTAAGTTGTTGATAAGAACTAGTTAAATCACTTTCTATTAAAGTATCAAAGTTAAATTCTTGTGATGCTTCTCCTGTTTGTTGTGTTACTTGTATGCTATAATTAGGACCCTGTATTACTTTAAAATCATTTGGAATGAATTCTTCTTCAGGGAATGTAACATTATAAGCCTGTGATGTTGATATTTCTTCAACTACCCATAATGTATCCTTTAAATTAAAGTTACTAGGTAAAGGCTCGTATAATTTTACTAATATAGAAGGTGATGAAGGGTCTATGTTATCAAATTGTATATTATTACAAATTACTTGTTGGTCTGATCCAAAATTAAGTAAAAAATCTGCAAAATATTCTGTATTTTCCCTGTATTCTATAAATTCATTAGCTGATGAGCTAATAATATCATTTGAAATTACATTACTTCTTAATCTAACTTCAGATCTATCTGAACTTATTTCATCAATGTAATAATTAACTGTTGGAGAAGATCCTAACCTCTTTCTATAAAAGTTGTATGTAGAATAAAATTCACCTTGGTCATATCCTAATGCTTGTAAATCAATACTTGGTGATAAACTTACATCTCCATTTGTTACTGAGTAGTTATTTTGTTCGTATACTCCTCCTATAGGGAATATTAAATCTTTATCCCCTCCATAGGCATAATACTCTATATAATCAATGGATGAACTAAAAGTAGTATCTAACCTTGAAGAAGATATTAAAATATTATCTTGTTCGGTATACTGCTGATATTCAAAAGTTGTAGGATCAACTTGATTTATTATTATGTTATCTATTTCTTCCATATTTAATATGCTCCACCGCTAGAACCTCCACTACTATTACTAGTAGAAGCGTTGTTTGCTGTTGATGTTGTGTTTACTTCTGTAGGTGATTTAGGTTGGCTGTCTATACTTTCTAATATATCACTAAATTGTTTACTATCCGCCAACTGCGTACCTTCTATATCATTTATATCTAAATCTATTTTCTGACCTGTTAAGGCTTCTGCTTTTTCTATTTGAGCTTGTAATAAATCTTTTCTTAGTTGAGTTATTTCTGCAATTAAGGCCTCAATTTCTAATTGATTAGCTTCAAAACCAATATATTCAGTACTAGTTTCAATTAAGTATTGATGAGAATTTGTATCACCTAAAGCCGGGATTGAATAGAATAATTCATTATATTTGTTGAAAAACTCTTCTGTGGTAAAAGTATTATCAATTTGGTCATTGATTGTAGTGACCCCAAGTTGACTGAATTTGGTATCAATCACTTTAGGATATTCTGTTTTAGAATATACTTTTTTTTCTAAATCAATTCTATTACTATCTGACATAATTCTTACCCGTTTACTACTTTAAAATAATAATTTTCATCCATTACTATAGTCTGCCCATCAATTTCAGTTTGAATCAAAATGTTATAATATCTTTCTGGTTCTAAACCATTCATATAAACAGTAAAATAACTTGAAGTTGGATCACAGCTTATTTGAGTAAATTCTTTATCAAATTCTACTACGAATTCATTTGTATCTAAATCTTTTATAGCATAGTATGATGCTGAAGGTAAAGCGAAATTAGTTGTGTATAATGATGATGTTTGAAATGTACGAACTGGAAATTCAGGACGCACGTTTAGTCTAAAATCGTTTATACTTTCACTATAAAATACTCCTGCATTATTATCTAAAGCAACATATAAGTCTGGGGTTGCAATTACATCAAGTTGATTTATATCAAACGTAGATATTGTTACTACAGAATCTGTCCCACCTGAAGTAATTCCAGGTAAAGCATTTATTTGAGCTG
>MDTF01002036.1_pt1 | contig 15493 bp, 8 predicted proteins | sample 811191 | NCBI WGS metagenome assembly MDTF01 (sample SAMN05326649, study PRJNA326480) | marine metagenome | isolation source: seawater | place: Southern Ocean | collected 2011 | reverse complement strand
GTCAAAGCTTTATAATTTTTTAAATCCTCAAGAGTTAGAATGCCTCCATTTTTTTGAATATCAGAAACTATCTTTTGAGCAATTTCCCCTTCGTAAAATCCTTTATGTCCTTGATTAGCAATTTTTTGTAAAACCATGGAAAGATCTTTTTGAACAAAAAGATCTCCGGCTTTGTAAGATGTAGTGTCAGATTTTAAAAAATGATGACGAGTTCCTTCGAACTCATTGATTTTTTCAAGAGCCATTCCTTGTCTTATTGCTTCTCCTGGAAGAATTGAAAACCCTTCTTTACTATATTTGATTGCCGGTGCAAGAACTTCTTTAAGGGATAATATCCCATTCTCTTTTTGTAATTTAATTAAACCTGCAACAACACCTGGAATTCCAATTGTTGGATAACCATAGGAATGTTTTTCTTCAGAGGGTTTATATTGTATGGGAACTTCAGTAGAGGCGTCTACACCTGAAACTTTTCCATCTTTAGTTTGATAAATAGCTTGAAGTCTCCCGCCAATTCCACTCATGCTTGGCTCTACAACTGACAAGGTAAAAGCTGCAGCCACGGCAGCATCAAAAGCATTTCCTCCTAGTTGATAAATTTCTTTTCCGGCAAGTGATGCAAGAGGATGAGCGGAAGAAATTATATCATTTGAATACTTATTAGGAATATTATTACATCCGTATAATATTGCAATTGAGAAAATAAGTATTGATAATTTTTTAAAATCCCCTTCCATAGCAAATCATATTTAATGTTAAAATAAAAAAAGGCTTGTGTTTACACAAGCCTTTTTTAAAAATAAAATAAAAGTTAATTATTTATTAACCTCTGTAGTTTCAAAAATTCCAGGGTCTTCAGCTGGAGAATTTGAGTTAGAATTCAATTCTGTTGTTGCATATGGCATTCTTTCAGGCCAAGGACCACTTTGTGGACCATCGACCAAAATATATGGAACCGCAATATTAGAATCTGATTTACGCAGTCTTCTAGAGTCATTGTATGGCATATGCATTCCAAATCCTGAAACATATCTTTCTTCAATAACCTCTCTAAGAAATGCTATTTTAGAATTTACTCCATCTGCATTTTCAATTCCTCCACTTTCAAAATCAGCCGCATCATAAGCTAAATAGGAATAAGTTTCGCTTTGAAAATTAGAATTAACATGACCACCAGTATTCATCCAGGCTCTAACATTATTTAAATGAGGTAAACCACTCTCTAACGTTCCGTTACGGGCAGCACATTCAGCTAATATCAATTCATTTTCAAAAAATGTAACCATGTTTTGAGGTTGAGTTTCTTCAAGTATTCCAGAATTAGCTACGCCTCCACTTGAATCAATGGTGTAAAAACCTTTTCTTGCTGTTTCATCGGTTTTAGAATTATTCCTAGATAAAGCATTGCTTGCATCTAGCATCTGAATTAAATAACTTTCTTTTAGAGTCTCAATACCATCCACAGATTCAGTATCACTATTTCCGATATCTCCAGAGCGAGACCCTTCTAAAATAGTCCAAAAAAGATTTCTATCTCCAGAACCTGCCGCTCCAGGTGGATTATACTTCATATCTCCACTAGCTGAAGATATTCCGTTTTGAGCTGCGGTGAACGCACTTGCATAATCCTTTTGATGTAAATAAAAACGAGCCTTTAGAGTATAAGCAGCAGCTATCCATTTTGCCTTATCTCCGCCAAAGTAAATGTCTTCTGAAATGACTCCAGCATTAGCACTATTTAAATTTGAAATCCCCTCATCTAAAAGAGCAATTGCACCTGTATAAACATCAATTTGAGAATCAAATACAGGATCTGAAATTGCAAGATTACCAGCCTCAGAAAATGGAATATTACCAAATAGTGATGCTCCAGTTCCAAATGCATGACCTTCAATTATTTTTGCAATTCCAGTCAATAAAGGATTACTAGAATTATTTGCTATATGCTTCGTGTTTGCTTGTATATTAACATAAATATAATTCCATTCACTATTTGATTCAGCAGTAGAAAGACTAAATCCATATATATTGGAATATAGGGATGAATAACCTATCAATTGTCCAGAATACATTCCACCAATTCTATTTAAATGTCCACAATTTAATTGAATATTTGCTAATTGTGCACCTGTTAAAAATAAGCGCTCTTGAACATCACCAACAATGATGTCATTTGGGTTGTCATTAATTCCCTCTGTCATTTTTTCGCACGATACTGCAAAGATTAAAGAAAGAGATAATATTATTTTGTATGTTATTTTTTTCATGTTTTTTTAATTAAAAATTAAAGGCTGCTGAAAATAAAACAGATTTGGTTTGTGGATTAGTAAAATAATCCAGTCCAAGTGCATTTCCAACACCATATTGATTAGTTTCAGGATCAATTCCAGGAACATTATTAATATTAATTAGATTTCTTCCAGTTGCGGTTAATCTAATATTATCTAATCCAAGGAGAGAATTTAAGTTATCATTATCAATTAAATAACTTAATGAAAGTTCTCTTACTTTGGTGAATGTCGCATCATAGACACCGAAATTATATGCTTGGTTATCACCAAAGCCTCCTCCAATTCCTGTTCTATACCAGTTTTCGTCAAGAAGTACATTTCCTCCTCCAAAATCTTGGACATTTCCACGCACAGTTGTTCCTGAAAGAATAAGATCTCCGTCATGATTTCTAAGATCCTGTGTGGTTGTAGTTCGGTTAGATGTAGCTGTTGTAGTTCCAAACCTGTGAAGAACCCATAATGTCCTTGGCATAAAATCTCCACCTTGGGAATGTTCTACTACAACATTAAGACTCAGTTTTTTATAATCAAGATTAAATCCTAATCCAGCTCTCCAGTCAGGGTTTGGATCACCTAAAATAACAGGACTAGGAGTTATTTGAGGAAATCCATTTTCATCTAAAATAAAACTTCCGTCTGGATTTGTTTGAGAACCTGTTCCAAATAGAACCCCAAGTTGTTCACCTACAATTGCTCTAGAACTAGCAGAAGCTCCAGGACTTAAATTAATGGTCTCTGTTCCATATAGGTCAGTAACTTCATTTGTGTTTGTTGACCAATTGATGGATGTAGACAATTTTACATCTTGTGTTTTGATAGCTTTCCATCCTAAATCAAGTTCAAGACCATTGTTTGTCATAGCCCCAAAATTTCCGTATTGAGTGGAGAAACCAGAAGAAGGAGCAAGATTAACATCAAGTAAAATACCATCAATTACATTATCATAATATGTAAAACCAAGAGTTAAATCATTATCAAAAAACCTTAAATCGGCTCCAATTTCCCATTCTGTTTTAATTTCAGGTACTAGATTTGGATTTCCTAAATTATTATCTAGTCTGAAACCTCCTCCAAAAGAATCAATCTCAATAGGATCACTGTACGAAGAGTAACTAAAACCTCCTTCAGCTAGTGTTTGCATTTGATGAGGTGAAGGCGCAACACCTACTTTTCCCCATGAGGCACGAATTTTTCCAAAAGACAACAGACTTGACTGAACAGCACTTTTAGTAAAGTTCCATGCTGCATCAAGAGATGGGTAAAAAAACGATCCTTTGATAGTAGAAGAAGACTCTAGTCCCGCTGAAGCTTCAATATAAAGCTGATCATACATGTCAAATTTAAAAACTCCGTATCCTCTATTTGATCTTCTAAAAGTTCTGTAATTTCCAAAAGATGTTGCTTCAGCAGCAGAATTTAGAGATGTTGTTGGTTTTTGAGAATCAACTAAAAAACCAGTTACACTTCCAGAATTTCTGTTATATGATCTATCATTTATACTCCAACCAACAGTTGATGTGAGACTTATATCAGAACTAATTTCAGTAGTAGCTCTTCCAATAAAATCGAGGCTGTATTGGCGCTGAGCTATTTCACTTTCATAAAATGCACCATTATTAAATGCGCTACCCGCACTCCCTATAGGATACAAGGTCGTTCTTCTGTCATCAGCAAAATCGATATTACCTCTTGTAATAAATTCGAACCAGTTGTTTGGTTTTATTGTTATTTGAGGTGTGGCAGTTATTCTATTTACAGTTGCAAGCGATGTCTGCTCATTTACAGTCCATCCCGGATTATTATAGGAAGGATTTTGAGAATTACCCAAATATCTTCTGTAAGATCTGTGTCTATTTTGAGTTTCCTCACCAGAGGAACTTGTGTAGGTGCCTATATAATCTTCATTATCAAAATCGGCAGGGGTTCTGAGTAATCCTAACATTATACCAGCGGTATTTGAATTTCCCTGAATACGATTAGTTTGACTGTAAGTATATGCCATTTTATTAGATAACGTAATCATATCATTTAATTTGGCATTATAATTAAAACGTAAATTTGTTCTACCGTAAGATGAACCTCTAATTATACCTGTTTGTGCCAGATTAGAAACACTAAAAAAATATTTTCCAGTATCTGATCCTCCGCTAATAGTTAAGTCATTTTGAAGAACTATTCCTGTTTGCATGGCATTGTTCCAGTTTTTGTCTACAAATGTATCTTTTGAATTCTTTGCTGTAATAGGACGATAAAGAGATCCATCTTTTGCAGTAAAAAATCCTCCTGAACTATCAAAGCTGTCAACTCCTCCAGAGCGATCAGGAATATAGTCTCCCCATGATTCTGCTCGAGTTGCACCATAAGATCCACTTCGACCTTGTCCAAATAAATTTTGCATAGGAATTCTTTCAGATACTTCATCCATTGAATAGGACGAAGAAAATGTAATTTTCGCTTCTCCAGATTGCCCCTCTTTTGTAGTAATAACGACCACTCCATTGGCAGCTCTACTTCCCCAAACTGCAGCAGCAGAGGATCCTTTTAGCACTGTAATAGAAGCAATGTCAGCTGGATTAATATCATTTATTCTTGATCCATTGGAAACTCCTCCAGCTCTTGAACCACGACCATCGCCACTATTATAGTTTGATGAATTATCCATAGGAACGCCATCAACTATAAATAAAGGATCACTAGCACCTGATATGGTGTTAGCTCCTCGAATTCTTATCGTAGATCCAGTACCTGGATCACCACTTACTCTACGAATTTGCACACCTGCTGCTTTTCCACTAAGAGTATTTAAAAGTGTTGGTTCTCCTGATCTAACTACAGCCTCTGTACTAACGATAGAGGATGCGGATCCCTGTTCGTCACGAAGCACCTTAAACCCTAAAGAGGTAACGACAACTTCTTGTAAAAGCTGAGTATCTTCTTCTAAGATCACATTAACAGAAGACTGGGTTCCAACATTAATATTTTGAGAAATAAAACCAGTGTAGCTAACCTCAATTGTACTTGATTCGCCTTCAAGAATTATTTCATAATTTCCGTCAAAATCAGTACTAACACCGTTATTAGTGCCTTGTTCTATAATGTTTGCCCCAGGTAAAGGACCATTGTCATCACTTATATTTCCAGTTATAGTTTTTTGTGAAAAACCAATGTTAACTGCAAATACAAATAATAAAAATATCTTGGTATGTCTTTTCATTTTTATGATTTTGTTAAAAATTTGTTAAACCAATTTAGAAAATTTATATTAAAAGTGAGCACGATTTTAAATAATATTAATCATTTTTTGTTATTGTAAATGTAACTCGTTAGTAATCATTTAGCCAGGCTAAAATATGAGCAACTTTACTTATCAAATTACTAGGGCGTTTTGCAATTCCATGACTAGCTTCAGGAATTTCCACAAATACAGTAGGAATCTTGCGAAGCTTTAATGCATGATATAATTGTTTTGCCTCGCTTGGAGGTGTTCTTAAATCGTTCATTCCAACCATCACCATGGTGGGTGTTTCAATATTGCCGACTAAAGATAAAGGTGAAAATCCCCAATAAGCATCAAAATTATTCCAGGGTTGTCCTGGAAAACGTGTATCTGCATATTGAAAATAGTTGTCAGCTACCAGAGTTTTACTTATCCAATTCATAACGGGTTTAATAACTGCTGCAGCTTCAAAACGATTGTTTTTACCAATCATCCAAGCTGTCATTATTCCTCCAGCACTTCCGCCGGTTACATATAGTTTATCTTCATGTGCAATTCCCTTAGAAATAAAATAATTAACACCATCCATTACATCGTTATAATCTTGACCAGGATAATTATGATGGAGTAGATTTGCAAATTCAGCACCGTAACTTGTACTTCCTCTTGGATTTGGGTAAAATACTATATAATCTGCTGAAGCAAATAATTGAATTTCAGCAGAAAATCTATTACCATAATTTGAAATTGGTCCACCATGATTCTCAACAAGAAAACGATATTTTTTAGTTGGATCGTAGTTGGGGGGATAAGCAATCCATCCTTGAATGTTTCTTTTATCATAAGATGATTTATACCAAACACTTTCTACTTTTGATAAGTTTCTATTTTTTAACAAGGGATCACTAATAGTTGTAATTTTTTTGAATCCATTTAAGTCGATAATTGCTAATTCAGCTGGATGGGACGGAAGGGTATAGGTATATGCTATTTTCCCATCATTAGAGACTGAAAAAGATCCTCCTCCATAAGGACGTCCTATAGAAGTTCCCCCCAATTGATCAGCAATTTTTTTGATTTCTCCAGAAAGGCTTAGGTATTTAATTTTAGTATCACCATGATGGTCATAGCTTAGGTATAATCCACGACTTTTTGAGTCCCAAAAGTATTGATTTATGCTTGAGTCAATTTCAGCACTAATTACTCTACTATTTTTGCCATCGGAGGACATTATAGATAAACTTCTGTTTTGATATGCCTGAACTTTATCTTGATATCCAATATATGCTATGTATTTTCCATTTGGGGAAACTAGTGGTTTGGAATCCGGACCATTTCTATCAGTTAGAGTTTTGATCACTTTGTCATTTAATGAGACACTATATATTTCTGAGTTTCTAAAATCATATTCCCAATCTTTAATTCTGTTTGAAGAAAAATAAATTTTTGAACTCTTAGAAGACCATGATAAAGGTCCATTGTGATTATAATCTCCTTCGGTTAATTGATTTACTCCTGACCCTTCTGAAGAGATAGTAAAGACATGTTTAAAACCAGGCTCTATATATCCTTTACCATCAGCTTCGTGGTAAAGACGATCTGTAATTCTTGCAGGTTTTGCCCAATTAGCTCCCTTTGGTTTTTTTGGCATTTTTATTAAAAGGGGGGGTGGAGATTTCACATTCATCGTGAAAGCAATACTTTCTTCGTTAGGAGCCCAAGAGAGATTTGAAGGATTTCCATTTAATTGAGAAATTCGAGCGATTTTACCAGTATTTTTCCAAAAAATATAGATTTCAGATCCTTCACTAGTTGAGCTAATAAAGGCAATACGATTTCCTGATGGAGACCATTTAGAGCCGTATTCTTCTCCTTCTTTAGAAGTAAGTTTTTGATGATTAGACCCGTCAGCATTTATGATCCAAAGATTGCCAGTTGATCGATCCTTTAAAATATCAAAACTCATTCTTCGATAAACAATTTGACTCCCAGAAGGGCTTATTTGAGGATCAGACACATGCTGAATGTCATAGACGTCCTCATAATTAAATACCTTATTTTCATTTTGTCCATAAATAAAATGAAAACAATAAAAAGTAGAAATTAAAAAAAGAATCTTTTTCATGATGTTAATGAATTGTTTTACATAAATATATTTAAATTTTAAATAATGCCATAAGAATAAACTATGATTCTTCCATTGTAACTAAATCTATTTTAAATACTTTTATAAAACCAAGAATTAACAAACAAAACAAAACAAATATAAAAATGGATAATAATTCACATCCTAGTAAATCTTCAATCTCTGATACCAATAGTCAAGGTAAGTGTCCTTTTATGGGCGGCACAATAAAAGAAAGTGCAGGTAATGGTCAAGTTAATAGAGATTGGTGGCCTAACCAATTAAAATTAAATATTTTACGCCAACACTCTGATCTATCCAATCCGATGGGCAAGAATTTTAATTATGCAAAAGAATTTAAGTCACTTAATTTAGAAGCTGTAAAAAAAGATATTTTTGATTTAATGACTACTTCACAAGATTGGTGGCCAGCTGATTACGGTCACTATGGACCTTTCTTTATCAGAATGGCCTGGCACAGTGCAGGAACATATAGAATTGCCGATGGAAGGGGTGGAGCTGGTTCAGGAACACAGCGTTTTGCCCCACTAAATAGTTGGCCAGATAATGCAAATCTTGATAAAGCAAGACTTTTACTTTGGCCGATTAAACAGAAATATGGTAAAAAAATATCATGGGCTGATCTTATGATTTTTGCCGGTGATTGTGCTCTTGAATCTATGGGTTTTGAAATATTTGGTTTTGCTGGAGGTCGTGAGGATGTTTGGGAAGCCGAAGAGGATATTTATTGGGGACCAGAAAAGGAGTGGCTTGCAGACGAAAGATATACAGGTGATCGCGAATTAGAAAATCCTTTAGGTGCAGTTCAGATGGGTCTAATCTATGTGAATCCAGAAGGTCCAAATGGCAAACCTGATCCTTTAGCATCAGCAAGAGATATTCGTGAAACTTTTGGCAGAATGGCAATGAATGATGAGGAAACTGTTGCTTTAATTGCTGGAGGACATACTTTTGGTAAAACTCATGGTGCAGCTGATCCAGATAAATATGTTGGTCCTGAACCTGAAGCATCAAGCATTGAAGAGCAGAGTTTAGGATGGAAAAATACTTATAAGTCTGGGAAAGGTCCTGATACAATAACAAGTGGTCTTGAAGGAGCTTGGACAACTACTCCAACGAAGTGGAGTAATAATTATTTCGAAAATCTTTTTGGTTATGAGTGGGAATTAACTAAAAGTCCAGCAGGAGCTCAACAATGGATTCCGAAATCTGGTCTTGGAGCGGATACTGTTCCTGATGCGCATGAATCTAACAAAAATCACGCTCCAATAATGCTAACTACAGATATTGCATTGAAAGAAGATCCAAAGTATAATAAAATATCAAAACATTTTTTTGAAAACCCTGACCACTTTGCTGATGCATTTGCTCGAGCATGGTTTAAGTTAACTCATCGTGACATGGGTCCTCGAGAAAGATATTTAGGTCAATATGCTCCAAAAGAAGAGCTAATATGGCAGGATCCAATTCCAGAGGTTAATCATGAAATTATAAATGATAATGATATAGACCATTTAAAGAATGAAATACTTTCATCAGGATTGACTGTTTCTCAACTTGTTAATACTGCCTGGGCTTCAGCATCAACCTTTAGAGGTTCTGATAAGCGGGGCGGTGCTAATGGTGCTAGAATTTCTTTAGAACCCCAAAACAAATGGAAAGTTAATAATCCAGATCAGTTATCAATTGTTCTGAACGCATTAAAAAAAATACAAAACAACTTTAATACCTCACAAAAGGAAAACAAGCACTTATCATTAGCAGATTTAATCGTTCTAGGTGGATCTACTGCAATACAAAAAGCAATAAAAAACGCTGGAAAAAATATAAATGTTCCTTTTAGACCTGGAAGGGGAGATGCTGCTCAGGAGATGACAGATATAGAGTCTTTTTCTGTTTTGGAACCAAACGCAGATGGATTTAGAAACTATGTAAAGTCTAAATTTTTAACTTCCACAGAAGAAATGCTTGTAGATAAAGCACAACTCATGACTCTTACTGCTCCTGAAATGACAGTTCTTTTAGGGGGATTGAGGGTTCTTAATATTAATTCAGATAATTCCAAACATGGTGTTTTTACAGAAAAAAAAGAAACACTTAGTAATGATTTTTTTGTCAACCTTTTGGATATGAATATAAATTGGAAAGCCACTTCTGACGAACAGGACTTATTCGAGGGTCGTGATCGTAAATCAAATCAAATTAAATGGGTTGGAACTAGAGTTGATTTGATTTTTGGTTCAAATTCTGAACTCAGGTCTCTAGCTGAGGTTTATGCTACTGAAGATTCTAAAGATCTGTTTATTCAGGATTTTATTTCAGTTTGGTGTAAAGTGATGAATTTAGATCGATTTGATAATTAATTTTACTTTAACAAAACTATAAACCTCTCCAAATGGAGAGGTTTTTTTTTACAACCTTAGTAAATAATTTATTTTTTATCTTTAGAAAACAAATACTTTAACAAATACTATGCGTCAAAATTTAATCTTAAGATCCACTATTTTTCTCATAACAATATTATATTCAAAGTCATCCTTCTCTCAATCAAATAATACGTTTGAACCAATTGATGTTTTTAGTTTAGAATATGTTTCAAAGCCAAATATTTCTCCTGATGGAAAAAAAGTTCTCTATGTAAGAAACTTTAAAGATATAATGACAGATAAAAATTATTCAAATATTTGGATGATTAACTATGATGGAACAAATAATATTCCATTAACAACTGGAAATCAAAATGATTTTGATCCAACTTGGTCAAACGCAGGAGATAAGTTTACTTTTAAATCAAATTCTGATGATTCAGTTCAATTATATTTATATAGGCTTGAACAAAAATCTAAACAAAAGCTTACCAATATTCAAAACTCCTTTGGCTCTATTGATTGGTCTGAAGATGACAAATATTTAGTTTTTACTTCGTTTGTAGAAAAACCTTCAATCAAGCTAATTAAAATGCCCAAGATGCCTAAAGGTGCAAAATGGAATAAGCCAGCTGTTGAAATTGATGAAATAAAATACAGAAGCGATGGAAGAGGATATTTAACCCAAGGGTTTTCTCAGATCTTTACTCTTCCAGTTGAAGGAGGGACACCACGACAAGTTACTTATCTTAATAATAATGCAGGTTCTCCCAAATGGATTACAAAAAATAAAATACTATTTTCAGCTAATTTACACGATGACTCAGATTTAGAGCCAAGAAACTCTGAAGTTTATCAATTAGATATTGTGACAAAGAAAATTAAGACATTGACCTTCCGATTGGGTCCAGATTATAATCCGACTATATCTCCTGATAAGACTGTAATAGCTTACTTAGGTTTTGATGAGAAATATCTAGGATACCAACAAAACAACCTTTATTTAATGTCTAAGGATGGTAAAAATATTAGAAATATTTCAGAAAATTTTGACAGAAATATTAGTAATATAAATTGGTCTGATGACGGAAAAGGCCTTTATTTTCAATACGATGACAAGGGGATGACAAAGTTGGCTTATATATCAATTTCCGGAAAAGTAAAGGATATTGTAAGTCGACTGGGAGGATTGACGCTCGGGAGACCCTATAGTGGTGGAACATATAGCGTCTCTAAAAACGGTAAATATGCCTATACTTATGGTGATGTGTATAACCCGTCAGACCTAGCGGTAGGATATAATTCAAGTATTAAAAGACTGACAAGCCTAAATAAAGATTTGTTTGATCATAAAAAATTAGGAAATGTTGAAGAGGTATGGTTTAAATCATCATTTGATGAAAGAAAGATTCAGGGTTGGCTTGTTAAGCCTCCAAATTTTGATCTTAATAAAAAATACCCACTAATTCTAGAAATTCACGGAGGTCCATTCTCAAATTATGGATTTAGATTTTCAGCAGAAGTTCAATTGTTTGCCAGTAAAGGGTACATGGTTCTTTACACTAATCCTAGAGGAAGTACGAGCTATGGAGCTGAATTTGCAAATTTAATTCATCATAATTATCCAAATCAAGACTATAATGATTTAATGTCAGGGGTAGATCACATTTTAAAAAGACCATATATTGATAAAGAAAATTTATTCGTTACTGGAGGAAGTGGAGGAGGACTTTTAACCGCTTGGATTATTGGTAAGACAAATAGATTTAAAGCGGCTGTAGTAGCAAAACCAGTAATTAACTGGTATAGCTTTGTTTTGTATGCAGATAATATAAACTATTATTATAAGTATTGGTTTCCAGGCCTTCCGTGGAATAATTTAGAACATTATATGAAAAGATCACCAATATCATATATTGGAAATATTAAAACTCCAACAATGCTTTTGACAGGAGAAAAAGATTTCAGAACTCCAATGGCAGAAAGTGAACAGTTTTATGCTGGATTAAAACTTAATAAAGTGGAAGCAATGCTAGTTCGTATACCAGGAGCAAGTCATGGTATTGCAGCTAGGCCGAGTAACTTAATAACTAAAGTTAATGCAATAATAGCCTGGTTTGAAAAATATAAAAAATGAAAAATTATAGTCGAAGAAGGTTTATGAAAAGATCAGGCCTTTCTGCCTTTGCCGCAATAGCTGCAAGTAGTCTAGTTAACAGTTCATGTGATAATAATTTTACTCCTCCATCCCAAGGAAAATATATGGGTGATTTTTCAGCTCCAAAGCTAGATAGAATTAGAGTTGCTTTTATAGGTGTTGGGTATCGAGGAACAGGACATTTAAAATATTTTGGATCTATACCTGGAGTTGAGATTGTAGGAGTTAGTGATCTTTACGAAGATAATATTAATAAAGCCATTTTAAAATTAGAAAATGCTAATGGTAAAGCTGATTTTAAACATATATCAAAGTATTGGGGTGACGAAAATAAGTGGAAGTTAATGTTAGAAGAAAAAAAGCCAGATGTTGTTTTTGTTTCTACTAATTGGAAAAATCATGCTCCAATGGCTATTGAGTCTATGAAAAAAGGAGCTCATGCTTTTATTGAGGTTCCAATAGCATCATCATTAGAAGATATGTGGGAGATTATAGATACTTCTGAAAAAACTCAAAAACATTGTATGATGCTTGAGAATGTAAATTATTTTAGAGCAGAAATGATGTTTTTGAATATGATACGTCAAAACTTTATTGGAGATGTTCAGCATGCAGAGGCAGCATATATTCATGATTTAAGGTTTCAAATGAAAGAAGAAGATCGTGGAACTGGATCATGGAGAACATTACATTATGCCAATAGTAGTGGAAATTTATATCCAACTCATGGTCTTGGACCAGTTGCTCAATACATGAATTTAGCAAGAACTGATGATACTTTCAAAAGTATTGTTTCCTACTCATCTCCTTCAACGGGAAGAAAGCTATATGCAGAAAAAAACTATCCTAAAGATCATAAATGGAATAAGTTAAAGTTTGAAAATGGAGATTTAAATACATCAATTATTAAAACAAAACTTGGAAGAACTATTCTTGTTCAGTGGGACGAGACAAGTCCTAGACCATATTCTAGAATTAATTTGATTCAAGGAACTAAAGGGATATTAACAGGACATGATATTAATAATAGCGTATATGAAAGTAATAATCCTGTTAAAATTGCAATTGATGGAGGTTTAAAGGGTGTTTCTGATTCCTCCCACTCTTGGGTTTCAGGTGATGATTTAAATGATACTATAAAAAAGTATGAGCATCCCTTTTGGAAAAGATTAAATAAAAAAGCCAAGGGAAGTGATCATGGTGGTTCAGATGGGATTATGCTTTCTAGAATTGCAGAATGTCTCCAAAAAGGTATTCCATTAGATCAAAATGTATATGAAGGGTGTTTTTGGAGCTCTGTTACTCCTTTAAGTGCAAAATCAATTAAAGAAGATGGTGCACCCCAATTTTTTCCAGATTTTACAAGAGGAAATTGGAAAAAAACTAAACCTCTTGATATTATTTCTTAGTTATTCTTTTTAATAGAAAATTAAGTAAAACTCCATAAGCTGGAAGAAAGAAAATTAAACCTATGATTATTTTTAAAACCGTTTGAGTCCCAGCAATTTCAAACCAATTTAGAGCCATGTATGGATCGTCTGATTCAAAAAAAGCAGTAAAAAAGAAAGTGTAGGAATCTATGATATTAGAAATGACAGTTGATAAAGCTGGAGCTAGCCACCAAGTGTTGTATTTTTCTCTTATTAACTGAAAAGCATAAATATCAATTAATATTCCTAAGGCGTATGATGATGTACTAGCTAATCCAATCCGAAATGCAACTGAGAGTAAACTTCCTTCTAAATAAATAACTAAAACAGAAGAAATAATAGCTAATGGATAGGTATATAAAATAGTTTTTTGAGCTATAGATTTTCCAAGAAGTCTCACTGTAAGATCAGTAGCAACAATTATGAGAGGGAAACTAAAAGCTGCCCAGGTCATTTTATATCCATATAATATTAATGGTATTGAAACTAAAGCATTTGAAAGAGTAGCTATGCTTATATTTAATAATACAAGAATAAAAATTAAATTAAAATTGTTTTTATCCATTATCAACTTAATAAACTTTAGACTTTCTCCCATGGAAAAACTATCCATGAAGGGTCTTTTGATTTATTAATAATTTTTCCTTTGTATTCTATTTTAAAATCACTTGAAATATTATCAACTAATACTGAAAAATGAATTTTCACATTTTTTTTATCTATATTTTTCTTAATATAATTGAAGGTAGCTCCGGTATCATTAATGTCATCAATAATTAAAATATTAGAGTATTGAATAATTGAATCTTCTAATACAGTTAAATTAGGTTTATTCATATTATCTCTCAATTGGACATCTAGCACTTTATGAGGAACTTTAATAGCATGAGACAAATATACTCCTGGTATACAACCCCCTCTATTTACACTTAAAATTATTTCAGGAATCCAATTGGATTTTTTTATCTGGTTTATAATGTTTAATAAAGCCAATTGCATATCCTCAATAGTAAAGTCAACTTTTATTTCACCCATTTATTTTTTATTAAAAATGTCAAACTGATAATTATACTTTATAGTTATGACTTGATTGTTAACTCTATCAATAAAATCTTCATCTTCAACTAGGTTTAAAACAACAAAAAGTCCAGTATTGGCATTTTTCAACCATCCAAATCTTGCATTCACTGATGTTATATTAGATATGTTATTGTACTGAATTAGACTTTGAAGAAATATTCTTGGAGTAAAAGAATATGTGAATTTTCCTCCAGTTATTAATGCGTCAATAGTCCCGTTTTGAAACTTAAGTTTATTATAGTTGACCGTTAAAGCTGAATTAAATCTATTACCAACTCTAAAATTAATAGTGTTTCTAGAAGAAAACCTTTCCCCTCCATAATAGCCCCCAACAACAGTTCTGGTTGAATAGTATACCTGATTATTTTTATTAGTATATACAATTAGTTGAAATTCCTCATGATTATACTCTCCAACTGGAATATTAACTCCTGAAATTGAAAAATCATTTAAAACACCTTCTGTTTTGAAATTAACTCCAGTATGAATTTCGAAGCCACTTTTCCATACCCAATGATTATCAACGTGAAGATAACTTGAAATTAAATCATTATTAAAATTCAAGTATCTATGACCATAAATATGTGGTCTAACTTCAAGAAATTTTCCTGTATTTTTTGGTCTCCATTGTTTGAAAATTAAAAATTCAGGTTTTTTAAATGCATCTCTAAGTAAAAAACCTACTTCTGGATTAAACCCTTCTCCAACTTCTGTGTAGGCACCATGAATTCTCCAACCATCCCAAGCATATTCAGCTTTTAGATTTAATGCATGATCTTTACTACTAATATTTGGACTTGAACTT
>MDTF01005535.1_pt1 | contig 15496 bp, 17 predicted proteins | sample 811191 | NCBI WGS metagenome assembly MDTF01 (sample SAMN05326649, study PRJNA326480) | marine metagenome | isolation source: seawater | place: Southern Ocean | collected 2011 | reverse complement strand
GTTGATAGGCTGGATGTGGAAGCGCAGTAATGCGTGTAGCTGACCAGTACTAATAGCTCAATTGGCTTGATTTATGCACTGAAAAAAATTTTTATGAAATCGATATAGATATATAGAAGCTGTTATTAATCATTTCGGAGATTTAAATGAAGCAAATAATGTTTTACGTTATTTTTTAAAATCTAAGTTTAAAAATTTAACTTTTATGCAGCACATTAAAAAGTTTTATAGTTCTCAAGAATAAAAAGAATTAATTTTAAACTTCCAAGAAACTTTTATATTTCTGGATTATAAAAATGTCATCAAGATAATAAAAAATTAGGTTTAGCAGTTTCTTAGAAAGATACTTTTGATGAACTAAAAGACTTAAGATTTAATTCCTATAAATTGCTAAGTTTTGTTTAAAAAAATTTCAGTAAATGACTGGAAAAAATATTCTAATCAAATGTTCTTAAGCTATTTTATTTTATTACAGAATATAAAAATTAATAAAAATGGATATATTTTTTATATATCATCTTCAATTATAAGAGAACCAGGAGATGGACTCATCATCTCATCTGCTTTAAGACCAGCAATGAGTAGTTTGTTAAAATCACTTTCGATAAATAATTCAAAAAAGATATTAGCGCTATAAATATTGCCCCAGGTCCATTTAAAACAGCGAGGATAAAAGAACTAGTGAAAAATATAAAAAAAATGGAAAAAGAATTACCCTCAGATAAAATTGGAGATCCAAAAAAAATCGGGCTTTTTGTAAAATTTATTATCCAAAATGAAATAAAATATATTTCAGGTTCCACTGTTTATTTTGATGGAAATCTTAATAAGAGCCATTTATAGGGTCCATAAAGGCAAAATTAACTCTATAAATTATTAAAATTGTTTCCATTCTAACGGTGTATCTTTCTCAATATCTTTTTTTGGAAGCTTGCCCAAAACCTTATTAAGAAATTTTGAAGCAATTTTATTTTTAAAATCTCTTTTGCAAATCAAGTCCTCTAATTTTATTTTTTTATTTTTTTTTAATTTGTTTTTCGAAAAAATATTTATATAAACTGTATTTTCGTCTTTCAGTCTTTTTTTTTTATTATTACCTAGAATAATTTTTACATTTCTAATTTTATTTACCATAGTTTCAAAGTCGTTCAATTCCATTGATATTGCATGATCAGGGCCCTTGGATTTTTTATTGAGTGTAATATGTTTTTCAATAATATTTACTCCTAAGCTAGAGGCAACACATGCTGCTTGATCGTCTGAACTATGATCTGAAAAACCAATACTTATGTCTGGAAATTTTTTCTGTAAATAATTAATATTATAAAGATTTAAATTTTTTAAATTAGCTGGGTATTCAGATGTACAATGTAAAATAGCTAATTTTTTTTTATTAAATCCTTTAAATAATTTAATTGCATCATTAATTATTTCTAAATTTGAGTCACCTGTGGAAATTACAATGGGCAAGTTAGAAGCTATTGATTTTTTTATTAGAGGTAGATTTTTTATTTCAGGCGAGGCAATTTTAAGTATATCGCATTTATATTTTTTCAATAAAGGAATTGCATCTTTATAAAAAGGTGAGCACATAAATAAAATTTTATTTTTTTTGCATATCTTTGATATATTTTTTAACCAAGATTTTTTTAACTCATACTTTTTTAAAATTTTATAAGCTGGATGTTTAATAGAGATAAGTTCATCTGCTTTAAACATTTGCATTTTGATTGCATCACAACCAATTCTTGCCGATTTTTCGATTAGTTTTTTACATTTTGTAAAATCATTGTCATGATTAGATCCAATCTCAGCAACTATTAAGATTTTTTTAAAGCTAACAAATTTTTTTTTCCCAACATTAAATAAAAATTTTTTCATTTATAATCTCTTTATTTCAGTAATAAGCTTTTTAAATTTTAAAGTACTATTTTTTTTTATGAACTTTAAATACTGATTATTCAAATGTTTTTGAATTAATGTCGTATTATTAATATACTCTATTAGTTTATTTTTAAAATGACTGTTAATTTTTTTTGCCTTATAGGAGGTGCAAACCTCCTTCTCAAGAAAACTTTTTATTAAACCCGACTTTCTCTCAAACTGATGTGTTAAAAAAATAGGCTTATTTGAGTAAATAGCCTCATATTTTATTAGGCCTTCTCCACATACAACAAGATCAGTATTTTCTATGGTTTTCTTAATATCTTTAATATGGCTAAAAATATGGTGTTTACTATTTTTTAAATTAATTTTATTTTTATTTTGACCTGAGATATAGGTTATTTGATAATTTGTGTTTAAAAACAGTCTAAATATTCTTAATCCTAAATTAAAGATATCAGCCCCACCAATGCAAACTAATATCTTTTTTATTTTTTTTAGTTTATTTTTTTTTGAATTTTTTATACCCAAGTACTCTGGCCCTGTAAATAATAAATTTCTATTGTGAGCTTTAACTTTTTTCTTTAAATTATATGGCACTATAGATATATTTGAAATTAGATTTCTTTTAGTGCTTATTTCATATGATATTATTTTAAAATTATTTTTTTTATAAATTTTTATTAATTTTGTATCAGCGTTCTTATCAATATTTTTTTTATGCGCGATGTCAAAAATAATTTTTTTGATATTATTTTTAATGAGATATCTAATTGCAATTTCTTCATCTATAGAATTTTTTATATATAATATCTTATTATTCATGGGTAAATATTTATTAACATAGGCTTTGTTTCCCTTAACTAGCCACGTTGAATGTAAATTCAATTTTTTGCTTAAATTAATCAATCTAATAAGATGACCGATGCCAACTTTTTTTGAAGCATCAACTCTAAAGGCTAATTTTTGTTTCATTATCTAATTAAGCGAGAGTTTGCTTCCAATATTTCAGGACTTTTTCATCTGTTTTTTGAGTTACAGACCTTCTGTAATTTTCTGATTTTATTTCTTCATACCTCAATTGTAAAGTAATTCTTGAATTTTTAGCAACATCTGATTTGTGAAGGGTGTCTGCACTAAACAACAATCCTGTCCCATAGTGTATTTTTTTTTTGAAAAACTTTGTAGGTCCAACTGCTTCTAAACCCCAATATGAATTTCTTTTAATTTTTTTTGTCTCATCTTTTTTTGCAATTAGTAAATTGGAACCATTTTTTTTTAGGGGTATCCACACAACATATCCTTTTTTATCTTTATCTAATATCCATCTATCTTTATGGGCAGGTGCACTAAATTTTTTAGATAAAATGTCATCCAATCTAATTTGAGGATAAGTCCAGTTAATAAGTATTTTTTTTATAATTTTTTTTTCTAAAATTTTTTTAATTTCATAATCTATATGGTTTAATACTGGTAACATATTTAGTAAATCAAAAACTTGAGGTCTATAGCTAGGGTTTAATCTTAAAAATTTAAAAATTTCATTTTGATTGTTAAACTTCTTGTTAAAGAGTTTTTCTAGAGCTAAATATATATCTTTGTCGACAATCTTTAGCAATTTTAAAGGAATATTTATTATCGAAGACATAAAGGGTTATTGATTTAATTAACTTAAATGTTTTTATATAAAAATCTCAGTATAAAATATACAAAAACATCTATATAATTAAAAAGTGAAAAAAATATTTATTTTTGGTTCTGGTACGATTTCTGATGTTGTTTTTCAGTATTTCACTGACAATGGTGATTATAGAGTTGATGGTTTCGTTGAATATGATGAAATAATAAATTCAAATACAAAATTTGGATTACCTATAGTAAAGCTATCTCACTTAGAGCAAACCTTTCCTTCAGATCAGTATGAAGGATTTGTTGCAATAGGTTATAAAAATTTTAATTTCGAGAGAGAGAAAACCTACAAGTTACTTAAGGAAAAAAATTATACACTTTGTAGTCTGATATCAAAAAATTCAGTTATTGCTAAAAATGTAATTATTGGCGAGAATTGTCTGATATTAGAAAATCAGACAATACAGCCATATGTTCAAATTAAAGACAATGTTTATTTATGGAGTGGCAACCATATTGGACATCATACAACTATATATGAAAATACTTTTGTATCATCTCACGTAGTCATTTCTGGAAATTGTAAAATTGGACAGAATTGTTTTATAGGGGTTAATGCATCAATCGCCGATGGGATAGAAATTAAAAATAGATGTACAATTTTTATGGGTGTATCACTAAATAAAAATTTAGTTGATGGAACAATTGTAGTAAATAAAAAATCAGAAATTATTCATGGCTCTGACAAAAGATCAAAAATTATCCTAAATAAGTTTTATAAATGATTAATTTTAAAAAGAATGGTTTAATTATTAAACCAAAAGATGTTCCATGGGTGAATACACATTTATGGGTACCAACTGCTTACAAACTTAATGAAAATAGAATCGTAGTTTTCTTTGCAGGAAGAAACTATGAAAATGAGAGTGATACTGGATATTTTGTATATGACATCAGTATAAAAAAAGTAATAAAAATTTCAAAAAAACCTGTTTTAACTAGGGGTGATCTAGGTTCATTTGATGACTCAGCGGCAATACCCTCGCATGTAATAAAAGTGGGTAAAAAATATTTAATGTATTATGTTGGATGGACTCAAGGAAAGAAAGTACCTTTCTTCTCATCCATTGGTTTAGCAACATCAAAGAACATCTATGGACCTTATAAAAAAATAAGTAGAGCTCCAATAATAGGAAAAACAAATGAAGACCCATTTTTTGTAGCAACGTGTTTTATTGAAAAGAAAAAAAATTTTTTCGAAATGTATTATACGTCAAATTTAGGATGGAAAAAAAAGAAAGAAAATTCATTTCCTTTGTATCTAATAAAAAAATGTATTTCCAGCAATGGTATAAATTGGCAATTAAATAAATCTAAAATCATAAACTTCATGAATAAAGATGAAGTTGCCATTACTAGACCATGGATAATAGAACATAAGAAAGAAAAAATCATGTTTTTTTCGTGTAAAAAAAAATATTATAAAATTCTTACTGCAGTAATAAATAAAAAAAATGATAATTGGGTTAGAAAATTAAAAATATCATTTAGCAATAAGTTAAATAATAGTTTTGATAGTAGGTCTCAAGAATATAGCTCAATAATCAAAATGAAACAAAAATACTATATGTTTTATAATGGAAATAATTATGGAAAAGATGGAATAGGTCTGGCAATATCTAATGAGCAAAAGTAAATTTTATATATGCCCAGTCACTAAAAATAATCTTTTTTGCAATAGTGACTCATATTATACAAAAAAATTAAATTATAAGATTATTAAAAAAAATAAAAAGCATGAAATTACTGACTTTTTAAATCTAGAAGAAAAAACAAGTTTCTACTCACAAAAAATTTTCTATAAAAATTATTTATCCTGGTTATCAAAAACTTTGCTCATGAGTGAAAACTCAATGAGAAAAGAAATTTTTCAAGATTTAAAGATTGGAAAAAAAATTAGTGTGTTGTTCGTGGGCTGTGGCTTTGGTGATGAAATTAAATATTTTTTAAAAAAATATGGATTATCTCATGATATTTATGCACAAGATTTGTCCAAAACAATGATTGTGGAAAGTAGTAAAAATTTAGATAACTATAAAATTATATTCTCAATTTCTAATGCTAATAGCTTGCCATATAAAAAAGATTTCTTTGACTTAGTTTTTCATTTTGGTGGTATAAATCAATTTGATAAAAAAAAGAAAACTTTAACTGAAATTAATAGAGTTACAAAACCTGAGGGAAAAATATTAATTTCAGATGAGGGTATGGCCCCCTGGCTTTCTAAAACTGAAAGATACAAGGCGCTTAAAATCAATAATAGATTATGGTCCACGTTACCTCCCTTGTCAATTTTGCCAATTAGTAGCGATAAAATTAATGTATCTTGGATTTTGAAAAATAATTTTTACAAAATTCTTTACAAAAAAAAATCATTTAGTAATAAAATTAACTATGATATTGTTCATAAAAGTCCTAAAGGTGGATCCATTAGAACACGCTATGAAAAACATTATAAAAAAAATCTTAAATAATTTATATCTTTGATGTCGTTTGCTTCAGAGGGTTATCAAATTATAAACATTGGCAACAAGAGAGAATTGGTTAATTTAAGGAAAACATTTATCGACATATTCTCTTTGGCTAGTAAGCTTAATGGATACAAGGCAATTAAGAGTGAAAAAAATATTATTGATTTATATAAAAAAAAAAAAACTGTTTGGGTCGCTGGATATGATCAAATTAGAATGTTACCAGAGATAAATGATATAATAAGTAAGAAGTTCGTCGATATTTGCTCTAAAACAGCCAATATTAAGAGACCAGCATTTACATCCAAACCAATTGTTAGAGTGGGTATGCCAGGAAATATAGGCACTGGTAAAACTGAAGCGCACATTGATTATCCATCACACAGGGGCTCTAAAAATGCTATAACTGTTTGGTTTCCCCTGCAAGATACAGATAAAAAAAATGGTACTTTAAAAATATACCCAAAAAGTCACAAAATGAAGACCTGGTACGGAGATATTAAAAAAAACACAATTATGAGAAAAGACCTACCTAGTAATAAATATGAAAAAAATTTGATAGATATAAATCTTAAATTAGGGCAGGCTTTAGTGATATCACAATTTTTAGTACATGGATCTGGAGACCACAAATCAAACACAGTAAGATTTACCTTGGATTTTAGACTTAATGATTTGTCAGATAGTCTTTATGCTCAAAGAAAGTATTATATTAATCAAATAATATCTTACAAAAAAACCGGAAGAAAATAAAAGTGCTTTTTAATGGATAAAATATCTAAAGATACCAAAAAATATTATGAAAATACTTTGAAGCTTTATGGAAGTAATTTTAAAGGTATGAATTGGTCATCATCAAGAAGTCAATATCTAAGATTTGATCAATTGTGTAAAATTGGGACTTTAAAAAATAGATCACTCCATGACCTTGGATGTGGAAATGCTGAGTTGCTTGTTTATTTAAAAAAAAATAAAATAAAATTTAAATCTTATTTAGGCACGGATATATCAGACGATATGATTGAAATGTGTAAAAAAAATTTTTCAAAAAAAAAAAATTTTTCTTTCAAAACGCTAGATATTAAAAAACAAATAAAATTTCAGATGACAGACTATGTTTTGGCATCAGGTATATTTAGTGTTAAAAATAATGTTTCATCAAAAGCCTGGAAAACACATGTTTTTAATACAATTATAAAAATGTTCAAATTTTCTAAAAAGGGAATCGCCTTTAACCTCATGACCTTTGATGTAACTTTTAAAAATAAATTGTTTTTCTATATGTCTGTTGATGAAATTTTAAGATTTTTGAGAAAAAAAATTTCTAAAAAAATTACTATCAATCATAGTTATAATCTGTGGGAATATACAGTATTTGTATATAAATAATTTATGAAAGTAGGCATTTCACAGCCAACATTCTTATCTTGGCAGGGTTATTTTGCTTTAATTGATCATGTGGATATATTTGTATTTCTAGACACTGTTCAGTTTGTTAAAAGAAGCTGGGTACAAAGAAATAAAATAAAAATTAACGATAAAGAGCACTGGCTCTCAATTCCCATAAAAAGTAAAAATAAAGGGCACCAAATAATTAAGGAAACAAAAATTGATTTTGATCATTTGGATAAAAAAAAAATCATAAAATCAATTTATAGTAATTATAAAAAAGCAAAAAATTTTGAAAATTACTTTGAAATGATTAGTAAAACAATCTTGGAATGTGGTGAGAATATATCTGATCTTAACGAAACATTGATTAAAAAAATTTCTGAAGCTTTAAATTTAAAAACTAAGTTTATAAAATCATCAGAATTAAATTGCTATAATGACTATAAAAATATTGAATTACTTAAGCATATTTGTTTGGAGTTATCAGCTAAAGAGTATATATCCACTATTGGAGCAAAAATTTACATGGGTGAAAAACTTAATTTTGATAATACAAATATTAAAATTAAGTTTTTTGACTATAAAACAACAACATATAACCAATTAGGAAAGGTATTTGTACCATATTTGTCAATTATTGATTTATTATTTAATGAGGGTGAGAATTCAAAAAAAATTTTAAAGAATAGTTTTAATTTATTATGAAAAAAAATAGTGGGGCCAAGCTATGGAAAAGAGCTAAAAAAATTATCCCAGGTGGTAATATGCTATTTTCAAAAAGAGCAGAATTATTCCTACCGGGTGAATGGATATCTTACTATTCAAAAACACAGGATGCTTATGTTTGGGATTTAGATAATAAAAAATATCTAGACATGATGTTTTATGTGGGAACTTCAACATTAGGCTACAATCAACCAGCAATAAATGAACATGTAAAAAAAATAATAGACTCGGGTGTAATGTCTTCATTAAATTGTAAAGAGGAAGTTTTGCTCTCAGAAAAATTAGTTGAATTACATCCATGGGCTGACATGGTAAGACTTTGCAGATCTGGTGGTGAGGCTAATGCGATTGCAATAAGAATTGCCAGAGCAGCGAGTGGTAAAGATAATGTTGCAATATGTGGATACCATGGGTGGCATGATTGGTACTTATCTGCAAACATAAAAAATAAAAAATTGAATAATCATGCAGTTTTAGATTTACCAGTAGAAGGTGTCCCAAAAAATTTATCTGGCACAGTTTTTCCTTTTGATTTTAATAATTATGAGCAATTAGAAAAAATTATTAAAAAGAACAATATTGGAGTTATAAAAATGGAAGTAACTAGATCTAGCCAACCAAAAGATAACTTCCTTCAAAAAATTCGAAAATTAGCAACAAAAAATAAAATAGTTTTGATCTTTGATGAGTGCACTTCAGGTTTTAGAGAAACTAATGGTGGAATTCATAAACTTTTTAATGTTGAGCCTGATATGGCAATGTTTGGAAAAGCTCTTGGAAATGGATATGCCATAACAGCTGTAATAGGAAAAAAAGAAATAATGGAAGCTGCACAAAATTCATTTATAAGTAGTACATTTTGGTCTGAGAGGATAGGTCCAGCTGCAGCATTAAAAACCCTAGAGGTTATGAAGAGTCATAGATCTTGGGAAATTCTTCCTAAAATTGGAGAAGAGGTAAAAAATAAATGGAGAGAAATTTTTGAAAATTTTGATATTGATTTTGAAATATATGGAATGTCAGCTATTCCATGTTTTAACTTTAAGGGAAAAGATGCCCTAAAATATAAAACATTATTTACTAAACTTATGTTAGAGAGAAAAATCCTTGCAAGTAATATAATATTTATTTCACTGGCTCATAATAATAAAAGAATATTAAGAAAATATTTTGATGCATTTTATGAATGTATCAAAATTATATCAAATATTAAAAAAGGTAAAAAAATCAAAAAATACTCAAATATAATTACGTCCCATACATCTTTTAAAAGATTAAATTAATGGCAATCAATAAATCTCAAATATTTATTGGAACAAGTCAGTTTAAGAGTAATTATGGAGCTACAAACCATAATAAAAATCTTTCAAATAGTTTTTTTTATAAAATAATGGAATATTGTTGCAATAATGGAATAATTAATTTTGATACCGCCTCGTCTTACAATTCAGAAAATCTCTTAGGAAATTTTATAAAAGCACATAAATTAAAAAAAGCTAAAATTTCAACTAAAATAGCAAAAATTGGTAGTCAGAAGAACTTCAAAGATTTTGTCAGAAATAGTGTTGAAAATTCTTTGAACAATTTGAACTCAAAAATCCATACTTTATTTTTACATAGTGTAGATGATATAGATTTATTTATAAAAAATTCTCAATTTTTTTTGGATTTAAAAAAAGAATATAAAATCTCAAAAATTGGTTTTTCAATTTATGATTCAAAAGACCTAAAAAAATTAATTAAATTTAAAGAGCAGTTATCTTTACAAGTCCCCGTCAATATCCCAAATAATAATTTTGATCATATTTTGGAGTTGAAAAATAAACCTAAGCAAATAATTTTTGGAAGATCACTCTTTTTACAAGGTTTATTATTACAGAAAAAGACAAAAAAAGTAAAAGCATCACTAAAAAAATCTTTAGATGAATACTACTCTTATTTAAAAAAAAAAAATTTAGATCCTCTTGAAGTTAATCTTGCTTATATTAACTCAAAAAAAAATCTTAAATATTATATTTTTGGAATTGAAAAAATTTCTCAAATAAAACAGATAATTAATGCTAGAGATATAGATTTAGATAAAAATATATTTAATGAAATTAGAAGTATTTTTCTTAAAAATGATGTTGATCCAAGAAATTGGTAAGCTTAATTAAATAATTTTTTAGCCATTTTCCAATCAATAATTGTATCTATGTCAATTGCTCTTTCTCTAGGTATTTCAATACCACCAAAAATAATTTTTTGTTTTTTATAAAAAACACTACCCTTAAAGCCACCAAAATTTCCACTATCATAAAATGTTTTACTCAAATCCTGAGATCTTTTACTTTGAAAATCACTATTTACAGGTGTGATTTTAATTCCTGTTTTTTTAAAAGCCCATTGTGTTGGAGGTGAATATTGAGCTATAGATAGAATGGAATTAATTTTTTTGCTTTTAATTTTCTTAGAGGCCATTACAAGGTCGACGTTCTTGATCAGAGGTGAGCAAGGATTTATATACCAAATTTCATCATAATAAATTTTCATCTGCTTATAATGATTAACTACATCTAAAAAAACGTCAAAAAGTGGTGTGCTGTCTTTTGCTAGTTTCTTCTCTCTCTTGAAGCCTATTCCAAATTTAATTTTATTTGAAACCTTTAAAATTTTTTTAGAGTCCGATGAGACGTGTATTTTATCAAATAATTTTGATTTTAGCGCTAATTTTATTGAATAAGAAATAATTGGTTTTCCATAAAAATATTTTATATTTTTATTTCTAATTCTTTTAGAATTGCCTCTAGCAGGAATTATTAGTAATCTTTTAGTCAATAAAATAAACTTGAATATAAAAAATAATCTATATATAAAAAAATAAATTACAAACTATTATTTAATGAACATCATCGAAAAAAAATACATTAATGATATTGAAAAAAATGGATATACAATAGTCCCTTCTGTTCTTACAAAAACTGAAGTTATTAAGCTAAAACGATCCGTTAAGCATTATTACATAAAAGATACAAAAAGAAAAAATCCGACATACTTACAGCATAAAAACAAGGATAAAAATGTATACAATCTTCAAAACAAAAATTATTCTTTTATAAAAATTTTGTCAAAAAAAATTGTTGTTAATATTGCAAAATATTTTCTTAATGATCCTTATTATCAATTATTACCAAAAGAAAAACCAAATTATATTCTTAAGTATTATAATGCGAGATCAAGTGTGAATAAATTAGATCTACATATCGATTCATATATGCCTTTCAAAGGTGACCAAACTTACATGATGCAATTTGTTTTTTTATTGGATGAAAGCACTTTAAAAAATGGATGCACAGTAGTAGTAAGAGGTTCACATAAATCTGGTAAATTTTGTAATAGAAAATCAAAAAATCTTAAAAACTTAATTGCAAACCCTGGTGACTTAATAATTTGGGATAGTCGCTTATGGCATGGTGCTAATAAAAATAAAAACAAAGATTCGCGTTGGGCTTTAGTTGCAACTTTAACAAGATGGTTTATCAAGCAGAGTTCAGATATCACTAGAGCATTACCTGCTAGTATATACAAAGAATGTACAAATAAAGAAAAACTTCTTCTTGGTTATTGCTCAATACCTCCTCGTGATGAATTTCATGGTGTTAATACTAAGGCAGGCTATATTGATTTAAATTAATTTTATTCATTAAATGTTTTTTTACAATAGCTTAAGATTTAATTTAAAAAAGAAAAAATTTGTTATTAAGTGCTTCAAACCTAAAGAGGTCACCAAAGATTATGTTAAGGGCTTAAATAATAATAAATTCGTAAGATATAATATTGAAAAAAAAATTTTAGTTTCAGATCAAAAAAAATATATAGATAAGACCAATAAATCAAAAAATAATATAATATTTGGTTTATTTAATAAAAAAAAATTAATTGGCACTATAGGTTCTCAAAAAAAAACAAAAAATAAATGTTACATTGGAATATTAATTTTTGATAAAGAATATCTAGGAATAGGTTTATCTAAAATAATGATTAAAAAAGCAGCAAAAATTTTAAAATTAAACAGTCAAGTTTTATACTTATTGGCAAGTGTAAATGAAAAAAATAAAATATCACACAAACTCTTTAAAAGCCTTGGTTTTAATGAGAATTTTACAGAGCCCAAAATATTAAAAAAGGATAAGATTTATTCAATTAAAGTTTCAGAAATTTAAAATTTTCTTTTTAATTTATTAATAAGGTATCTTTATTATGTCAAAGTTTAAAAATATAGTTATATAAGAAATGAAATTTCTGAATAAAAAAAAGAAATTACTATATTTTAAATGTATCCGTAAACTTAAAAGAGAAATACCATTTTTTATTTTTGATTTAAAATCAGAATTAATAAAATCAAAAATCGATTCAACAATTTTTTTAAAAAAAATCCCTTCAAAAATCTTACATCAAATTTTATTTACTTTATTTGTTAATTCTAATGAATTTGGTAAAAACCTAGCTTATTCATATTGTACAAATAAAAAATTTATATTTCCTCTACCATTAAGTTGGCTAAATATTGTTGAACAAAAAATAAAAGTTGATTATTTTTTTAGTACAATAGCTTTTATATATTGTTCATCAAAATATTTAATAAAGAATTATGTAAAAAATTTATTAATAATTTTAAGTTTTAAAAAAAAGATAAATAAGAATATTTTATATTTTCCAGATCTTCCTTCAAATTTAGCTCTTTTTAAGGATCCCCCTCAATTAAATTTTTTCTTTAAATTTAAGAAGATAATTAATTTCGATGAAAAGTTAATTATTCATAATAATCCAAATTTAAATTTTTTTTATTATGATGGAGATGACTTAAAAGAAGAAAAATTTTGTAAGAATTATTTATTTATTAATAATAATATATTTTACAAAATTTATTATTTTTTCTATTCAACTTTTTTATTTTTGTACTCTTTTTTTCTTATTTGTTTTAATAAGTATCACAATGCATTACTTTACGATGATCTAATGAAAACATTATTTTTAAAAAAAAATAATGATACAGAAATTACCTTTTTTTTTAACAGTGGTTCAGGTTTTCACAGACCACTTTGGACTTATAAAGATATTGTTTCAAAAATTAATTCATATTATTATTTTTATTCCTATAACACGGCTACAAATAAATTGTCCAAGGATTTAGAGTTAAAAAATAAAAAAGATACTGTAAATATTTTTAGTTTATTAAGCTGGGATAATTATTTAACTTGCAGCGAAGAGCAAATTGAAAATTTAAAAAAAAATTTAAGCAATTATAATTATACAATAGAGAATATAGGTAACATATCTTTTGAAGGTAATAAAAAGTTTTTTAAAAAAACTAAAGAGTTAATAGTATCAGTATTTGATGTTTCAGCTTATAGACCAAGATTTATTCTTTATGAGCAAATGCCTTATTATTATTATACTTATAAAAATGTTAATAAATTTTATGAGGATATTTTTGATGTTTTTGGAAAATTGAATAGAAATTGGAAAATAGTAGTTAAGCAAAAACGTCCATTAATTAAACTAAAAGGCCTTCAAAAAGACAGGTCATTCATGAAGTTCTCTCAATTGTCGGTTTTAAATAATAACAAAAAGATAGAGAGAATTGTGGATAATATTAATGTTAATTCAATAATTACTAATTCGGATTTGGTAATATCAATGCCTTATACCACACCATCATCTATAGCTAAAGAAAGTGGGGTTAAAACTTTTTTTTATGACCCTGCTAACTTATTTCCAAATTATGCTTTAACAAAAAATATTCCATTAATTTCAAATAAAGAGTCTATTTATAAATTCATAGAGGAAAATTTTAATTCTAACTAAGCGTTTGTAATATTATATACTGTTTCCCAATGTTTAGCATGATTTTTACCAAGGATAGTACCCTCAGCATTACATGATGTGCATGGACCATCTACTCTTTTCCCACAAAGTAGATTTTTTCTAAATTTACTCATAATTTTATTTGTCCAAATTTTAAAAATATGTTCTTGCATCATATTGCCCATTGGCATTCGTCTTTGCCAATCTTGCGGGCATAAAAAAACATCACCATTCCAATCTATTAGAAATTGATATGATGGATAAAAACACTTTTTATATTTTCCAATTTTTTCTTGTTTGCCTATATTTATAGTTCCTGATCTATTAGTTAATTTAAGACCATAATCTTTTGTAGCATCATACCAACGATCTCTTAGAATTACAAAATCATTAGGAACATCGGCCTCTTCAATCATCTTTTTAAACTTTTCTATTTGATGTTTTCCATCGTACATACTTATAAGAAGTTTATTAACATTATTTAGATATAATTCGTTGATTTGTTTAGGTTTTAAAGTGTCACCATTAGTTACCACCTCCACAAAAGAAGCCTCTGATAATTTTTTACAAATTAGATTAATATTTTTGTGTAATAAGGGTTCTCCATATCCACACAATGTTACTGATCCTTTATATTTAATACTCTTAAGTTCTTCAGTTAACTTATTAATGAGACTCATTTGCATTTTTTGATAAGTATTTGGTGCTACATTAGGGTCAGATTTTGGGCAGAAGGAACAACTTCTGTTACAAACATCTATTAAGCTAAGCTCTATCCAGCTTGGTATTGGAACTTCTTTATGAGTCGATAGGACATCATCTACTATTACCGTTCTTCTTTTAATATTAATTGCTATGGTTTTAAATAATGTTTTTGTTCTTTTTTTATTTTCTTTTAAAACCTGATTATAGGATAAACTATTATGCCCAATCCCAAGTTTTTCAATTCTATTTTTTAATTCTATTGAATTATTGATATTATCTTCCTCATCTATTAATATTTTTTTATACTCTTGTTTTGTAGAATTCGTAAAATTTATAATTAATTTTTTCTTTTGAGAAATTCCAAGTGGTGTTAAAATATATAAGTTATTTTTTTTTTTTTGATCTTTTGATTTTTGAATTTTAATAAATCCCTTTTCTCTCATTGCTTTCATGCGATAATTTAGTTTTCCCAAACTAAAACCTAGTTCTTTAGATAATTTTCTCTGTGAAATATTGGGTTCTTTTGAAATTAATCTAAGCAACTCAAGATTATCTGTGTCAAATATGTTTTTTTCGACCATGTTCATATATTGAACATATATAGTTCATTTATTGAACAGTAAAGTAAATAAACAGAGTTTTATGTTGAATTTACTTACATATTCACACTTACTGTATATAAAATTACAATGTATTAAGTAAGTATATTTAAATCAAAATAGTTTAATAAACAAATGCTTTGGAAAAAAATAAAAAAAATACCATTTAAAAATGTAGAGGAT
>MDTF01013057.1_pt1 | contig 15497 bp, 15 predicted proteins | sample 811191 | NCBI WGS metagenome assembly MDTF01 (sample SAMN05326649, study PRJNA326480) | marine metagenome | isolation source: seawater | place: Southern Ocean | collected 2011 | reverse complement strand
GAAGAGCTTACAATGCTGTTATTCCAAGCTCTGGAAAAGTTTTAACCGGAGGTGTTGATGCAAATGCACTGCAAAGACCAAAGAGATTTTTTGGAGCTGCTAGAAACATTGAAGAAGGTGGTTCGTTAACCATCATATCAACTGCACTTGTTGACACCGGTTCAAGAATGGATGAAGTTATTTTTGAAGAATTTAAAGGTACGGGTAATTGTGAACTAATTCTTGACAGGAAAGTTGCAGACAAGCGTATCTATCCAGCATTAGATGTCACTAGGTCTGGAACGAGAAGAGAAGAACTTCTTTTTGAAAAAGACGATCTTTCTAAAATGAATGTTTTAAGAAGAATTATAAGTCCGATGGGTACAATGGATGGTATAGAGTTTTTGATTTCAAAACTTAAAAACACAAAGAACAACGCAGATTTCTTTGACTCTATGAATAAAACACCTTAAATCACCTCTTTACTGATTAAAAAATAAGCCCATCCAATAAAAGTTTCTTTATCATTTACATCGAATTCATCAGATATTTTCGCTTGGGGTTGTATAGCCTCTCCTAAAAAAACTTCTTCAATTTTATATCCACCGGTTTTAAAAATTTTTTTATAATCTTGATGTCTTAATCTGTTCTGAAAAAGGTAAGAGTTATTATATTTCTTCCATTCTTTTTCGGTATAACTTAGATAATTTAAAGCAGAAATATTTCGATCTGTATGGCTATAATGATCACTATAATCTATTATAGAGGATATTAAGCCGCCCTTTGAAAGAATAGTTTTTAAAACATCCAAATACTCTTTCAAGTCTATTATTGTAAAATGTTCAAGAGCAGTAGTTGAAATAGCCATACCAAACTTAATATTTTTATTTTTTAAATTTCTTAACTCACAAGGAGCAACATAATCAATATTGTATAAATCATTTAGTTGTTTTAAATTTTTTACTTTGCCCTTATTTTTTAGTTTTAAAATTTTTGATATTTGTTCACTAGCCTGATTTAAAAGGGAAAAATCAATCATTTTATTTATATCTATAGCTGTTTGTTTAATTAAACCTTTAAACCTGTAGGATATATAAATATTTTGCTCAAGAGACTTACCGGCACCAACTTCTAAAATATTTTTCACATTATTTTTTTCTATAGAGTCCGCGTGGTAAACCCACAGTTTATTGATTTGTTTAATCTGAATCTTTGCTCTTTTGGTGATATATTTTTGTATAAAATAAAAAGAAAGATTAAGCTTTAAGACACCAAAAACTTTATATAGAAATGCTTTTAATTTCCAGTTAATTTGAAACATACAAAAAATATAGATTATTTATAATCTTTGTAAAATGAATATATATGCTTTATCATCAGGCAGAGGCCCTTCAGGCATAGCAATAATTAGATTATCAGGTAAGGATACAATAAAAATTGCTGAACTTGTTTCAAGAAAAAAAAACTTAAATAGAAGCAAAATCAATTTTTGCAAATTTTACAACCCTCTAGATAATAGTTTAATTGATGAGGGTTTATTATTATTATTTCCTGGTCCAAATAGCTTCACCGGCGATGATTTAGCAGAGTTCCATGTTCATGGTAGTAATGCTGTAATTACATGTTTATTAGAGGTTTTATCACAACAATCTAAATGTAGATTAGCAGAACCAGGAGAATTTACTAAGATTGCTTTTCAAAATAATAAAATTGATCTTTTAGAAGCTGAAAGTATAGGTGACTTAATACATTCAGAAACAGAACTGCAAAGACAGCAAGCTGTTAAGCAAACACAAGGAAATGCTTCAAATTACTATAATAATTTGAGGGAAAAACTTGTTAAATCTTTAGCATATATTGAGGCTCAAATTGATTTTGCAGAAGATGAATTGCCTGACAATATCTTAAAAGAAGTGCAGAATACTATTAAGCAAGTTCAAGTTGATATAAAAAAAATTCTTGAAGATAATAAAATTGGTGAAAAAATTAGGACAGGATTTAAAGTAGCGATAATTGGCGAGGTTAATGCAGGTAAATCTTCGTTATTAAATCTTTTATCTAAAAGAGAGGTCGCAATTGTTTCTTCAGAAGAGGGAACAACAAGAGACGTTATTGAGACCTATCTCAATATCGATGGTTATCCAGTTATATTAGCGGATACAGCTGGTATTAGAGAAGCTAAAAATGAAATCGAAAAAAAAGGAGTTTCATTAGCATTAACCAGGTCAAAGGAGTCAGATTTAAATTTAATTGTAATAGACAATTCCTCAAAGCAATTAGATGAGAAAATACAAAATTTAGTAAATGATAATAGTATTGTTGTTTTAAATAAATCAGATATTAGTGCTATTCCAAAGCATAATTTAAAAGAAGCAGTTTTAATATCTGTAAAAGATAACAAAAATATTGACCTACTCATCAAAAAGATTAAAGAGAAATTAAGTCATAAATTTATAACATCTAATAATATTTTAGTAACAAGAGAAAGACATCGTACAAAACTAAATAAATGTTTGAATGAAATAGACAACTTTCTAAAAAAGGATCAAAAAAAAGATATAGAAATGGCAGCTGAAGATCTTCGGTTGGCCACAAGGCATCTAGGAGGAATTGTAGGTAAGGTCGATGTAGAAGAAATTCTTGGTTCAATTTTTAAAGACTTCTGTATTGGTAAATAATTAAAATAACATCTTGTAAATTTAAATTAGAGAGATACATTTAGTTTATGGATGATATGAACTTTGATGTAGTTGTTATAGGAGGTGGACATGCTGGATGTGAAGCAGCAGCAGCATCTGCTAGAATGGGCGTGAATACTGCTCTTTTTACTCACAAAATTGAAACTATCGGAGAGATGTCATGTAATCCTGCTATAGGAGGTTTGGGTAAAGGTCACCTTGTAAGAGAAATAGATGCTTTAGACGGAGTTATGGGCAGTGTTGCCGATAAATCAGGTATTCAATTTAGATTATTAAATAGGAGTAGGGGGCCAGCTGTTAGAGGTCCGAGAACACAATCAGATAGAGCTTTATACAAAGAGCATATGCAAAAAATTTTACTAAATTATCAGAACCTGACTGTAATAGCAGATCCTGTAATTAAATTTCTATTTAATAAAGATACAATTATTGGATTTTTTTGTGAGAGTGGAAAACAAATATTTTGCAAAAATTTAATTTTAACAACAGGAACTTTTTTAAACGGATTAATACATATTGGGCAAACACAAATTCCTGCTGGTAGATTTAATGAAAAGCCATCAACTGGTTTAAGCGAACAACTAATCAAATATAACATTTCACTTGGTAGGTTAAAAACAGGCACACCTCCTAGATTAGATGGAACAACTATAAATTATGATGATATTGAAATGCAGCCTGCTGATAAAGATCCTTATTTTTTTTCATTCTTAACTAAGAATTTAATAAATAAGCAAATAGCTTGTGGAATTACACATACTAACAATGAAGTTCATAAAATTATAAGTGATAACATACATCTAAGTGCCATGTATTCTGGCAACATTAAAGGTGTTGGACCAAGGTATTGTCCCTCAATAGAAGATAAGATTGTTAAATTTAAAGAAAAAGGACAACACCAAATTTTTTTAGAACCCGAAGGATTAAAGGACAATACTATTTACCCAAATGGTATATCCACCTCACTTCCAGAAGAGATACAACTTAAATTGTTGTGTAAAATCAAGGGTTTAGAGCAAGTAAAGATGATTAGAGCTGGATACGCAATCGAGTATGATTATGTTGATCCAAGAGAGTTAAAGGCTACTCTAGAAACAAAAAAAATTAAATCATTATTTTTGGCTGGACAAATTAACGGTACAACAGGATATGAAGAAGCTGCTGCTCAAGGATTAATAGCCGGGGTTAATGCAGCACTTAAAATTAAGAATGAAAAAGAATTTATTTTAGATAGATCAGAGTCTTATATTGGGGTTATGATTGACGATCTAATTACGAAAGGAGTTTCTGAACCTTACCGAATGTTTACGTCAAGAGCTGAATATAGACTTTCACTTCGTGCAGATAACGCAGATCAAAGACTAACACCCTTAGGTATAAAAATTAATCTGGTAAATAAATTTAGAGAGAATTCTTTCTTAGATAAACAAAAAAAATTAGTTACTGTTTACGATGCTTTACAATCTAATTTAATCACACCTAATGTTGCCGCCAAGCATTCTGTAAAAATTGCTATGGACGGTGTAAAAAGAACAGGCATTCAAGTTTTAGGGCACAAAGATGTAACTTTAATCAAACTACGAAAAATATGGGATAATATACCTCAATATGAACATTCTATAGATGAACAGGTTGAAATTGACGCTCATTATTCAGGTTATCTTAAAAGGCAAAGCCATGACATTGAAGCATTTAAAAAAGATGAATTAATAGAGATACCTGATGAAATTGACTATGATTCTTTTAGTGGTTTATCAATGGAAATCAAATCTAAGCTAAAGTCTGTGCAGCCAAAAAATCTTGGTCAAGCATTAAGAATAGATGGTGTAACTCCTGCTGCAGCAATTATTCTCTTAGGTTTTATAAAAAAAAACAGATATAAAGCTTCTGCTTAATGAATAGTGAGGATGTAAAATCAATACTTATTGATAATTTTAAGTTCTCAACTGATGATATAAAAAAACTATCAATATTTCATGACGAACTTCTAAAATTTAACAGGAAGTACAACCTTATTTCTAAATCAACAGAAATTGATATATGGAACAGACACATACTAGATTCTGCCCAAATAGTTAAATTTATTGGTTTCGAAGACGGAAAATCTATAAGCGACATGGGTTCTGGGGCTGGATTTCCTGGTATAGTTCTTTCTATATTTAATAAAAATAGTAAATTTCACGTGAAATTGTATGAAAAATCGAATATCAAATGTGATTTCTTAGAAAATATTAAAAATAAATTAGATCTTGATTTAGATGTATTCGGACATTATCAGGATGAAGAAATAAACTCTGAATACGTCGTTTCAAGAGCTTTTAAGAAATTAGAGGAAATACTTAGAATTTCACGTGAAATAATTAAAGTTAATCACAAACTTATTATATTGAAGGGTAAAAATGCTCAAGACGAAATGAATAAACTTCAACAACCTTTAGAGTTTATATATAAACTAGAGAAAAGTATTACAGATCCAAATTCTAAAATTTTGATTGTCGATATAAAAAAAAAATGAAAAAAATAATTTCAGTGATTAATCAAAAAGGTGGAGTTGGCAAAACTACGACAGTAATAAATCTTGCAACTGCTCTAGCTGAACTTGGAAAAAAAATATTAGTTATTGATCTTGATCCTCAAGGTAACGCAACAACAGGTCTTGGTGTTTCCAACAACGATAATGATAAAAATATTTATAAGATTATTATAGGTCAAAATAACCCAAAAAATTGTATTCAGTCTAGTTGTGTTAAAAACCTTGATTTAATTGGTTCAAATGTCAATTTATCAGGTTTAGAAGTGGAAACAGCAAGCGATCCTAAGAGAGCCTTCTTGTTAAAAGAGATTTTAGACCAAAACGAAAACATTTTTTCTAAATATGAAAATATTTTTATAGACTGTCCACCCTCACTAAGTCTCTTGACAATAATGTCGTTAGTTGTCGCTGATGAACTACTTGTTCCGCTTCAGGCAGAATTCTTTGCTTTAGAGGGAATTTCTCAATTAGTAAAAACGATCGAGAGAATAAAAATAAATTTAAATCCAAATCTAAGTATTAGAGGGATTCTTTTAACCATGTTTGACAAAAGAAATAAACTATCAAACCAAGTTGACGAGGAAGCAAGAAAATTCTTTAAAGATAAGGTTTACAAAACTGTTATCCCGAGAAATGTTAGATTATCAGAAGCACCATCACACGGTGTACCTTGCATTGTTTATGACAGAGCTTGTCTTGGTAGTAAATCGTATTTAGAACTTGCAAAAGAATTTATGGACCAACAAGTAAGGACTTAAATCTTAAATGGCTGATGAAAAAAATAAAAATAGATTAGGGCGAGGACTAAAGTCTCTATTTGGAGATCAAGCACTTGAATCTCCAGAAGTATCAATAGAAAAAACTTCTAACACCCAACATTTGCTAGTATCTATAGGCGATCTGGCACCAAATCAATTTCAACCAAGAAATTATTTTGATGATAAAAAAATTGATGAATTAGCAAAATCTATTAAAAAAAATGGTTTAATTCAGCCTATAGCAGTTAGAAAAGGTAAAAATGAAGATTACGAAATCATAGCTGGTGAAAGAAGGTGGATAGCCGCTCAAAAAGCAGGTCTGCATGAAGTTCCAGTCATTGTTCTGGAACTTAGTGACAATCAATCCTTGGAACTTGCAATTATAGAAAACATACAAAGAGAAGATTTAAATTCTATAGAAGAAGCAAAAGCGTATGAGCGACTTATAAAACAATTTGATTATAATCATGAAAAACTCTCCGAGTTCATGGGTAAAAGCAGAAGTCATATTATTAATACACTTAGACTTTTAAATCTTCCAGACGAAGTTATTAAACTTGTAGATGAAGGTAAGCTTACAGCTGGTCAAGTTAGACCTTTGGTAGGTAGGCATAATGCTATCGACTTGGCTCAGACAATATTGAAAGAACATCTTAGCGCTAGATCAATTGAAAATTTAGTAAAAAATGATAAAGAAAGACAAAAAAACAAAACCATAAATAAAAATCCAACTGACCCAAATATTTTGTTAGCAGAAAGACAAATTGAAGAAAATTTAGGTTTAAAGGTTAAAATCAATAATAGGAAAAATACTTCTGGAAAAGTTGTGATTGAATATAACAACCTAGATCAATTTGAAATGCTTTCTAGATTGTTGAAGAAGAAGAAGTAGCCGCTTTGCTTGTAAGGCTTATAATTAAGTCTTTAATGATAGTATCGTTTCTAAGATGAGAATTTCTTTTCATTAAAATCTCAGTTTCACCAATTTTAACTAATATTTCTTCTAGTTTTTTTTTACTCCATTTTGTTAACTGACGAAGAATTATGGGTTTGTCTTTCCAAAAAATAGGTGGTTTTAAAGTTTCTATGGTTTGCTCATAATTACTTTTGTTCGTCTCACTAATTTCCATTATTTCATGTAAGCGATTAATTCTGAAATTTAAATTATTCAAATAAAAGAAAGCATCCTCATTTAATATTTCTTTTTCTGATAATAATTTATTAATTTTAGATTTTTCACCTATCAAAGCTTTATCCCTAATTTCATCAAATCCACCGTCACTACTTAAATTGAGAATATTTAAAATTTCATCTTTGTTAATTTTCTTTTCTACAAAAAAAAGCTTTATTTTATGAATTTCATTCTTAATAATTTTTCGGTCCATTTTCGAGTTGTTAATTATTAAGTTTGTTATTTCACCAGTTAAACCATTAAAATTTTTTAGTTCCTTATTAATATAAATCATTAATGTTTTCTCATTATCTTGATAGCAGGGAAAAATAGCTAATTTTTTATCTTTTTCAAAAAGGCTTCTGAGCTTAGATTTTTTTTCTAAATTATCTGAAAAAATATAGATTTTAATATTATTATTTTCTTTTTCCAAACAATCTTTAATTTCATTAAAAATTTTGTCTGTAGCCTCTTGTATAAAAATTATTTTTTTTTCACTGAAAAGTGATGGATTATTTACGTTGTCATATAATACATTTTCTTTTGATATGTCATTTTCGAAAAAAGTTATTATTTCACAGTCTTTGTTTTGATTCTTTATTTCCTTTTTAACATCGTCTTTAGTACCCTTGTTTTCACCGTAAATTAAAGTAGCCTGGTAGTTTTTTAGAATTTCTATGTTTTGTTCTACTATATAACTCTTGAGGATCACTTATTCCTCATAGATAATTTTATGAAATTAACCATATCATCCGAGAGTATTTCAATAATATTTTTAACCGCATTATCCTCATTATTAATTGTTTTAGAATGCAGGTTCGATACATCATAATCTCTGTTTCGTATAAATGTTTTTTCTATCTTTGTTTTGTTATCAAGATTTGTCAAAACTAGTTTGGCCGTTAATGTTAAATTAAATCTTGTAATTTTACCTTTACTATCTTTAATTTTTTGATTCTTCTTCTGTGTTATTTTTATCTTAGCATCATATTTATTTTTTGAATTATTATTAGAAACTAATAAAATATTATTTTTTAAAGAATAAGCAATTCTTCGTTCACCTTCGACATTAATATTTTGAAGATAAATTATGTTACTATTTTTTTCACTAACAGGACTAAACCCACATGACAATAATACAATTGGTAATAGAATTCCTATTATTGTTTTAATATTTTTTATCATTTTATTTAAGTTATAAGATAATTAATAATTTTATTTTTTACGAATATTATTTTTTGAATTTTCCCCTTATTTAATTGATCGCAAATTTTTTTAATTTTTTTACATTCATCTACAACTCTCTTTTCATCTAAATCTTTTTTGATCTCTATAATATCTCTTGTCTTACCATTAATTTGAATCGCTATTTTTATTTTTTCATCTAAGTTTAACTTATTATCAACTTCAGGCCAAATATTAACATTTTTTACACCTAGTTGTTCCAAGCATTCATGTGCAAGATGGGGCACGAAAGGAATAAGAACAGTCATTAATTTTGAAAGATTTTTTTTTAAAATTTCATTACTTATTTCTTCATCTATAGCTAACCTAAATAAATTATAGATACTGTAAATATTTGCTATCACTACATTTAATTGAAAATTATTAATTAAATTAGTTGTTTTTAAAATGTAATCATTAAATTTAATTTCAAAATCTTTTTTATTATTTTTAGAGTCTTTACGATTGAGAATCATATGCGTTAAATTATAAATTTTTTGTAAAAATTTATAAGCTGCATTTACGCCTTGGCTAGACCATTGCACATCTTTTTCTGGGGGACTATCAGATAAAACAAACCATCTTACTGCATCTGCACCGTACAACTTAATCATACTCTCTGGGTCAATTACATTTTTTTTTGATTTTGACATTGATTCAGATAAACCTACAGTAACCTTGGTTTGATCTGAGATCTTTATAAATTCTCCTTTTTGATCTTTTTCAATTTCTTCAGGACTCAACCATTTATTATTAATGTCTTTATAAGTTTCATGACAAACCATTCCTTGAGTGAAAAGACCTTTAAATGGTTCTGTAGTCTTAATTTCTGGATTATTTTTTTGAATAGTACGCATAAAAAATCTTGAATAAAGTAAATGTAAGATTGCGTGTTCCACCCCACCAATGTACTGGTCGACAGGCATCCAGTAATTTAATTCATCAATATCAAAAGGCTCTTGTTTGTTTTTAGGAGAGCAAAATCTCATAAAATACCACGACGAATCTACAAAAGTATCCAAGGTATCTGTCTCTCTAGTAGCAGATTTTCCAGTTTTTTTTTGTATAGTGTTCTTCCAGGTAAGGTGGTTGGCAAGCGGATTGCCATTTTTGGTTAAGTCTACATCTTCAGGTAATCGTATAGGTAGTTCCTCTTTTTCAACAGGAACCATTGTGCCGTCCTCTAAATAAATCATAGGTATTGGACACCCCCAAAACCTTTGTCTCGAAACTCCCCAATCTTTTAATCTGAATGAAATTTTTTTTTGACCAATATTTTTTTGCTCAATTATTTCTATGGCTTTTATTTTTGCGGAATCCACATCTAACCCGTTTAAAAAATCAGAATTAGTTATTGTACCATTTGATGTATAGGCTTTATTAATCTTATCAAAATTTTTATGTTTATCCGCATGTTCAGCAACAACTTCTATAATTTCTAAATTATATTTTTTAGCAAAATCTAAATCTCTTTGATCGTGAGCAGGACAGCCAAAAATGGCTCCTGTTCCATAGTCCATTAAAACAAAATTGGCTGCATAAATTGGAATTTCCTTATCTTTAATGAAAGGATGTTTTGCAAACAGATTTGTGTGGTACCCATTTTTTTCAGCTATAGCCAAAGCTTCTTCTGTAGTTCCTACCTTCAAACATTCTTCTTTAAATTTTATAAATTTATTTTCTTTTTCAAATTGTTGACATAAAGGATGGTCTATAGAAATAGCTAAAAAAGATGCTCCAAAAATAGTATCAGGTCTTGTAGTAAAAACTTTAATATTTTCTTTCTTTTTAGTTAGTTCAAAATTAATTTCACAACCTACAGATTTACCAATCCAATTTTTTTGCATCAGTTTAACTTTTTCAGGCCAGTCTTTTAATAACTCAAGATCAGCCAGAAGTTCGTTAGCAAATTTTGTAATATTAAAAACCCATTGGGACAGTTTTTTTCTTTCAACCGTTACCCCGGAACGCCAACCTTTGCCATCAACCACCTGTTCGTTAGCCAATACAGTTTGCTCAACCGGATCCCAATTCACATAATTTTCTTTTCTTGACACATACCCTTTGTTGTAGAAATCAATAAATAATTCTTGCTGATGTTTGTAGTAACTCTCATCACATGTTGACACCTCAAGATCCCAGTCAATAGATAAACCCAACATCTTAAGTTGTCTTTTCATTTGAGATATATTTCTTTTAGTCCATTCTTTTGGGTGTAGATTATTTTCCCTAGCTGCATTTTCAGCCGGTAAACCAAAAGAATCCCAACCCATAGGATGTAAAACGTTGTGTCCATTTAAATACTTAAATCGAGCTATAACATCGCCTATAGTGTAATTTCTGACATGACCCATATGAATTTTACCAGAAGGGTAGGGAAACATCTCAAGAGAATAAAATTTAGGACTACTTTTATCTCTATATAGTTTTTGGTTAGCGAAAAAACTTTGCCATTTTTTTTCGGTCAATCGAAAATTATACCTATGCATTATTTTGATTTTTTAGAAATTATTTTTTTTTATTTTTACTATCAAGTTCTAACTGAGCAGCTTTTCGCAAAATACTACCGGTAAGCTCTTGTTTTATTGTCGATTTTAATTCCTTTATATTACACTGGTCTATTCCAACGCATTTTTTTTGATGAACAATAATTTTTAAATTGTTACTTGCTATTTCATTACCCAAAAATCTAACAGTTATTTTTAATGATTCATTATTTTTGCCATCCGAGTACCAATCAGTAATCACAATACCACCTGAGTAATCTACAGTTGATAAAGGTAAAAAATCCAATGTTTCTAAAGTAGCTCTCCACATTGGGTTCGATGTACTAAATTCATAAGATGTTTTTTTAGATTTACCTAAAAGTCCTTTAATAGAAGCTCCTCTGCCCTCCTCAACATTTTGTCTAGCTCTTTCTTGCGCGTTAATTGGTACACTACGATCTGTTTTTTTATATATCCCACAGGAAGTTAAAAAAATTGACAAGAAAAGACACAAAAAAATAATTTTTTTACTCATTTTATAAAGAATTAACATAATTGAAAATTTTATTGCAAATAAGTACAATAAATATAGCAAAATTGATATGTTGCATATATATCACATAATGACAAAAATTACAAATAATCCACGTTGATACTCGAAAAAAAGACATAAACATAATAAAAACGACCTGTTAATTAATATTAATTAAGTAAATACAAATAAGAAAAAAAAGGAAACAAATGAAAAACATAATCAAAGCAGCAGTACTTTTTGCTTCTGTTATATCGTTTTCTTCTGCAAATGCTGGCGCGTTAGACGTGACTGGTACTGCAAAAGTAACTTACAATATACAGTCTAGTGATAGTACAACTGGAAATAACGATCAAAGTAAGAACGTTGGTATAACTAATGAACTTGCTTTCACAGGAACTGGTGAATTGGACAATGGTTATACTTGGAAATACCAAGTAGAATTAGATGACAACTCATCTGGCGCAACAACATCAGATGACACTAGATTAGAACTTACAACTCCTTATGGTACTGTAGCGGCTTACAATACTGAAGGAAGCTTAAACACTAAATATAAGTTTTCTGCAGCAGCATACGGTGCTGGTTCAGATAATGGAAATGGTGGTTCTATGAACTATGGTTCAAGTATTGATTCTTACAATAACGTTCAATACCACACGCCAGCAGACTTATTACCTTTCAGCATAATGGCTAAAGCAGCCTTTGCACCAGGTGCACAATCTGCAAAAGTTTCTGGAAATAGCACAGGAACTGCAAAAGCTGAAGCAAATGCTACACAATATCAACTTACAGCAGCGCCAATCGATGGTTTAGCAATAGGTGCTTCTTACTTTGAAAAAAGTGGAGAGAGTTCAGCGAACAGACAAGGTTATCAATCAGGTGGATATTACGCAAAGTATGATTCTGGTCAATTTACAGTAGGTGCTGGTAGATCATATGTTGCAAATAATAGTGAAGGCGGAGCAAGTCAGACTGCAACAACAGATTTATCTGTAGCTGCAAACAAGGCTGCTGTTGACGACTTTACAAACACTGCGGTTTCTTTAGGTTATAAAGTAAACGATGCATTGTCAGTATCTGTTGAAAGAGAAAGATCAGATGCAGCTAAGAAAACGGTAGTACTTAGTGCAGCTGCAGACACAGATGTTAGTGTTGAATTAGAAGTCGACACTATTCAAGCTGCATACACAATGGGTGGAATGACGATGTCACTATCACAAAAGAAACTTGACAACGCAGACTACGTATTAGGTAAAAAAGAAAAAGAAACGTTAGTTGCTTTAGTAATGGCGTTTTAGTTAATTCTTAAAAAAGTTTAAAAAAGCCGGTTAGTAATAGCCGGCTTTTTTTTTACCTCAGAAAATATAGCCAAACTATCTGAATTGATCATATTAAGTTTGTTGAGATTAGAACTCTTAATCCCACCCAAAGGAACTATAGTTACATTATATTTGTTAGCTAATAAGTTAAACTTAACAACATTCCAAAAACTTTTTTTATTTTGATAGGAGGTTTTAAAAAGCCTAGATAAAAAAATAATTTTACATCCCTGTTTCAATTTTTCATTAATTTCCCTAAAAGAATGTGCAGAACCTATTAATTTGATATTTTTATTTAAATATGTTTTTTTATTAAACGAAGAAAGATATAAGCCATCTGCTTTGCAGTTCTTCATAAGCTTAATGTTATTAGCAATATAAAGTTTAAAGCCCTTAACAGTACATTGTTTTTTAAATTTAATGAGATTTTCAATATTTTCTTGAATATTTTTTTGTCTATAAATGATTGAGATCTTTTTATTTTTCTTGATATAATTAAGACTAATATCTTTAGTATTTTCTATATATAAATAATAATTATTCTTTATAATAAACATGTATGAATCCTATAATACAAAAATTTGAAAACATAAAATTTCTTACGGCTAATAGCAACGCAAAGATTATAGCTGTCAGTAAAACTTTTTCGTATGATCATATTAAACCTTTAGTTGAGCATGGTCACAATCATTTTGGGGAAAATAAAGTGCAGGAGGCAGAAACAAAATGGGGAGAAGTTAAAAAAAAACTACCTCATATAAGGCTACATATGATCGGAAAGTTACAGTCAAATAAAGCAAAAGAAGCAGTTAAATTATTTGATTATATTCATTCAATGGATAATCCTAAACTTGCCAGTTTATTAGCTAAACATGAAAATAATGTTAATAAAAAATTAAGTTATTTTATACAAGTCAACATAGGTAACGAATCTCAAAAATCAGGTATCAATATTAAAGTTTTAGATGAATTTTTTAATCATTGCACAAAAGAATTAAAATTAAATGTTATTGGATTGATGGGTATTCCTCCTAACGATGGTAAAGAAAGTTTTCATTTTAAAAATTTAATGGAATTAAATAAATTGCTTGGTTTAAAAGAATTAAGCATGGGTATGTCTGGAGATTTTCAAGAAGCTTTAAAATTTGAAACGACTTTTGTAAGAATTGGATCTTCTATTTTTGGTGATAGATTTTAATTTATTATTAATTTCGTTTTCTTGTTAATCTTACTTACTAAAAAAAGAATATCCTTTTTACTGACAGCAATACAGCCTTTAGTGGGTGTATAGTTTCTTTTAGCTACGTGTAAAAAAATTGCACTACCTTTATTTCTAATTGTAGGTTTTAAATTGTAGTTAATAATCACAACTACATCGTATATTCGATTGTTCAACCACATCTTTTCTGCTGTTTTATTAAAAGGAAATTTAATCAACTTATTATAAAATACTGAATTTGGATCATCACACCAGCCCATATTTTTTTTAATTATTTTTTTTTTAAGAAAAGATTTTAAATTTGCTGTCTTGTCTTTTCGATAGTATATCGTGTTGAATACGTATGTCCCTTTTGGGGTTTTTTGATCTCCCTCTTTTTTATTATGCGTAATTCCTCTTTTACCTATTGCACATCTTAGTTTATACTTATCGTAATATAAAAACCTATTTATCAATTTTATATTCATAAACAAATGAAAACTAATTTATTAATTTTTGGCACTAAAAATTTTAACAATTCATTAAATGAAATTAAAGAAGATTTAGGATTTTCATTTATCTATTTTGACCCTAGTAAATCTCTTAACGGTTTAATTCCTTCTATTTCTGGCGTGTTAGTGGATTTTCAAGCATGTGAGAATAATGCGGTATTACCTGTTATTAATAAAATATACAACAAACCTATTTTATTGCTTCATAATCAAAATTCTTCCACAAAATGTAAATTTGATGATAAAATTTCTATGCCTGTAAATTTTCTAGAACTTAAAAGTAAAATCATTAATTTAATAACCGCATATAAATTTAATAAAAATTCTTCAATTATAATTAAGAACTACACGCTAGATAAAAATGAAAAAAAACTAAAACAAGGAAAAATTTCTATCACAATTACAGAAAAAGAAGTTCAGCTTATAGAGTTGTTATTTATTGAGAATAAGCCATTATCAAAAAAACTTATTTTAAATAAAATCTGGAACTACTCAGATGCAGCTGATACTCATACTGTAGAAACCCACATTTATCGACTTCGGAAAAAAATACTAGATAAATTTGATGATGAAAATTTTATTATAAATTCAAAACTTGGTTATTCTCTCTGAAAAAAAGAAACAAAATAGCCATAGATCTATTTTCTAAAAAGTATCGAAAACGTGTTGTTAAATCAAAAAAAGGTAAAGGTAGTTTTAAAAGAAAAAAAAGTTAAATTTAAATATTAAACTGAAGAAACGTAAAAAGAAGAAACTAAAATTCTTTTCATTATTAATTCAATCGAGCACCAATTTTTTGAATAATTTGAGATGCCATTTCTGTACCTTTTAGTAAGCTCTCTTTGGTTGAAGTTTTATTAATATATCCATGGAGAAAACCAGAAGCAAATAAGTCTCCTGCGCCCGTTAAATCTACTATTTTAAGATTTTTTTGGCCTTCACATTCCACAACTTCAGGGCCTCTGATTGCAATACTTCCTTTATCTGATCTTGTTATCACCAACGTTTTATTTAAATTTTTACCAAATTCAATCACATCATCAAATGACTTTGCATCAATTAACTCCATTATTTCTTGTTCGT
>MDTF01007925.1_pt1 | contig 15499 bp, 13 predicted proteins | sample 811191 | NCBI WGS metagenome assembly MDTF01 (sample SAMN05326649, study PRJNA326480) | marine metagenome | isolation source: seawater | place: Southern Ocean | collected 2011 | reverse complement strand
TTCTCAATACTATTCTCAGTGCTTTTCTCAATACTATTCTCAGTGCTTTTCTCAATACTATTCTCAGTGCTTTTCTCAATATTATTCTCAGTGATTTTCTCACTATTCTGCTGATTATAATTAAAATTTTTATTTAAGTCTATTTTTGTGTTAACAAAAATTTTTTCTTCCAAAGAATAAATTAATTTTTGAGTTAATACTCTTTTAGCTATAACTCTAATTCTATTTTTTTTTATTTCGAATATTTTTTTTTCCCAAATATTTTTAGTATAATTATACCTAATGCTTGGTTCAAAAATATAAAATAAATATGGAAGAAGAAAAATTATACAGATAGATAAAATTTTTTTCATATAACTTAAATTATCGAAATTGAATAATAAAAATAAAGTTAAGATAAATAAAAATATCATCATGATTCTACTTTGTAAGTGTAATATAATTGCAACACAAAAAATCATAAAGATTAAACTGATTAATTTAAAAGTTAAATTATTCACAACCCATGAATTGCGAGGCTTGATATAAAAATAAAAAGTTAAAGATAAACAAAAAAATATAGAAACAATCCTTGCTAAACCACCTGAGCCTGGAACCGGAGCATTTATAAACCTAGCCTGTGGACCAACTATTGAATGTCCATAAAAATAATTTCTAAAGAGATATATACTATCTAAACTATCCCAATATATAGTTTTTATTAGCTTAGCAATAAATAGAGACCCAACGCAAAAAATTATAAAAAGAAATAAATAAAAACATTTATGATTTATTTTTTTTTTATAATTATCAAAAATTATAAAAAAGCAAATAGAACAAGATCCGGCTACTAACCAATAAAAATCATTCATGCCTGTATCATAAAATTTATTGTAATTAATTTCATGAAAGTTAATGGTAAATAATGCTTGTGATAAAAAATATAATAAAAATATATAATAAAATTTATTTATAATTATTTTTTTTTTATAACTTAATATAAATAAGCCAAATATTAGTATTATTAAACAGACAATAGGGCTTATAGATCTAGCTAGATCAATATAGTTAACTGTCTCGCCATATTCGAATGCAACACCTTCAAAATAAATATTTAATGGCTGACTGTTAATTGATGTAAGAAAATATCCAAATAAGAATAAGATAAAAAAATCAACATATAAATCTTTTTTAATTATAGGCATTTTGATTAATCGCTATTTTATAATTTTTTTTATGTTAAAATATGAATATAAATTAAGATTTATCATTTTAAATAAAACATGCTAACTAAAATTGACTATAAAGATATTTACTTAAATATATTAAGTATTTTGATAATTATTTACCCTATCTCAATAGTTTTTAGTAATTTTTTAACAAATTTCATAGTTTACTTTTGTGCCATATCAATGTTTGCGCTTATTACTTATGAAAAAAATTTCAAAATTTTTAAAAACAAATATTTCATTATTTTTATTTTATTTTGTACTTACTTAACTCTCAGATCTTTAGCATTACGTTTTAATGAAATTACATATATTTTTGATCGTCATGTATATCATTTTAACGATTCATTAAATGTAAATTATTTAATTTCATTAAAAAGTTCAGCAACTTTAATTAGATATTTACTCTTTATTTTAACAATAAAATTTTTAATAGAAAATAAAGAAAATTTTTTAAATTTATTTACTAAAATTTATTTAACATTTTTCTTATTCATAATTTTAGACTCTTATATTCAGTATTTTTTTAATACAAACTTATTTGGTATGGATTCAACAAACAATCGAGTTTCTGGATTATTTGGTAAAGACAATCTAGTTATTGGGAGCTATACAGTCAGATTTATGTATCTATTAATTGCATTAATTTTACTTATTAAAATTAATAATTACAAAATATACATTTCGATTATATTGATAACTGGAACTTTACTAACTTTCTTATCAGGTGAGAGAGCTTCTTTTGCTTTAGCAATTCTTGGTTTAGTTTTTTTTTGTATCAATACAAACATTTTTAAAGCCAAGATGATTTTTTTGTATTCTTTTGTTGGTATAGTATTTGTTTTTTTATTGATTCAATTTAATCATAAATCAATGGCGAGGTTTAATCAAACAACCAACGATTTAAAAACGGCAGATAATATTATTTATTTTAGCAAAGGACATGAAAGTCATTACAAAACAGCAATTAAAATGTTTAAAAATAATATTTTTTTTGGACAAGGTGCAAATACATTTAGATTTGTTTGTGGTCGTAAAGAGTTTAATTCTGGAATTAAAAGTTGCTCAACTCATCCTCATAATATCTATATACAATTATTAGCCGAGACTGGTATTGTAGGATTAGTGTTTATTTCCTATTTTTTTTTAATAGTTTTTAAAATAATAATCCAAAATGTGTTAAGAATAGCCAAAAATGATAAAAATATTCTCAGTAATTACCAAATTTGTTTAATTAACTGTTTGGTAATTAACTTTTGGCCAATCATTCCAACAGGTAATTTTTTTTCAAGTTTTTTAGGTAATATGATAATTTTTTCTATTGCTTTTTTAATTATTAACGAGAAAGAGTCATTAAATGAACCTAACTGATTATTGCTTATTTATTACAGCAGTCAATTTTATGATTATATTTTATCATAATAAACTCATTTTGTTGGGTGCACCTATGGATTACCCTGATAACAAAAGAAAAAAACATAAAAATCCAGTCTTAGTTTCGGGGGGTATGGTTCTGATAATCAATCTATTATTGATATTTCTCATAGATTTTGAAACTTTAAGAGTTTTAGAAATTTTTGGAAATAACACTTCAACTTATATTTATTTATTTATGATAGTTGGTGTTTTTTTTATAGGATTCATTGATGATAAAAAAAATATAAGCCCATTAAAAAAATTATTCTCAATAGCAGTTTTATTTTTTATTTTCTTAAATTATAATGATGATTATGTGATTAGAAATGTAAATTTTAGCTTTATAGAAAAAAGCTTCTCACTAAATAACCTTTCAATTCCTATAACTATTTTGTGTTATTTGCTTTTTTTTAATGCACTAAATATGTTTGATGGTATCAATCTTCAGTCACTATTATATTGTGCATCAATATTTATTTTTTTTATTTTACAAAATATAAATTATTATTTTTTTATAGTTTTATTAATTCCAATAATTTTTTTAATATATTTAAATTTTACCAATAAATCATTTTTAGGGGATGGAGGATGTTTTCTATTAGCCTTTATAATTGGTACAACTTTTGTTTATAACTATAATATAACTGGTAAAATTAATTATGTAGATGATGTATTTGTACTAATGATTTTGCCTGGTGTAGACATGTTTAGATTATTTTTAGTAAGAATTTATAATAAAGAAAATCCATTAAAACCAGATTTGAATCATATTCATCATATTCTTAATAGAATTTTTGGATTTGTTAAAACAACTTTATTTATTTTTTTAATAAATTCTTTTTGTATTATTTCTGTAATTTACAATTTAAATACAATTTTAATAACCACAATATTCTTGATGATTTATATATATATTTTTTTTAAGAGTAATATTATAATAAAATAAATATACTAATTCTTTTTTATAATTTTAAAATCAGGAAAAGGAAAAATAAATTTAGTATTTTTTAATTTAAGCTTTTTAATTTTCTTATTTATAGTTTCTTTAAAGTGCCAAATTAAAAAAAGAATATAGTCAGGTTTGTCTTTGATAATATTTTTTTCATTAATTATTTTGATATTAGAGCCTGGTGTAAAACTGTTAAACTTTTCTTTATTAACATCATAAATTCCATCTAGAACTTTGTCATCAATATTGCAAAATTGTAATAAAACATTACCTTTCGTAGAAGCTCCAAATCCAAATATTTTATTATTTTTTTTAATTTTTTTTAATTTTTCAATAATTAAATCAGCTCTTATTTTAATATCTTCAAAAAATAATTGATAAGTTTTTAATTTATCAATTTTTAACTTAATTTCATTTTGATATAATCTATTTATTTTCATTAATTGAGTTTTATGGACAGAATCTTTAAAACAAAGATCAAAATTAATACTTCCACCATTTACAGAATTTTTAGAAAAATTTATAATTTTTAAATTTGATTGTTTAATCAAATTATTAAACGATATATAGCTAAAGTAAGTTAGATGTTCTTGACAGAAAGTATCAAAAGATAGAGTGCTAAGGATGTCAGGCAAATACGCAATTTCAACATGATAAATACCATCCGGTTTTAAAATATTCTCAATATTTTTTAAAAATTCAAGTGGGTTTCTTAAGTCATAAAACATGGCCACTGAAGTAATGAGATCAAATTTTTTGCCTTTAAAAAGTTTGATAGATTTTTTATCAAATAAGTTTGGAATAATCTTAATATCTTTATTGTAATATTTTTTAAATTTTTTCGCAGTTGGATCTATGCCAGTTTTACCTACTGTCTTATCAAAAAAACCTAAAAAAGTTCCATCATTACTTCCAATATCCAAAATTTCATTATTTTTTTTAATCTTATATTTTTTTTTTAAGTAAATAGATTTGACCTTTAAATGTTTCACCATTTGTTGATTTAATCCTGATCTATATCCATAATTTGAGCCAAACAATTGCTTTTCTTTATAGTTATGTTTGAGTTGTAACAATTTTGATTTTTTAGAAAACACAATATCTACAGGTGTTGAGATAATTTTTTTATTTTTAGTTTTAGGAAATACTCCTGTCAATGTGAGGGGGCCTATTTTTCCAACTAATTTTAAATTGATATCATCAGATATTCTGCACTTGCGTATTTGTGAATATATTTTTTTCATTTTTATTTAATAGTTTTATTAGCCAAGTTAATACATCTGAATTTACTTTAAAAAAAGATATAATTTATTTTTTATAGATTATTTTCTTTTAAAAAACCAAATATTAAGTATTAAAAACAAATGTTTAACGTTTATGGTTAAATGATAGTTTTTATGTAGTTTGAACAATTCACTACTTATATTTTTTAAATTAAACCAATTATTCAAATTCGAAAAGAATAAAAAATATCCTGATATTACGAGATAAGTATACATATAACTCTTATTGTTAACATTAAGTTTTTTTTCACTTTCAAGTATTGACAATTTTGCAAGCCAATAACCTATTCTTAAATTGTTTGCTCCATAAATAATACTTATAGAGTCTTCATGGCTTGAAAATTTTACTACACTTGGAGTAAAAAAATTTACATATTCTTTGCTTTTTAAAATATTATGTAAATAAATCATTAAATCGGGGCCTATATCTTTTTTAAGAATAAAATAATTTCGGAATTCATTATCTTTAACAAATTTCAATATGTGCTTTTTCCATTGAATTAAATATCTACTTTCAAAACAAGTACTTATAGGGCTAACTGGTGCTGATAAAAGTTTCTTAAATTTATTATTTGTTTTACTTAGTGGTATCCCAAAATAATTAAGTAGAACTTTTTTTTTATTAAGATTTATTTTTGTAATTTTTTTAAAATTAAATTTTTTATTAATAGCTTGAACATTTCCCGTCCCCATTGAAAATAATTTGTTATTTTTTAAATTTTCTTTGTACACAAGATAAAGATATTTTCCTAACTCATCATCATCATATAAAAAAGTAACAAATTTAGATCTGACATACGGAATTGCTTGGAAACAACCTATTGTAATTCCTTTATTTTTTTGTATTAAAATTTTACAATTCTTATAGTTTTTTAATATATTGTAGTTTTTTTTTTGATTAGAATTATTACTTGCATCAACAAAAATTAGTTGGCATGAAATTTTAGCTAATAAAACTTTATCAATATTTTTTATTAATTTTTTTAAATGTGATGGTCGATCTTTAATTGGAATAATGAATGTTAATTGCTTTTTAGTCATTTTCAAAAGTATCTTAAATATTATTTTTTTACTTCAGAGATTTTACTATTTACTATTTGATAAACTTTGTCACATTTCTCTATTAAACTTTTTTTATGTGATATCATCAAAATTGTGGTATCTGACTTCAAACTCAAAATTGTTTCCATTATTAAGTTTTCAGACTCATGATCTAGTGCATTTGTTGCCTCATCGAATATCAAAAACTTTGGTTGTTTATACATAGCTCGTGCTATTCCTATTCTTTGTTTTTGACCGCCAGATACCTTCGTTCCCAGCTCTCCAACATCTGTATCTAATTTATTTGGTAAGGAGTTGATAAATTTATCAAGTTGAGCTTTATTTATTACTTCACTTAATAGCTCGTGATCAATAACATCTTTATTACTAGAAAAAATTATATTATTTCTTAAAGTATCTTTAAACAATACTGTGTTTTGTGAAACATAAGAGATTTCATTTTGCCATTTTCTTATCACTTCAGGGCTATTCATTTCATTATTATCAATCAAGATTTTCCCTTTATTAACTAATCTTAAACAGGAAATTATATCAACTAATGTGCTTTTACCGGCTCCGCTCTCCCCGAAAAGACCTATTAATTCTCCTTTTTTTATCTTTAAATCTGTGTTGTCAAAAATTAATTTTGACTGATCATTATGACTAAAAGACACACCACTCAATACTATATCTTTTTGAAAATTAATTATTTCATCTGAATAGTGAACTTTTTTAGATAGATTTAATGTTTCAGTTAAAATTTTTGAAGTTATTTTAGAGTAACTAATGTTTTGATATGATGAAATAATTTTTTGAAGAGAAGGAATTATTCTATAAGCAATTGCAATAAAAAATCCTGTTGTAGTAATAATATATTCTTTTGAATATCCATTTTTTATCAAATAATAAATTACTAAACTAATAGAACAAATACCTATTGTTTCGAATGTAATTTTAGGAATTATGCTAACAAAAGCTATTTTCTTCCAAACTAAAGCAAGAGTATTAGTTGTACGATCAAATGTTGTTAATGAGTTTTTATATTTATTATCTAAAATAATGTTTCTAATATTTGAAAAAGTCGTTGTTAATGAATCCAATTTTTCTACATCAGCAATTTTTCTTTCTAATCCCCATTTTTTAGAAAGTGTACCAATAATTTTTAGAAGAATAATACCAAATATAAAAAAAAATAAAAAAATAAAAAAAATCTTTGTGAGATTAAATATAATTATTATGCTCAAAAAACCTAATAATAATAATATCTCAGAAATAAAAAGAATTAGATTACCAACAAGTAATCTACAAAACATAGTCACATCATTAGTTACTTTTGAGATTAATGCAGATGAATGATTTTTAATAAAATAATCATAATTTTGCTGAACAATTTTCTTTAAAACCATTTGTGAAACTGAACGTTCAAGGACCATTACAAATTTTGTTTGAAAATAAAAATAAAAAGCAATGTATATATTTTTTATTAAAAAAATAAATACAAATAAAATAATAAAGAAATTTAGAAAGTTTGAGTTATTTATATAATTTGTTATTTCAAGATCTTCGACTTTAGGAAAATATAGAATAAGTTTCTCTGTCATTTTTTCAGGATTTAAAATAAAACCTATCAAGGGTATCACCAATCCTATGCTGAAAATTTCAAGACCAACATTTATCAATGCCCCAAAAATTAATAAATAATAGAATATCTTTTGTTTTGGTGATAAAAATTTTAAAAACTCTTTAATAAAACTCATTTTAGGTACAGATTTTTATTATCATATGAAATCATTCTTATTAGTGTTTTTTTAGTGTTAAATTTAGGACTATATTTTAAATGATTTACGACTTTTTCATTATTGGCTCTTCTAGATACTTGAAATTTATTACTTGTAATATAATTAATTTTTTTATTATAAAACTTATTAAGACAATCAACAATCATCTTTATTGAATAATTTTCTTTGTTGGCAAATATATAATCTGAATTTTTCTGCAAATTTAAGATTTTATAAAAATATGGTAAAAAATCATATACGTGAGATATGTTTCTCATATCATTAGGATTATAAATTTTCACAATTTTATTATCTTTTTTCTTTAATAGATTAATTATTTTTCTAATTATATGATTTTTCGGTGTAAATATAGACTCGTGATTGTAGCAAATTGCATTTGATATAAAAAAATTATGTTTCTTTCTGTAGTGAGTTATTAATTTTACAGATTTTAATTTACATTCTGAATAACAATTCTCAGCTAAAATTTTAGAATCTTCATTCATTTTTTTTTTTTGATTTGTTCCAAAAATTTCTCCTGAAGAAAGATATAAAATTTTAGGTACAAATCTTAACTCAAGACATGCCTCTAAAAAAAATTTAAAAATTTTAAAATTTCCCAAAATACATTTTTTTTCTTGATATTTATTAGCTGGTATTTTGCTGTATCCAGCAAAAAAAAAAATCTTTTTGATTTTAAATTTATTTAATATTTTTAAATAATTTTTAGAATCTAATTCTTTAATTTCAATAATTTTAAGTCTTTTCTTATATTTATTTTTGAGCTCTAATATATTTTTTTTCTTGGATCTAACTATAGCTAAAACATTTAAACCCATTTTTAAAAGGTATCTAGTCATAAAATAACCATCTTGCCCACTAGCACCAATAATTCCTATTTCGAATAACATTTTTAGTATTGTTTTTGAGCGGTATTAATTTTCATTTAATAATTTTAATAAGTGCAACAGAGTTTGCAGACAGTACAGTATTAAGTTTATTATTTTTTATTATATTAGGGTCTACATTTAAACATTTATGACTTTTACTTTCAGACCATTTTTTATCTTTTACAACATAATATTTAATTGAATATTTTGTTGGTTTTAGAAACTTAATTATTTTATCTAAATCAACTTTATCAAATTGTTGCATATTGTTATAAATACCTTTTTTTCCATAAGGAATTGTTATTAACAACGTACCTTTTTTTTTTAAAACTCTATTTAAATTTTCTAACACAGTAAATAATTTATTTTTTTGTTTTTTTTTTGAATATCTAAATTTTCCATAATTATAAATACTATTATTATAATTAATATGTTCTAATGTAGATATAGATGTTACTACGTCAAAATATTCATTTTTAAATGACAAGTTAGCCAAATCTTCGTAGGTGTAAGAGACATTTAGATTATTATGATAGTTTTCTTCAGGGTATAAAGTGGTAATAAATATTTTATTAAAATGTTTAATTAATTTTAAAATATAATATTGATTTAAAGTTGATCCAGCATCCAATAAATTTCCCTTGATCTTTTTTAATTCACTGACTATCCAGGGTATTTCAACTATTCTTTCATCTAAAAAACTTACTTGTTTTGGCTCTTCTTTATTAACTATTCTTTTTATTATATTTCTTTTATATCTTTCATAACCTCTTCCATAAATTTTAGGGTTCAACTGGTAGTAAATAACGGCTAATTTATCTCTAAGATTATTTGTAAAGTTAATCATATTTTAAAATATCGCGATTTGTATATTTTTTTTTATTCATTTAAATAATTTCTTGTACCGAAAATAATTTTTTATTAAATATTAGCTTATTTCTTATTTAGAAATCGTTCTATAAAAGACTTATAGTGTAATTTTTTTAAATTAAAATATTTTAATCTTAAAATACTTTATAAATAATCCCTATATAGCTTAATAGAACTTATTAATTTAATTATTTAACAAAATAACAAATGAATATTATTTGTTTTTTAATTTTTATTTTATGGTAATAAATTGGCTCCATTTAACAAAAAATAGAACATTTAAATGGGAATTTGAAAGATACTGCTTTATAAAGAAATAATTAATATAGTTAATTCATAATAAAAATGTCGAAATTAAAAAAAAAAAAGATATGTTTTGTAATAAACAGTAGGGCTAATTTTGGAAGAGTAAATGTACTCTTAAAAGAATTAAAAAAATTTAAAAATTGTGAATTACAAATAGTTCTTGGTGCATCAAGCCTCTTATATAAGTTTGGAGATATAAGTGAACTTCTTAAAAAAGAAAAAATAAAAGTTAATCATAAATTTTATTCAATTATAGAGGGTGAGAATCTTCTCACAATGACCAAGTCTGCTGGCTATACTATTGCTGAATTATCAAACATTTTTGATCAAATGAACCCTGACGTAGTTGTTGTCCTTGCAGACAGGTTTGAAAACTTACCAGTAGCTATTTGTGCTAGTTATATGAATATACCCTTAGCTCATATTCAGGGAGGTGAAATAACTGGCTCAATAGATGAAAAAGTTAGACACGCAATTACGAAATTATCAGACATACACTTTACATCAACTGAAAGATCTAAAAAATTTGTAATTAGAATGGGTGAAAATAGTAAAATGGTTTTTAACACGGGGTGTCCATCTATAGATTTAGTAAAAAAAATTAATGATAAATTACCTTTAAATGAATTAAGTAAATTTGGGGTTGGATCTAAATTAAATAAAAGTGATAAATATTTAGTTGTTATGCAGCATCCAGTTACTACTGAAATAAACTCAACAACCTCTCAAATTGAAGAGACTATTAAAGCAATAAAAATTATTTCTAAAGATTTTAATTTAAAAATATTATGGTTTTGGCCAAATGTAGATGCTGGAAATGATAAAATTTCAAAAATTTTAAGAAAATACAGAGAAAATGAAAATCCAGATAATTTAATTTTTATAAAAAATTTACCTCCTAAGTTATTTATTCAACTCCTTAAAGGCTGTGAGTGCATGATAGGAAACTCATCATCTGGTATAAGGGAAGGTTCATTTATAGGTGTTCCTTATGTAAATATAGGAAATCGACAAGATGGGCGTGAAAAGTGTAATAATGTAATAAGTGTTAAATGCAATTCAGCAGAAATTATTAAAGCAGTAAAAAAACAACTCTCAAACGGTTTCTATAAATCAAATAACTTATATGGCAGGGGAAATAGTTCAGACAAGATTGCTAAACTTTTATTAAAACTTCCTTTAACATATGTTAAAAAAATTAATTATATTTAGTAGTTATAACTGATTTAATTCACTATTAATATTTAAAGATATGCAAACTTTATAATAAGTCATATTTTTTTTTAAAAAATAATATTACAAGAAACGTTTGGCTAATATCTTTGCAAGTAATAAGTCTGTTTTAGTATCAATATTTGTTGACCTGAGTGAATCTGTAATGTAAGGAAAACTTTTTTTTGGTTCAAGAGTTTTTTTACTTAAAATATATTTTGTTTTCGCTAGATATATCAGTCCACTACGTATAAAAATTTTTTTTAGTTTTTGTCTATTTGTGTCTTTAAAATTTCTTGTAAAGAATTTATCATCAATTGTATCATTTTTTATAAACTTCATTCTTGCTGGATGAAACGATTCAACTTTTTGTAAACTAATTACAGATTTATAAGAATTTTTTTTTCTTAATAAATTAATCGAGTGATTAATATCTTTTGTTGTTCTAAAAGGACAGGTTGGCTGTAATAGCATGACATAATCAAAATAAATTTTTTTTTTTTTATAAAAATTTATAGCGTGTATTACTAGATCAATAGTTTTGGATGTATCTTTAGATAGTGCTTTTGGTCTAATAAATGGGACTTCAGCACCATAGCTTAATGAAATCTTTTTATATTTCTGACTGTCAGTTGAAACAATTAATTTATTAATTTTACTTTTTAACGCCTCTTTAATTGTCCAATATATTAAAGGTTTATTATTCAAATTTACAATATTCTTATTTAAAATTCCTTTAGAACCACTTCTAGCTGGTATAATTCCTAATACTCTCATGTATTCATTTTAAATCTTTATGTAGGATTAGCCTATCTGGTGAAAGGTTTTTTTTCGCAGTCTTGCCAATAACTTTTTTGATAAATTTTGGACTAATACCAAAGCCAGGCTTTTTAAATATTATATCTTGATTTCTAATTCTTTCTCCTTTTAAAATTTTTTTGTTAATACAAATACTTTTTCCAAATATTTTTTTGTAATTTGATAATATTTTATCTGAAATGTCTTTTTCTATCTTGTTATCTTTTAAAATTTTAAAATTATTAGTGAATGATGACAGGTTTTTTAGTTCATTCATATCCAGTGAAGAGTGTGCATCCACACCAAACATTTTTTTATTAAAAGTCACATGAACTTCAACAAGACTTGCGCCAATTGCTGAGGCGTATACTGAAGGATATATTGTGCCAGAATGATCAGATAGACCATACTTACATTTTAGCTTATCTTTAAATTCATATAAATTATTTATACCCACCTCCTCAAGTCTAGTTGGATATTTAGATGTGCATTGTAAAATAATATACTTTGCTTTTCTTTTTTTTAAAAAAGTATTAATTTTTTTAACTTCATTAAAGTTAGACAACCCAGTACTAATAATAATTGGTAATTTGGTTTTCAAACTCTTATTAATTATGATTTTATTATTTATTTCACCAGAAGCAATTTTCCATGCACATATATCTAATTTATTTATAATATTGAATGCTTTTTCAGAAAAAACTGAGCACATAAATAATAATCCCTTTTTTTTTGCATGAATAGAAAGTGCTTTCCACTCTAATGGGGAAAATTCCATTCTCTTCCAATAGTCGAATCTTGTCTTATCATTATATGAAAATTTTACTCTAAAAGGCTCATCAAGAGTCGACTCCTCATTGGCATAATGACATTGAAATTTTACAACGTCGGCACCAGCATCTGCACAAGCATCAATATATGAATGGGCAATATTTATAGATCCTTCATGAGCCTGCCCTATCTCTGCAACAATTAAAGTTTTTTTATCTACTAATTTTAAAAATTTTTTTGAAGAACTGTTCATAATTTATTTTTATATATTTTTAAAATATTAGTTAAAAAATTAATATCCTCTTTTTCATCTATTTCAAATCCTTTATAAAAGTCTTGTTTAAAACTTCCAATATTGCCGAACACTCTAGTTTGAAATTTTTTAAATTTTTTCGTGTTGATTATATAAAATGAGCCATTTTCATTAAGTTGTGGTTGAATTTTTTGCCTCATAAGCCTTTTATTAATATCATAAAGAGGTTTGATGGAATTTTTTCTCATTTCCCAGTTATAATGACCCAAAACCTCACATGACGAAAAAAGGCTGTCTAAATTATTTTTAAAAAAGTAATTTATTGATTGATTTATATCCTTATATCCTCTTACTGGTGAAGTAGCCTGAAGAAGCATGGCACTCTCAATTGAATCCATTTTTTCAATTTCATTAATTGCGTGAAGCCACCCATCTTCAGATGTACTATTATCTAACGCCAAATTTTCAGGTCTCCAAATAATTTTAGCACCTATTTTTTTTGCATAATCAGCAATCATTTTGTTATCAGTACTTATCCAAACGTGTTTGATACGAGAACTTTTTAAACAATCTCTTATTGTCCAGTATATAAGAGGTCTATTATTGACCTTAACTAAATTTTTTAATCTTATACCTTTTGAATTTCCTCTAGCTAAAATAATAGCGTGTATTTTTGAGTTTTGTTTTTTCACTAAATCATGCTATATCAAAACTATGTATAGAAAACCATTTTTAATTGCAGAAATAGGAATAAATCACAATGGTGATTTAGACTTAACGAAAAAATTAATTGATATCTCAAAAGAAGCACAATTTGATGCTGTTAAATTTCAGAAAAGAGACATCGATATAGTTTATGATAAATCAACTCTGGATCAATTTAGAGAAAGTCCATGGGGAAAAACTCAAAGAGCTCAAAAGGAAGGATTGGAGTTTAATAAAGTAGAGTACGATGAAATAGATGAGTATTGTAAAAGCTTAAATATTGAATGGTTTTGCTCTGCATGGGACTTGAACAGTTTAAAATTTTTAAAACAATATAATCTAAAATATAATAAAATTGCATCTGCTATGATTATAGATAAAATATTTTTAGCTGAAGTTGCAAGTGAGGGTAAGCATACTTTTATTTCAACTGGAATGGCTGAAGAAAATGATATTTCTTATGCTGTTGAAATTTTTAGAGATAAAAAATGTTCCTTTGAATTGATGCACTGTGTATCCACTTATCCAATGCAACCAGAAGAAGCAAATTTAAAAACAATAGCTGCTCTAAAGAAAAGGTTTAAATGTGACGTTGGTTATAGTGGTCACGAAAATGGTGTTGCAGTTTCTTTAGCTGCTTTTATGATGTCAATCAGTTCCCTGGAAAGGCATATTACTCTAGATAGAACACTTTATGGAAGTGATCAGTCTGCATCTTTAGAAAGATCCGGCATGATTAACTTAACGGAGTCGATAGATAAAATGCTACTTGCTATTGGAGATGAAAAAATAGGACATATTTCTGAAAAAGAAAAAATCATCGCCAAGAAGTTAAGAGCACACATAAAGTAAAGCCTCTAATGCTTAAGATTAAAATAAGAGATCATTGTAAAGTTATTAGATCTATCAAAGATCAAGAAAAAAAAATTAATAATATAGCTATCAAAATTAGTGAAAAAATTTTATTAGGAGGAAAAATTTTATTTTGTGGTAATGGTGGATCAGCAGCAGATGCTCAACACTTAGCTGCTGAACTTTTAATAAGACTAAGACCTAATAAAAGTCGTATGCCAATACCTGCTTTGAGCCTAGCAACAGACACATCTACTTTAACAGCTTGTGGAAATGACTTTAGATATGATGATATTTTTTTAAGAACATTTTCTGCTTTGCACAATAAAAATGACGTTTTGTTTGCTCTAAGTACATCTGGAATGTCAAAAAATATTCTAAAAGTATTAAAAGAAGCTCAAAAAAAAGATATCTATAGCGTTGGTCTTTATGGAGGAAAAGGTGGCGATGCTAAAAAATTTACATACGACCCAATAATAATCAAAAATAATAATGTGGCTTTAATCCAGGAAGCTCATATTTTTGTGAGCCATTATATTTTAGAGTGTGTTGAAGATTTACTCTTAAAAAAAAAATATTTAAAAATTTTAAGGTAAATACTTTTTCAAGTCTTCAGAGCGAATTATATTTTCGATATATGAAATAATCTTATTATGTGATTCTTTTGATGTCTTAACTAAGTGTTCATAACATTTTGATGTATCTGAAATGCTTAGATCTTTAGTATTAAAATAACTGTCTTTAATTAATTTCTCTCTTTCATATAAATTCCGGAAATGAACATAATTCATGTAAATAAATTCATATAAATCTTTTTTATTATATATAATATTTTTCTTTAAAAATTTATCATCTCTTATTGCTTGTTCAATTTGTTTTTTACTTTTTGCATGAAGTCCAAATTTATAGTTAATATGTTTATTGTCTCCTGTAAATATAACTGGAATTTTAAATGCAGCATATTCGTGCCCAACTGTTCCATGATTAGTAAATATACAAAATGGTTTACTTTTTATTATTTGATTATGTCCAACTTTAGAATCTAATAATGTAACATTTGGATATTTTGCAAGCATTTCAATGTGTACATTCATATCACTTTTTATTTCATGTGGATGAGGCTTATAGTACCACTCATAGTTAGAATATTTTTTTGATAATTTTAAC
>MDTF01003433.1_pt1 | contig 15501 bp, 14 predicted proteins | sample 811191 | NCBI WGS metagenome assembly MDTF01 (sample SAMN05326649, study PRJNA326480) | marine metagenome | isolation source: seawater | place: Southern Ocean | collected 2011 | reverse complement strand
TTTATAAAGTCAATTCTTTATAAAGTCAATTCTTTATAAAGTCAATTCTTTATAAAGTCAATTCTTTATAAAGTCAATTCTAAGCTTCCATAAAAAAATAATTTAACATTTTTAATTGATTTTTATTATAAGGTTTTCCCAATTCATAAATACTTTTATTTTTTGTTTCAACTTTACTTTTTTTATCAAAATAATTTATAATAAAACTACTTCTTACTAATTTACCCTCATTATATTGACACAAATGTATAGTCCAATTTTTTTTATTTTCAAATGTTACTTCATTATTTAGTATATTAACCTCAATGAAACTTTCTTTATTAATAGCAATCAAGAACCATTCTTCCCAAGGTTTATCTAAATTATTCATATTTTATAATATTGTATTTTTTTTTAAATTATATTAAAGTTAAATTATAAATCAATTTATTAAAGTTAATTTAAAAATTGATTAAAGGTTAATTATATTAATTAACAAATGAAAACTATTATTATTGTAGCTGTTGATAATAAATTTGGCATTGGGAAAAATAATAAATTACCTTGGGATATTCCCGAAGATTTAAAAAATTTTAAAAAGATTACTACTAAATTTGATAACTTAGAAAATGTTGTATTAATGGGTAGAAAAACTTGGGAATCTATACCAAATAAATTTAGACCTTTAAAAAACAGAATTAATTTAATTTTATCTTCTCAAGATTTAGATTTATCTAATTATAAAAATACATATTGTTTTAAATCTTTAGTGGGAGCATATGGTTGGTGTTTGAATAAAACAGAAAATTTATTTATTATAGGTGGATCACAATTATACCAAGAGACACTTAATTTTTGTAAGGTAGATACTATTTATTTGACCAAAGTATATGGTGATTTTAATTGTGATAGATTTTTTGTTAAAAATAATTTTGATAAATTAAAATTAAAAAGTGTATCACCATTTAAAAAATACAAGGAAGTTTATTATAGATTTTTAGAATATTCAAATAATGAAAATATTCCAAATTGGATTAGTCAAGAAAAACAATATTTAGATATTTTAAATAAAATTTTAGAAGAAGGTCTTGAAAGAAATGATAGAACAGGAACAGGAACATTGGCAACTTTTTCTGAAAAACAAGAATATGATTTAACAGACACTTTCCCATTATTAACTACTAAACGAATATTTACAAGAGCAGTTTTTGAAGAATTAATGCTATATTTGAGAGGCCAAACAGATAATAAAATATTAAATAAAAAGAATTTACATATTTGGGATGGTAATACTACAAGAGAATTTTTAGATTCAAGAGGACTAACAGAATATCCTGTGGGTGATATGGGTGAAACTTATGGATTTAATTTTCGTCATTTTGGCGGTGAATATATAAATTGTGAAACCCAATATGATAAAAGTAATGGATTTGACCAATTGGAAAATGTAATCCAATTAATTAAAAATGACCCATGTTCAAGAAGAATTATTATCTCTTTATGGAATCCAAAAACAAATCATAAAGCAGCACTTCCCAGTTGTCTTTGTTGGTATCAATTTTTTGTAGATACTAAAAATAATTTATTAAATCTTCAAATTTACATAAGAAGTTCAGATTTCTTTTTAGCAAATAACTGGAATGTTTGTACCGGTGCGTTTTTAGTTCATATGATTTGTAATTTGACAGATATAAATTTAACTCCAGGAAAAATTATTTGTATTACAGGAGACACACATATTTATAAAAATCATATCGAACAGGCAAAAATTAATTTAGAAAGAAAACCTAAACCTTTTCCTAAATTATTAATTAGAGAAAAAAGAGATAATATTGAAGACTTTCAATGGGAAGATTTTGAATTATTAGGCTATGAACCATATCCAAATATTAAAGCAACAATGTCAGTTTAAAATGTTATAAATAAATTAGTGTTCTCTTTTTACCCAACCTTTAATACCTAATTTATATTCTCTTACATTGTTAAATCCTATTTTAATAAGATGTTCTTTTAATATTTCACTAGCATTACATTTACTATAATAGCAATAAACCACAATAGGTAATTCTAAAAATGATAATTTTTTATTTTTTTTTAATTTTTTATAATTGGGAACAAGTGATTTAATATAAGTTTTAATTTCTTTATCAGTTAATTCGTTTATTAATTTATATGGTAAATTAAAAGAATTAGGTATTCTTTTTTTAATATAATATTTTGCTTCCAAAGCATTTAAAATAACAGCACATTCTTTTTCTATTATTATTTTCATTTTTTTATGTGAAATATTACAAGAAACCCTTTGTGTTTTCATTTTAGGTATCCAAGAATTATTTTTTTTATTAGATACTATAAAATGAATATGAGATATATAAGTATTACCTTCCTCTCTATAACCTTGTGGACATATAACAGAAAAATTGGCAATACCTTTTGAATTAGTAGTAGTAATACCTTGATTTGATAAATCATCATAAGCCTTTGAAGCATCTAATATAATATCACAATCTTTCATTTTTTTTTGATGTGTCGCAAAAAAGAATATTTTTCTATTACTATATTTAGGACCTAAATTAATAATATCTTCTAAATTAGATTTTTTAGGATTTCTATCTTTAAGATTAGAATGACACTTGGGGATTGCGTAATTGGGAGATATTTCTTTAAAAAGTTTTGGTAAACTCCATGAATTATCTATATTTGATATTTTTTTACTTCCAGGTTTACAACGATGACATTTTTTTGTTTTTTTTAACATTATAATTTATAATAGGATTTTTTTATTTGATAATTATAAAATGAATACGATAAAAGGATTAACAACATTTATTATAGGGTATTTTTTAATTAAAATTATTGAGAATTATAGACCTCAATTAAAAAATATTCCAATTATTAATTTATGTATAAATGATAATTCACCTTCGCCTTCTAATTCACCTTCGCCTTCTAATTCACTATCACCAGAAAAAGTTTCGAATGATATGTATTTATTAGTTACTCTTTATTCACTGGTTTTCTCTATTCTTTAAATGTTGTATCAAAATTTTCGTGAACACCTTGAGCCCTACCAGAAGGATCTGATTTAACTCCTTTCCAATCTGTATTAGGAACCCAATACTTACTTATTTTTTCACATCTGGGATAAAATTCATCAAAAATTTCTCTATAATAATAATCTTCTTTAGTTTTGGGAGTATTATACTCGTATTTTTGAGCCACTTGGGAAAACTTTTTGTCATTTACCTTTTGGTTACAACTTTCAATCAAACTATCTACCCAATTATATCCAACCCCATCAGAAAATTGCTCTTTTTGTCTCCATAAAACCTCTTTGGGTAAATATTCGACACCATCGGTCATCTCTGGGTCAAATGCCTTTCTTAAAATATATTTTTCAATCTTTCTTAATTTTTGGTCAGGTCTAATAGGCATAGATACTTCCAAAAATTCTTTATCTAAGAATGGAACCCTCACTTCTACTCCCCAAGCCATAGTGGACTTATTGGCCCTTAAACAATCAAAATAATGAAGATTTTTAACTCTTTTTAAACATTCATTATGGAATACTTCTGGTGTGGGTGCCTTATGAAAATATAAATAACCACCATAAATTTCGTCTGCTCCTTCCCCAGACAAAACCATTTTAATTCCCATAGCTTTAATTTTCCTTGAAAGAAGATACATAGGAGTACTTGCTCTAATAGTGGTTCTATCATAAGTTTCTAAATTATAAATAACATCTCTAATTGCGTCGATACCTTCTTCAACTGTAAAAATAAATTCGTGGTGAATTGTATCCAAAAAATTAGAAACTTTTTTGGCATAATTTAAATCAGGAGACCCTTTCAATCCAATTGAAAATGAGTGTAGTTTATTCCCCCATTTTTGATTATTTCCCTCTTTAATAGCTCTATTGGCAATAGCGGAAGTTAAACCAGAATCTAATCCACCGGACAATAATACACCAAATGGAACATCTGTCATTAATCTTTTTTTAACAGATTTAATTAAAGACTCCCTAATTACTTTACATATGTCTTTATCTGAAACTGTTAAATTATATTTAGGAATTTCTATTGTTTTTAACCATTTTGGATTAAAATATTTAATTAATTTTTGAGTTTTAGTCATATAATGACCAGGTGGGAAAATATTAATTTCGGCATTTTTATTCCATTCTTTAATAGCCTTTATTTCAGAAGAGAAACAAATACTATTGGCATAATCTTTACCATAATATAAAGGATTGACTCCTATAGGATCCCTCGCTACCAAAAAATCATTTTTTTTAGAATCATATAGAATAAAACTAAATACTCCATCAAGCATATTAATAAAATTTGTTCCATATTCCATATATAAAGGGATAATTACTTCACAGTCTGAATCAGTTGTAAATTCATAACTATTTTGTAAAACAATATCTTTAATCCCCTTATGATTATAAATTTCTCCATTTACGCTTAGAACATAATCCTTTTTATCAGATTCGTAAATAGGTTGTGCTCCTTTTTGAATTCCTACAATAGATAATCTCTCGTGACAAATACATACATTTTTTTCTTTATTATAATAAATTCCATTCCAATCAGGTCCACGATGTCTAAGTTTTTTTGAACAATTAAGCAGAGATTCTCTGGTGTCTGTTTCTTTATAACCTATAACGGCAAATATTCCACACATTTATAACTTGTTTCTTTTTAATAAAAATAATCTTAAATCAATTTTATTAAACAAATAATATTTTTAATAATTATTCTTATTAAAAAATAAATAACATTGATATTTGTTTACTTTATTTATAATTTTATTTCATATTTTTAAATTATAAATATGGGTAAAATTTAATATCAAAATTAATTATTTTTATTTTGATCAAAGCAAACAAAAAAATCTTATTTTGTAATATATTTTTTGATAATTACTATAAAATATAATATCTTTGTAGTTTATTCATTATTTATAAAAAAAGTTTCATATTTAACACATTTATATTTAACACATTTACTTATAATAGATTCCTAATTTATTAAATGAATTATTAAACCATAATATAATAAATGTCACGTAGATATTAATAAAAATACTAAATGAAATTAATTAATAAATACTACCTAAATGTACAATAAGTAATTTTATTTTTTTTTAAATTTCTGTAAAATGTGTGTTCTTATTATACTTTACTAAATATTTTATATCTAAACCTAATTTTATTTTTTCTAATTTATCTTCTTGATAATAAAAAGTATTAATATCTGGATTTTTATTTATTTCTAACAAAAAGGGATTTTTATTTTTATCAATTATTAAATCTACTCCAAATGTTTGAAAAAAAGTAAATTGTTGGTGTGATGGATTATCATTTTCATAAATAAATTTTTTAAAACATTTTATAACATTTTCAATAGGTTTATGTAATATTTTTTTACTAATTTTCTCCTTTTTTATAAATTCATCAACATTCTTTGAAAAATTTTTATCCAATTTACTTCTATTATTAGTAATTAATCTATCCTCCTCTAAATTTATTAAAGAAAAGTCCTTAGAAGTATATAAACATTTACCATAATTATGTATATAAAAATTATAATTGTTTTTTTTAGTAATTATAAGATAAAGTCTAAGAACTACAATTCTATTATTAACTAAATATGGTTCCCTAATAAATTCTTGAATCACTTTAAATCCGCCATCTTTATATTCATTTATTAAACTTTCTAATTTCCCTCTAAATAATTTTAATCCTTGTTTTCTATGTATATTTTTTTTTAAAATATAAATTTTTTCCTTAGTATGAGTTTTTTTTAAATTTTGTAAATCATAAAAATTTTCTACAATAAAACTTTTAGGAACAAATTTTTTTGAAAAATTACAATCTCTAATCATATTCCATAGATTATTTTTACTTACCAAATTATCTCCATATGGAATAGCCATAAAATATTTAATAGTAGGTTTTTTTAAATTTTTAATATTTTTTACTCTATGAACATAATACTCATTCATAGTAGGTTTATTGGGAATAAAGAATTCGTATTGAATATCTTCAAAAATATAATAATATAAATATGTTAAAATTAAAGTTACGATTAATATAATTATTAAATTTGATGATAAAACTGAAAAAATTGATTTTTTCATTTTTATAAAATATATAATAACAACAGAAAAAATAATGAAAACACGTTCAGGACTTAACTATAATATTCAAAAAAAATTAGGTGAAAAAGAATATTATATTCAACTTGCGAAAAATTTTAAAATTTGGAAAGAAACAATAAATAAAATATGTATAAAAAATATTAGTATGTGTTGCGATGAACTACCTGATATAGATTATTATTCTTTCTATATTGAGGAGGTGACTCCTAAAGAAATGTATGACACACTTGTTAAAAATTTATATAATTATTTTTTAAACTAATACATCCATAATATATGATTGAGTATTATCAAAAACATATAAAAATATTGTATTTTGTTGTTGTAAATTATTTTTATTTTCAAATTTAACTTTTACATTTTCAGGCATATTATTTAGTGTTAAAAAATATACATCAGCATTATCACTTTTACAAAAATCAATAAATAATGCCCCAAACTCACCATAATTCAATATTCTTTCTTTGATATATATATTTTTTAATTTATCTTTGTTTAGTGTTAAAAATTCTTCTTTAATCATTAAAATATAATATATTTTTTTTTTTAAATATAAACTCAACAATGGAGTAGATCCATTACTTTAAATTTTAATTTTTTAGATAAAAAATTATGGTCTTTTATCAATTTAATATTTTCAAAAAATAATTTGCCCTGTAGTTCTCTATAATTGAAACAAGTAGTTATTAACTTTGTGAAACAAATAATATTATCTTCTACATTACTATCTTCTTTTTCTAAAGTATTGAATGTATTATCTACCAAAGCTTTAATATATTCTTCTAAGAAATCTTCTTCTAAAAATTTACTTTTATATAATTCACCTATAAACTGTGAGAATCCTTTTTTATATACTTTTTGTTTTGTTTTTTGACAAAAATCATCATAATCATTTACATTTAAAATGTCATCTTGTTTTATATTAATAACTTCTATCATCTTTTTAAATTCTTCGCACTTATCAATTATTAATTTAGTAAATTCCTCATCTAAATTTATTGTCTTTAATTCTTGAATCATATCAGTACACATTTTAACATATAATGGACAATATGTTGGTTGCATAGTAGCTTTATCAAAAATACTCTCCACAAAACTAATAAAATCAAACTCCTCCTTATTTTCTATATAAATTGTTTTTATATTTTTCCATATTTTATCATAATTTTGGTTAGAAAGCTTATTTAAATTTCCATTAACATTTTTTTTTATTTCGTCGCATTTTTCTCCAACTTTATTTAAAAACGTTGTCGGTCTTTTGGTAGGAGTTCTATTTTTATCTCTATTATATTTATTTTTTTTATTATAATTATTTTTAGATTTAAAATTATTTTGATTAGGTATATTATCAATTGACAATTTTTCAATAGTTTTTAAGTTTTCTAAAAATTGAGGTGTAATTAAATTACTTATAAGACTTTCATCTATAATAAGTGATTTTTTTTCACCAGATGTGAAAGATAGAATAAAATCTCTTGTATATTGGATTGGATTTTCACACATGATTAACTTATATGTATTAATAATGTATTTTTTAAATAATCAATTTTAACTTATAATTTAATTATAAGGAGTAAAAAAGAGAAAAATAAAAATATACATAATTAATATATGGATTTTCTCGCAAATATTAATAATCAATCAAATTTAGGAAGTACATCTAACTTAACGAATACATCAAGAGAAGATATTCAAAACAATATACCTTCTAATAGAAATAATATTTATGATTCCAACATCACAAACCATGTTAAAAATGCCGAAAGAGATATAGTTAACAGGTCTTTTAAAAATTCTCAAAATGCGGTAGAGAGTGGTGTAGTTCCCAAATATTTCAATCAAAGTATACTAAACAATACTAGTCAGTTTGAAGACTATCGAACACAAAATCTACAAGAAGATGGATTTGTCTATAGTAAATTATCGGGGAAAAAAATGATTAAAGAAGATTTCACACACGAAAATATGGTTCCTTTTTTTGGAAGTAATATTAAACAAAATATGTCAGACAAATCTAATCAAACGGTTCTAGAAAACCACACAGGTAATATAAAAAATTTTAGAAATAAAGAAGAAGTTCCCTATATGTTTGACCCACAATCAAGAGTTAATCATATTAATGGTTCACCTGTTCATAATGAGGAATTGATGAAAAGATTTAACCCATCCAATAAAAAACAGCAAGAATTACCCATTAAACAAGTTAGAGTCGGTCCAGGTATAAATCAGGGATATAGTGCTAAAGCGTGTGGTGGTTTAAACCAAGCCAACAAAAGAGATTTTATTATGCCAAAGACGGTAGATGAACTTAGAACACTAACCAATCCTAAAAAACAATATGCTGGTAGAATTGTATCTGGTTTAAAAAGTGGACAACGAGGGGTCCAAAGTAAAATTAATAAAAATAACCCCGATAGATATTTCAACAATGCTCCCGATAGATATTTTACGTCGGTAGTTGTTCCAAAAAATAAAGTAAGAGAAAAAGTTCGTGTTAAAAGAACCAATAGACAATGTTCAACTTCTTACACTGGTGCAGCGGGTCCAATAACCCACAATAAACCAGAGAAAAGAGGATTATTTAGAAAAACCAGAAGAAATGCCTATATTAATAGTGGTGTACGAAACGCTGATGGAGCTGGCAAATGGAAAGCTGAAGAAGATACAGAAAATTATGGCAAAAATTCATTCAATCTACCACTTAATGAACGCGATACCACACAAAAAGATGCGCCATTATTAAATTTAACAAGTGCCATTAAATCTATAGTGACTCCTATCCAGGATTATCTTAAAAATAGTAAAAAAGAAAACTTTATAGGGAATGAACGACCATATGGTAATTTTGGTGCTCAAATACCAGGTAAGGCAACTGTCCACGATCCAAATGATGTAGCCAGGACAACTATTAAAGAAACCAATATCCACGATACTCGGGACGGGAACATATCTGGTCCTAATAAAATAACTGTCTATGACCCAAATGATGTAGCCAGAACAACTATTAAAGAAACCAATATTCACGATACTAGAGACGGCAATATGGCTAGAGTAGGATTAAAACCCACTGTCTATGACCCAAATGATATAGCCAGAACTACTATAAAAGAAACAAATATTCATGATACTCGAATTGGAACTATGTCTACTAATAGACCACAGACTCAATTATATAATATGGACCAGGCGAAAATAACAGTTAGAAATACTATGGAAGAACCAGATAAAACTCTAAATATGTCGTCATTACAGAAAAAACAAACCGTCTATGACCCCAACGATATTCCAGAAGCCACGACCAAAGATACAAATATCCATGATATTAGAACAGGTAATGTTAGTTTACCTAGTGTTGATAAAGGAACTGGTTATCAAACTGTTGGTATTCAAATACCCAATACTAATAAACAATTCACTAGTGACTTCGAATACCAAGGGGTAGCTGATGGGGATGTTGGTAAAGGTGGTGGCGAGGGCTATCTAGTTACAAATTATGAAGCCAAAAATACAAGTAAACAATTCATTTCTGATAAAGAATATGTTGGCACGGCAGATAGCACAAATGATAAACCTATGAGTTATGATAATGTGTATAATGCGGATTTGAATTATAACAAGGAAAAAGTTTGTATAGGAAGAGCTCCTACACAAACAGGAGTTAAATTAAATATAGGAGAATCTGATATAAATATAGATGTTAAAAAATTAGAAAGTGATATTTTAAATATAAGAGAATTGGCTCTCAGTAGAGTTACAAGTGCGATTCCTGGTAAAATAGAACAAGGACAAACAAATAGGAGATTTCCATTATCGGAAGATAGGAATAGAGATATATTAAATCCGGACATGGTTCAACAATTTAAACAAAATCCATTAACTCAATCACTTTCAAGTTATTAAAATATATTAATATATTAAATGTAGAAAAATATAATTATTTTTTTATATTTTAATATATTATAAAATGGCAAATATAGTTTATAGAAGAATACAAGGAGAACTATTTGATTGTACAATTCAAGGGTATAATGATGGAAGCCACGGAAAAGATAAAATAGATTATGCCTTACTATATGGTATATCAATACCCTTAACAAAATATATTAACGAATTAGAGAAGATTATGAGTACTACCGTTGATGATAAAAGCTCAAAACGAGCACTTAGATTGGAATTTCTAAAAGAGGTGGCTAAAATCCCTGATTTAGTAAATTTTTTCAGTCAATTTACAACTTATCTTAATGGAGGTAGTATGGAGGATGGTAAGTTTAAAAACAATATATTTATTTTTACAGCAGCGGGAGGAAACATAATTACTATTTTTGGAAAACTATTAATTTATTTGATAAAAGATGCCGGCGGCGGCGAGATTCCTGACCCGCCTTTGGAAGATGGGGTCCCGGAGGATTGGGTCCCATTGATTTATGGCAATGAAGGAGAGGAAGAGGAAAAAGAAGTGGGTGAAAAATTAATTGAGTGGGTTAATAAAATGAAAGAGAGAGGAGAGAGAGGAGCAAAGTCTTTTACCTACACTGAACCTGAACCCAGGATATTTTATCTATTGAGAGAGATGGAATCAAAAGAGTTCAGTGATTTTGATTATAATATACTTCCTAATAAATGTATGAATCTTGCTTTAGCTCATTTAAGACCTGACGACGCCCCCCCAGAAGTTCATGCTGGATTTTATTTGTTTAGAGTAAAAACTGGATTCAAAGTTCGTGTGCCAACACTAGAGGGTTTTGTCATGGCGCATGCAAAGAATGATTGTCGACAAACTTTAGATGTCGATAAATTAAAATTATTTTATCCCCAAGGAGTACAAGAATCTTGGAAGCTCAGCCTCGCCGACGGCCATCCTTGTAAGATTGCCATTGACAAATTATTAGAAATAAAAGAACTTATAAAAAAAGAAACTTTAAAAAATGTTAATGCTATAATAAATCATAAGGTGAGGGAGATGAATTCTATTTCAGGTGATATTAAATATACAACTATTTCAGGTGCTATTGAATATACAAGAAGTGTTACAAAAGCAATGAATGGAGTTTTCAAAGACCTGATGCGTCAAGCTGAAACTATCGAAAGAGAGTATTGGCAGGAAAAATTAAATATATTTAGTTCTCTTGATACTATTTTAGATAGTAATTTACCTATTATAAGTGTGAGAATTCTAAACGAATTACTAAATGTTGGGGATTTAGCCGAATTTACAAATAAGTTTATGGATTTACGTACCCACGAACAGTGCCAAGAGGAAGGTGCAGCTGCTTCTGCTGCTGTTGCTGGTGGTGCTGCTGCTGCTGCTGCTGCTGCTGTTGCTGGTGGTGCTGCTGCTGCTGGTGCTACTGCTGCTGGTGCTGATGCTGCTGCTCGTGCTGCTATTGGTGCAGCTGCTGCTGCTGCTGCTGGTGCTACTGTTGCTGCTGCTGCTGGTGCTGATGCTGCTGCTGCTGCTGCTGCTGCTGGTGCTGCTGCTGCTGGTGCTGCTGATGCTGATGGTGCTGATGCTGCTGCTGCAGCTGCTATTGGTGCTGCTGCTGCTGCTGCTGCTGCTGGTGGTGCTGCTGCTATTGGTGCTGCTGCTGCTGCTGCTGCTGCTGCTGGTGGTGCTGCTGCTGCTGCTGCTTTTCGCAGCGGTCATGCTGCTGCTGCTGCTGCTGCTGCTGGTGCTGATGCTGCTGCTACTGCTGCTGGTGCTGATGCTGCTGCTCGTGCTGCTATTGGTGCAGCTGCTTCTGCTGCTGTTGCTGCTGCTACTGCTGCTGGTGCTGATGCTGCTGCTCGTACTGCTATTGGTGCAGCTGCTTCTGCTGCTGTTGCTACTGCTGCTATTGGTGCTGCTGCTGGTGCTACTGATGCTGATCGTGCTGCTATTGGTGCTGCTGCTGCTATTGGTGGTGCTGCTGCTGCTGCTGCTGGTGCTGCTGCTGCTGCTGCTGCTGCTGGTGCTGCTGCTGCTGCTGCTGATGCTGCTGATCGTGCATATACTCTGGATATGTGTAAATATACTTTAGTACCTGGGGGTTTAAGTGATAAACTTAACAAAATTAAAGACCATATGACAACATTCCTCAAAACCCCTGAAGGTACTATTGATGGTTTAAGAATAACATTTAACCATATTATTATAGATCCAAGCCACACGGCAGAAATTTATGCCGAAGAGGATCTTGATGGTTTAATAAATGCATTTGATAGTTGGAGTCTTAAAGACGGTTGGAAACCCTACAGGGATATGATCAGGGTGTGGAAGGGGGGAGACGTTAAATTTTTGTTAAAGGAAGACTTTAATTTTTTGTTAGGCGAAGAGTATACAATAAGCCCAGACCTTTTAGCAGCAGCAGCTCAAGCTAGAGCTAGAGCTAAATTAGCACTGACGGGTGGAGGAGAAAAAAAAAAATCAACTAGAAAGAAGAAAGGCTTCATAAGAAAAAAGAAGACTAAACTTAAAAAGAAGACTAAACTTAAGAAGAAGACTAAACTTGAAAAGAAGACTAAACTTGAGAAGAAGACTAAACTTAAAAAGAAGACTAAACTTAAAAAGAAGACTAAACTTAAAAAGAAGACTAAACTTAAAAAGAAGACTAAACTTGAGAAGAAGACTCAATCTAAAAAATAACAAATTAATTATTTGATTGTAATATTTTTTACATATCGTTTGATAACCATATTTTCTAATTCTTTTTCTTTATTAATATCTAAAAATTGTTTCATATATTCAGTAGCATTATTGCTTATTTTATTACATTTTTCTAAATTATTTTTACACCATTTATATTTTTCTTCTAAATCTGAAAAATCATCTTTTAGAAGAATATAATGTTTATTAGGAATTAATTTATCTTCCATAATCCAACTAAAATTTCTAGGTTTAGCCATTAAAACTACACTATTTGAGTATAACATCCATTTTAACCCACTAGAAAGTTCATTTCCTTCCACAGATACTAAAAATTTATTTTGTAATAATTGATTGATAGTTAGAGCTTCTTTAACAAATTTTTTTTTTTATGTGTTTTTTAGTTATTCCCACTTGTTCATTATTATTTATTATTTTATTACTAGAAAATCCTATATTAATTTTATTAATATTATAATTATAAAATTTTTCAACTATTAAAAATCTATTTGCTGTATTTTTTATATTTCCAGTAGTGCTCCCCCTCCATATAACTATATTTTTTTTTAAATTAAATGGAATATCTGGATATTTAACTAAATAATCAACCAAATTCATATGTCGAAATCTTGTAAAATTTATTATAATATTATTATTGTTTTCTCTTCTAGTTTTACATAATAATGGTAATTTATTAATATTATTATTATAATCTCCTGCTAAAAATAAAATATATTTATCAATATTATTTTTTTTTAATAAACATTTTATATATTCAAAATATTCAAAATGTTTATATTTTTTTCCTTTACTAAATTCTTCCAAATTTATTAAATTTAATTTTTTATCTTTTATATTATTCTTTTCTAAAATAACTTCTTTATTATAAAAATCACCTAAATAATATTTGATTCTATCATCACTATCCATTAATTAAAATAAATAAAATAAAAATAAACAAATAAACAAATAAACAAATAAATAAATAAATAAATAAATAAATAAATAAATAAATAAATAAATAAGAAATAAATAAATAAATAATAAATATTTTCACAGACACTTTACTTGAGCCTGTCCCCCCCCCCTCAAAAAAGTGAGGGTTTTTTCAAAAAAAGTGAGGAGATTTTTAAAATCTCCTTCATTGGCATTTTTAATATTAATTATTCTATGGTCTATAAATATTATATAAAATGTAAGTCTAAAATGTGTAAAAGTGAGGAGATTTTGTAAAAAAACCCTAAAATAATATTAAAATCTCCTCACTTAAAGAAATTAAATATATTTATACAATATATGAGAAAAGAATTTAAATGTGTATGTTGTAATTTCAAAACATTTTATAAAGGGGATTTAAACAAACATATAAAAACAAAGAAACATATTAAAAATATAAAAGAAATTGGTTATAGAGGAGAAAATCTCCTCACCTTTGAAAAAATACAGCACAAAACAGCACAAATATTAGGTGAATCTCTTAATTTACAGCACAAAACAGCACAAATCAATAAAAGTGAGGAGATTTTTAATTGTAAACATTGTCATCTTGTTTTTAAAACAAATGATAATTTAATTAGACACAAAAAAAAATATTGTAAGATAAAGAAACTACAAGAAGAAGAATTAGAACATATTAAATTTTTACTGGAGGAAGAACGTGTTTCTCATATAGAAGAAAAGAAAAGATTATATGATTGTATAGATAAATTAATACAAAAAACAGGTAATACCACAACTATTACAAATAATACACAAAATAATATTTGTTTAAATAGTTATGGTTCTGAGGATTTATCTCATATAACAGATAATTTAAAAAAGGAGTTATTAAGACTTCCATATGGTATGATACCTAAAATGATTGAACAAGTTCATTTTAGTGGAACAAAGCCTGAAAATAGCAATATTGCATTAACTAATAAAAAAGAAAAATTCATTAAAATTTTTAAAGATGGTAAATGGAAATATTGTAATAAAGAAGAAATATTAGATGATTTAATACAAACTAATTATTGTAGATTAGATGGATTTTATGAGGATAAATGTGAAGGGAAATTGTCGGGTGTTTATGAGAATAGATATAAAACTTTTCAAACAAAATTTGATGATGATAATCAAGAATTAAAAGAACAAATTAAAAAAGATAGTATATTAATTTTAATGAATGAAAATTTAAAGTCTTGAAAATTTAAAATTAAATAAACATACTATAAGATAATTATATAATAAATATAATATATGGTTAACTTCAAAATATACGATAAAAAACTAAAAAAATTTGTTCAACAGTCGGCTTCTAATAAAGTATGGGAAGCTAGATATAAACTTGGTATATGGAATGATAGTATTAATAATGAAAAATTGGGTGAAATGTATAAAATAATGAAACGCAGTGATAAACATTTAGAATTATATGTAAAAATAAAAGGTCGTTTTAAACCAGTATCGAAAGAAGTAATAGATATTTTTGTAACACAATACAAAAAAAAAACTCCAAAAAGAAAGAACCAAAAGTTGAAAAAAAATAATCTAGGAACACATAAAAAAAATATCAAAAAAAATAAAACAAAAAAAAATAGAATAATTACAAATTTATAATTATCAAATTTTAAATATTTAAAGGTTAAAAAAATTAAATTACTGATATATTTTCCTTATTGTCATTTACTACATTATTGTCATTTACTACATTATTGTCATTTACTACATTATTGTCATTTACTACATTATTGTCA
>MDTF01008288.1_pt1 | contig 15503 bp, 15 predicted proteins | sample 811191 | NCBI WGS metagenome assembly MDTF01 (sample SAMN05326649, study PRJNA326480) | marine metagenome | isolation source: seawater | place: Southern Ocean | collected 2011 | reverse complement strand
TTATCAGCTATAGAACACTTATCAACTATAGAACACTTATCAACTATAGAACACTTATCAACTATAGAACACTTATCAACTATAATGTTTAAAAAATCTTTATCTTTAATGTAATATGTGCTATCTAGAATACTATCTTTATTACTCCATAAATTATATATTCCTTCATATTTTAAAATTTCTAAAAATGTTTCTTTATCTTTTTTTAAATAATCAACTAAATAATTTAAATTATCAAAATTTTTAAATGTTAAACCATAATTTTTAATTAAATATAATAAATTTTCCATATTTTCTAATAGAAATAATTCACTAGTATCTTCAATATATTTGCGAATAATTCCAGGATGTAAATAGTTCCATAAATCAATAATAACTGGAGATGAATTATGAATTATAGAACCAGCAATTGCTATATTAATAAAAGAATTGCTACTATTGCTAAATTTTAATAATTTAGCATACACTAAATTATTAAAGTGTTTTTCTATTATATAAAATATTATATATTTTTTTTTATATTTATTATAATCATTTTTATCTATAAATTTTTGTATATTTAGTTGGTTTAGTTTTAGGTGTGGATCACAATTTTCAATAATTTTTTCCATTTAGAATAAATATTTTTTTTATTCTAAATAAAGTTTATTCAATTTTAATTTATGCTTTAATTTGTTTAATTATAATATCATCCCCTTGACTTATATGATAAATAAACATAATAATTAAACATAATGAAATAAGTGAAAATATTCCACCTAACAAATATCCATAAAATTTTAAGAAAGTTTTTTTCCATGATATTGAACATTTACAAGTGGACTCTTCCAATATATTACTGTAACTATATATAAGATATGCTGCTAAAATATTTATTGTAAATGATACAATTCTTATAATATTTTGAAAATATTTATTTGAAATTAAACCAAATATTATATTAAAAATTAATGTTATTAATGAAAATAAAATTAAAAAATATCCATAATATTTAACATATTTTCTTCTTCTATCATTTGAACACGCACATTTTTTATTTTCAAGTGATTTTATATAGGTAACAAATATATAACCAATAAAAAAAGGACCAATTAAACTTAAAAACATTGTTAACATAAAAGCCATTTCTGTATTTTGTTTCATTTAATAGTTTCATAGAAATTTTTTCTACTCATTTGAACAATTTCATTTAATAAAGTTATTTTTCCTATAGGCATTTAATAATTTATAAATTTCCTTTTTATCATTACCTATTAACATCTTAATTAAAATTAAGAAAAATGATACAACGCTAAGAGATATATAAATATAACTTTGATATTGCATAGTTTCTCTAACCCAACTTTCAGAACATTTACAACTTTCATTAATTAATTTTTTAGAATAAGTAAATAGTAATAATCCATAACCTCCGATTATAATAAAATTTATAATTTTAATAATATTTATATTTAAAAATTTTACATCTAATATTTTTAGTAATTCTTTCGGGGTTGTAACCAAAAAAGAAATAATTAATAATGCCCACGATCCTAAAATAATATATGAAAAATTTTTAACCATATCTCTTTTGATATCTTCGGAACATTTACAACCTTTTTTCTCCATATCATTTATATATTTGATATAAACGTATGAAAGATATAATAATCCAATCAAAATTACCAAATATATTATAATAAAAATTATAAATAATATAATTTCAATCATTTATTTTATTAATATATTTTAATTTACTTCAATAATTTTCCTGAATGTATTTCTATATTTTTCATCTTTATCCAATTTTAAATGTTTTGACAATTCTCGAACTTTTGTAACAGAAATATATGGTAGTATAGGACTACATTCCCAAAAATATCTTTTATTAAAAGTATTAAGTTTATACTTTAATGGATAATATTCTATTAATTCAGAGTCTGACTCAGTCATCAATTTTGAATATTTATATGGAAGGAGATTTTTACTATCAGGAGGTAATACAATTAAAAGTTGTTCGAATGGTTTTATTTTTTTATTATCTTTAATATCAATTAAATTTACATCAGATATAAATTTACTCATATATAAATATAAATCACGAAATGAAGGTGAATTATGATATCTATATGCCCAATTCCAAGATACACAACCAAAATTATAATAATGAAAAGTCCAATATAATCCTTCAAAATAATTATGACATAATTTGTCAATCTCATATTTCCCATTAAAACCAAATACCTCACTATAATATCGATTTCTCCACCCAGAATCTCCTTGTTTAACTTTTTTCTCCATTTTATTTTCTAATCTAGGAAGAAAATTTAATAAATCAACTTCCTTATCATATTTACTATCATAATTTTTATTTGGTTTGCGCCACCGTAATCTTTTTTTAGTATAAGTTTCTAAAATACTATCCTCCATAGAACCTATCTCCATTATTAAAGTTTTTAAAAAATCGTGGTTTATTTTTTTATTATCTAAATCTACCAAATTACTTTTTAACTCAATCGATAATCTTCCATACAAATCTAATAGTAAGTCAAAACCTCCATTATGTAAATCAACGGTTGGACTATGGGTTATAAAGTCATTTCCTAAAAGAAAGGATAAAAAGATATAGTCATCTATTACTTTTAATTTTTCATCATTGGCTAAATTGTGTTTTCCCAATCTATCACAAACTTCATCTAATAAATGTGTTTTTAATCTATCAATATTCATAAATAAGAATTTAAACCCATCTGTATGTATTTTATTATTAAATTCAACTGTCTCTCTCAAAAGATACATATTCTCTCTTCTAGAAGCTAAACATAACATAATTAAATCTGCGTCAAGACCATATATAACATTACTTCCTAATATATTATTATCTTTAATATAATTAAAAATTTTATGTTCTCCCTCACCAGGAACATTTGAATCAGATAAATATATTTTAAGTTCCTTGTTTTTAATATAACCACGTATCTTATGTAGCTGTTTTCCCAATTTATCCATAAATTCTGTGCCAGGTGTAATAGCATTAGTGTCCCATATATCAGTTTCGTCTTGTTTAACATTATTTTTTTCTGCTATTTTTTTTAACTCTTTTCTTTCATAAAATGTTTTAAACCGCCTCATTCGCTGCTGTGACATTTTAGACTTAGGCGCAGGACCATCTATAGCTATAAAAAGCATTTTTTTAGGATTTGTGTATTCTAGTAAAGTATTAATATAAGAAATAATATTTTCTATCATTTTATTCTCAACAATATTTTTTTTCCGCTTGTCGTAACCATCTTTAATGATTTCTCTACAACAATAATGTATCCCGCAATTTAAATCCAAATAAAGATTGTCACATTGTTTTAAATCTTTATTAGATGTCAAAATATCATCATAATTATTAACTAGATGTCTAAAATATAAGGGAATTCCCATATTAAATTTATTTAATAAAATAAAGATTATTAATTTTAAATCAATTTATTTTAAATATTATCTATTTCTTCTTCTTCGTCACTAAAATTAGGCAATCCCAAATCTTGAATTGTAATATTATTTTTTTTTTTAATTTCATTAGTTTTATATTTTTTCTCTTTCTCTTTTTCTTTCTCTTTCTCTTCTTCCTCATCCGAGTTATAATTATCTATAAATTCAAAGTCACCTTGTTTTTCTTTTACTAACATATTGTCAGATAATATTTTTTTTCTTTTCATTCTATGGACTTCATCATCATTATATACATAGATAACGTCAGCTTTGTTATTTTCAAAATCTCTTAAAGAAATAAGAATGGTAGATTCCATTTTGGCAAATTGTCGTTTCTTCTTTAATCCAGGTCTAAGAATACACATTATTTCTCTCTCTTGCTTTAATTTAATATCATAAAAAATAGCATATACTTTACTATTCCCTAATAGTTTTGTAACAGAGGCATATTCCTGTCCTTCTGTTTTTTCATTTATTGGCTTATCGTGTGATTCATCAGTCTTATTTTTTTGTTTTTTAAAATTTTTACCACCTTGTTTGTTTTTAGGCATAATTTATTAATATAAAATTTAATAAATAATATTATTTATATTTAAATCATTTTATTTTTATCTTTAATTATAATATGAAAAATTTAACTTTTCCAAAAAAAAAACTTTTAACTCTTATAAAATTTCAAAGAAGAATTAAGAAGAAAATTATTCTTAAAAAAGAATTAAATATAGAATTAAATAATTACTATAATATTATTAATGGTATTATGAAAAGAATTCACAATAATTTTTTATTGGGTATTATTAATCAATATGATTATAATGAAAATATGATTAAATTAGATAATATTTTAACTGAATTTAAAAAAATAAAGAGACCAATTACATTTAAATATTTAAATACGGAATATAAAGAGTTTATTTATATTAATTTATGTAAAATAAAAAATAGCCTTATTGATTTATCATCTAATTCGGGCACAAAATCTATATTTGATGGTATTAAATTAGTTACTGGATGTATAGATAAAAAATTCTTAGAATGTTTTAGTTATGAAGATAAAAATCTATTATATTTTTATCAAAAAGTATTTGTCCCTTCAAGTGTAGAATTTTATAATAATGCTAATACGAATGAAAATAATGATAATACGAATGAAAATAATGATAATAGTAAAACAAATGTTAATGATATTATTGTTTTTAATAAAAATTTAGAAAAAGAATCATACGATTTTAAAAACATTAACAAATTAAAAATAATAGGTATAGGAACCACCCGTATAAAATGTTTTAATTTACATAAAAAAAAACTATGTTTTATTGAAGAAATTCAGGGTGGTAGATTATATATACCTGTTAAATATAAAAACTCAACTATTTATTTTGTTTTTAATGGATATTTTATAGAAGACCCTCTAAATATGTCTAGAATAGGTGGTATATTTGAAAAAAAGATTAATTCTTTATATAAAAAGTCAGAATCTCTTGAAATAAATGAATATTTTAAAAAAGCATATATTCAACAAGTTTCGCTAAGAGATTTTATTGTAAATAGCGAGGAGGAGTTAATTGATAAATGTAGTTTAGCATATGATGTTTTACAATCTTTAAAATCTAAAACTATATCTAATTTAGTTAAGGATTTTCTTTCATATGAAGTTTATAAACAAAGAGACATAATTACATTATTTTTACTTATGAAAGATGATATAGATACTCAATATTTGGCATATTTAATGTATGATATGATATCTAACGAATCTTATCTTTTAAAACCAGAACCCTTAGCTGAACAAGTATTCAATAGTCTTCATTGGTCTGTACAGAAATTATTTAAAGTAGCTATAAAAAAGGTAAATAATAATATATCTAAACTTCTTAATTTTAACGAGGAAGATATTTCATATGAAAAAAGAATCTTACTAATGAAAACAAGTGAACACGTTAAATCCAGAGCGATGGATAAATTTAAAGAATATACTAAAAGTGGAGAATCATCTGTTAAATCTTTACAATATTTAGATGGTATTTTAAAAATACCTTTTTCTATTTATAAAAGAGAAAAAATATTATGTTTCCTAGAGGAATTTAAAAAATCTATTAATAACTTTATTATTAATCAAAAAATAACTATAAATAATAAAATAATATGTAACGATTTTAAAAATTTAGATAATATAACTTCAAGTGATATTGATTACCTAATTAATAATTTTAAATTAGATTTAGAATCTAATAATTTAGAATATGTGGATTATTCAAAAATTTTAAAAAAACTAAAAAAAGATGAATTAAATGATATAGTAAAACTTATTATAGATGATATTGATAAAAAACAAGATAATAAAAATTTAAAAAAAAAAGAATCTATCGAATTTATATTGGATTTTATTAAAAATTTTTCTAATAAATATTTAGTAATAAAATATCAAAACTATTTAATAAAAGGTAAAGAATCTATTCTATATAAATCAAAATTTGGAAATTTATCAAATCAATGGATAAATTATAAAAAAGATTATAGAAAATATCTCAATAATGTGGATGAAGTTCTTGATAAGGCAGTATACCACCAATTTGAAGCAAAAAAACAAATAAAAAGGATAATTGCCCAATGGATTAATGGAGATATGGAAGGATATTGTTTTGGCTTTGAAGGACCACCTGGAACAGGAAAAACATCTCTCGCTAAAAAAGGTATATCAAAATGTCTTCTGGACGAAGATGGAGTCACACGACCATTTGCTTTTATTTCTTTAGGTGGGTCAAGCAATGGTTCTACAATAGAAGGACATAGTTATACCTATGTGGGTTCTACATGGGGTAGAATTGTGGATATCCTCATTGAAACCAAATGTATGAATCCTATTATATTTATTGATGAGTTGGATAAGGTAAGTAAAACTGAAAACGGTAAAGAAATTATAGGTATTTTAACCCATTTAACTGATAGTAGTCAAAATAGTTCATTCCATGATAAATATTTTTCTGGTGTAGATATAGATTTATCTAAAGCTTTAATAATATTTTCATATAATGATTATAACTTACTAGATCCTATATTAGCAGATAGAATACATAGGGTAAAATTTAAAAAATTATCTAAAAGTGAAAAAATTAACATTGTTAATAATTATTTATTACCAGAATTACTAAAAACAGTGGGAATTAAATCATGTAATATTATATTTTCTAAAAAAATACTTGAATTCATTATAGAATCATATACCCACGAACCAGGTGTTAGAAAATTAAAAGAAAAAATTTTTGAATTAATAAGAGAGATTAACCTTAGATACCTTACATATGGTTCGAATGAAATAAAATTTCCATTCGAGATAACAAAAGAAATAATTGAAGAAATGTTTGAAGGAAAACCCAAATATTCGGTTAAAATGATTACATCAGAACCACGTATAGGATTAGTTAATGGATTATACGCTACAAATTCCGGAATGGGAGGCATCACAACTATTGAAGCATTCAAAACACCTAACGAAGGAAAACTTAATTTAGAATTAACTGGTCAACAAGGCGATGTTATGAAGGAAAGTATGAAGGTTTCTAAAACAGTTGCGTGGAATATTATACCAACTCATATTAAAAAAGAAATTTATAAGGAAATGAAGGATTATGGAAATTTCGGTATTCATCTTCATTGTCCTGAAGGTTCTACTCCTAAAGACGGGCCATCTGCTGGAGGGGCGATTACTTTATGTATTATATCTTTATTAACAAAAATACCTGTTAATAATGAAATCGCTATGACGGGTGAGATAGACTTAAATGGTAGTATTCATAAAATAGGTGGATTGGAATCTAAAATTGATGGAGCTAAAAATGCGGGTGTAAAATTAATTTTATATCCTAAACAAAATCAAGAAGATATAGAATTAATTAAAAAAAATAATTATATTTTACTAGAAAATATAAAAATTCAACCTATCAATAATATATGGGAAATTTTAGATATATGTTTAATAAATAATAAATTAGACTTCAATAAATATCTAAACATTTAAACATTAATCTTTATTAAATAAGTTTAAGCTAGGATAAGGAGCGGTGGGTTGTATTTTATTTTGTGGTAATAAATCTTTATGATTTGTATTATTCCTTGTTTCTAAATCCCTAAATTCATTAATAGTGCTTAAAAGATCGCTTTGTTTTTTAAATTCCATAGAATTGCTTAAACTTTCAGTACTAGAAATTGAACTATTTGAAGGAGAACTATTATAATCTCTTGAAATATATTCATCTATATCTATAGAATTATTACTATTTCTTCTGGTAATATTCATATTACCCACTTTAAGTAGGTCTTCTAATTTTGATTTTCTTTTATCAGATTTTTGTCTTTTTAAATCACTTGAATAAATTTTTAAAGATTCAGCTAATTCAATTGCTTGATAGGCTTCATAATCTTTAGATAACTCATAACCATGTTTATTTAGATATATTGTGGCTTTACTTTGTTCAATAGCCGGTCTTAATACGTGTTGTTTATTATATTTAATTAATCTTTCATAATTATTTGGTTTAGGAGGTTTGGGAACTTCTAAATTCATTTTAGCACCAGTATTTTCCCATTTTTTTGATGCTTGGGCTGCTTTGTCTGAAAATGTTCTGTATTTTTTATCATTATCTTTATCAGATTGTATACATATCTTTTCTTTAGTTGAGTTGTTTATATTAATTATAGAATAATTTATCTTAGTATTTTTACTACTTGTTCTTGACCACGTTGGCATATATAAATATAAATATATTTTTTTTATATAATTTACATAATATTTTTTTTTTTAAATTTAAATTTAAATACTTTATCATATTAATTTTTAAAATTTAAATTTAAATACTTTATCATATTAATTTTTAAAATATTTGTTTATAGTAATATGTCTCAACCTCAAATTCCTAAAACAATCCCAAAAGCACCAATAGCAATACCCAAAAATAATAAACAAATTAATAATAAACAAATTAATAATAAACAAATTAATAAAAAAAATAATAAAAAAGAGGTGAAGCTACTGACTATATTTAATATTATGCCTGTTTTTTTACATTCATTTGTAAAAATTATGCCTATAGGTTTATATTTAGCTTCAATCTTAGAGTCTATGTTATTTAATGATATAAGAGGATTTTTTGTCTTTATTGGATTATTTATTAATGATTTAATCAATATTGGTTATAATCACATAATGAAACCAAAACCAAAACCAAGTTGTGCCATTATTAGAAATTTATATACAGACGATTTCTTTGAATTTTCTACTCCACATAGTCAATATATAGCATTTATAACTTCATTTATACTGACAAGTATGTATTTTAAAAAATATTTTTTCTATTCAACATTTGTATTATTTGTATTTATGATTGTCTTAACAATATGGTCTAGAATATCTATAGGATGTGAAAATATGTTAGATACATCTTTTAATTTAGTATTTGGCGCATTTAGAGGGATAATTTATTATATTATTGTTAAAGATTTCTATGAACCAGAAGATGTTACTCCCGAGGATCATTGGTTGGAGGCAAAAATAAAAGCTATATTCCCAGATTCAGATGACTTGGATGAAATGTTTCAATAAAAAAATATTTTAATAATTTAAATGGAAGATTTAATTTTACTTGGCTGTGATTTTTATTCGATGGTTCCTATAATTTTATATTTTTCCTGTATATATTTAGGGATTTACAATAATATGTTAGAAGAAACTATACCATTTATTTTATTTATATTTATTAATAACTATGGGACATCTATTATAAAAAATTTACCATATCCGGATTTTATGTGGAAAATTACAAGACGTCCAGAAGGAGCTTTTAATACAGACTTTTTCTCTAGAAATGGTCCAGCTAAAAAAGATGCGAATGGTTTCCCATCAGGCCATATGGCAGCTATAACATCTTTTTGTATATATATGATTTTAAGAAAAAAAGGAAATGTTGAATGGACGGAATTTATAGGTCAAAATATAATATTTTTAGCATTTAATATTTTTGTAATTTTATTAATGGGATTTGCAAGGTGGTATAAAAAGTGTCATAATATATTCCAAATTATAGGTGGTATTATTTATGGAACTATTACTTCTTATATATATTATGAGTTTATAGGAAAGTATTTAATTAATTAATTTAAGAATTTAAAGATATATATTTTAAATGGATTACCAATATTTAAAATGTATATCTCCTATTGATGGAATATATAAGTTAAAAACTAAAGATTTGGAAAATTATTTTTCAGAATTAAGTGTAAATAAATATAGGATTTTAATAGAAATTGAATATTTAATTAGTCTTGGTAAATTAGATATTTACGACGATTTAAATCCAGAAATTATAGAGTTCTTAAGAAATATTTATAAAAATTTTAATTTGGAAGAATGTATAAAATTAAAAAAAATGGAAGAAGCTATGACAGATATTAATGCTATAGAATATTATATTAAAGGCATTATAGTTAATAAAGATAAATCATTAGAGTTAATAAATTATATACATTTTGGTTTAACTATACAAGATATTAATACTAGTGCAAATATATTAATGATTAAGCAATCTATTAGTAAAGTATTATTGCCAAAACTTAATGAAAATTTAGGTCAAATAAAAAAAAAAATTTTAGAATGGTCTAAAACACCATTACTTTCTAGAAGTCAAGGTCAACCTAACTGTCCAACTTTTTTGGGAAAAGAAATGTTAGTTTTTTATGAAAGATTGGTTATACAAGCCAGAAAATTAAATGGAATTAATTATACCACTAAATTTGGTGGTTCTAATGGAAATTTTAATTCTCACCATATGGCTCTCCCGAATATTGATTGGATTGAATTTGCCAATAAATTTGTTCAAATTTTTGGTCTAGAAAGAAACCAATACACTACACAAATAGACCATTATGATAATTATGCTGAAGTATTTGATTGTTTAAAAAGAATTAATGTTATATTAATTGATTTTTGTCAAGATATGTGGTTATACATTTCAAGAAATATTTTAGTTAAAAAGGATACAGATGGTTATTCAAGTGTTCCAGATAGGATAAATCCTATTAATTTTGAAAATGCCGAGGGGAATTTACTTATGGCCAATAGTATGTTAGAATTTTTCTCAAGAAAATTACCAGTTTCTAGATTACAAAGAGATTTAACCGACTCAACAATCTTAAGAAATGTAGGGAGTTCTTTTAGTTATACATTAATAGCATATAAATATATATTAGAAGGATTGTTAGAAATAAAAATAAATGAACAGGAATTAAATTATGAGTTAAACACTAATTATATGGTAATTGCTGAAGGAATTCAAACGCGAATGAAAGTTTTGGGTATGAAAGATAGTATTGAAAAGATGAAAGAAATAACACGAAATACTAATGATACAACTTTAATTAAGAAAAATTTAATTAAATTTATTGACGAGGGAAACTTTGGACAAGAAGAGAAAAAATATTTAAAAACAATCACACCTTTCAACTATACCGGAATTTATAAATTATAATATTTAAATATATTAATGATAAGAACACGTAACACTTTAATTGTTTTAAGAAAGGCATTTGGTTATTTTACAATATGGGTTTTGATATTAGGTTTATTCTACCACATGGGTAATCTACAAGAATATTATTTTGATATATTATTTTTACATTTACTTATGAGTTTATTATCATTATATGTAACATACGTTCATCCTAAAAAAATTATGGTAGATTTGGAATTAGTAAAATTTGATATTATTGGAAATAAACTAATTATAGTAGATTTAATATTTCATCATTTACCTACTATTTTAATTATTTTAACAGGTGGTGTAAAAAATAAAAGTTTCATATTCCCATTACTTCCTTTATTATATAGATTTTTAAATAATCCTAATGTAAGGTATGGACTAGATGATATAGTTGGATTTATAGGATATATTTTTTTACTTATTATTTATTTAGTTTTTTAGTTTAACTATATAAAAAAATTGAAAAAAACAGTATTTACTAATTAGATTGGAAACAAACAAACATCAATCAAACAACACTCTTCATCAAACAAACACCAATCAAACAACACTCTTCATCAAACAAAGAAATGGACTCTTCTCGTAACACAGAGTTGATTGTTTGTGGTCTATTTACTAAATATCCATATAGAATAAAAAAACAATTACACAAAAAAAAAGATGGGAATACAATTGGTAGTTGTGTTAAAGAAAATAAATTTATTATTGAGGATGGAAATCCTAAATTGTTTCAAGTAGAAGGAGGAAAACCGTTACATTACCCTATAATTTTTGAAGAAGAATACATTTTTTTGGGAGGTCACTGCTATAATATAGATAATTTTATACTATTTATGAAGGGAAGTTTAAAACAGATTGAATGTATTCCTGAAAAATCAACTGGACGTCCTAACGGAACTATACTAAAGGGACTTCTAGAATTCTGGTTGGTAGAGAATAGTTATTAATTTACATTAATTTCAAACAGGCAATTTCTGGAGATTTCGCAGGCCAAGCATTATTTAGTTTAACTCCCTTGCGAACCGACCACTTATTATTTAAAATACTTTTTTTACTAACTCCACTACTTTTAACTATTCCTCCTGCTTCTGGGTCATCCATCATAGCTTCATATGCTTCTTTTTTTGTATTGAAAAGTTTTGAACCAGTTTTTTTTGTATATCCTTTCAAATATTTATTACATTGAATGTCTCCTAGTTGTGGATATGATTTAAAATCTTCATGAACAAGAAATTCTGATACTGGGTTACACGACATATTTTTGTATTATTATTTACTTGGTATATCAATTTTAATCTATATCAATTTTAATCTATACATATATTAAATGAGTGGTGACTTATACTTTATAAATTCATATAAAAGAAATAAAAATCAAGCTCTTAGATTAAAAAAAAATCTTATAGACTTAGGTGTAAAAACCAAAAATATAAAAATAGTTTATGGATATGATTTAAAAAAACCAGAAACCTATATACATAAACACCCTAATCTTAATAAATCGAAATTAGTTTTTCATAATTTTTTTGATTTTATATTTCCGAAAATGGTAAAAAGTGGAAGAAATTGTTATTACTTGGAAGACCATACAATAGTTTATGATAATCCTGAAAAATATCCTAAGAAAAATAAAATGGTGTGGCTCGGTTTTATGAAAAGATTAAGTGATTATATTGTGGGTGCTCATTTAGTATTTCTTCATAAAGATTTAATAAAAGAAATGGATGGAGAAAAAGATAAATATAGACCTAGTTATATAGACAGATTATTTAAAAAAATTGGAGAAGATAAAAAATATTTACAGATAGATAAAAGTATAACACAGATAGTTGAACATTATTCTCTAGCTCTCAAAAAAACAAGAAAAAATCCTAAAAATAAACACTTCATTTTTTATAAATCTAATAAGAATAATTACTGAATGCGTGTTTCAGTATTAGATAAAACAAACCCTTCATTTAAATTTAAGAATTCACCATCCAATGAAAAATCATTAGGTCTCATGATAGACCAGTCAGTATCTGCTCTAAGAATACCACATTTAGTATAAATATAACCTACTAAGGCACTACACCAAAATCTATTTGTTTTTTGTGGTTTATCATCTTTTCTCAATAAAGCTTCTATCCAATCCTTAGGAACAATGTCATAAGGTTTATCATAAACCACTTTATGAATTTCATTTAATTTTTCATTTGAAAATGTATCCTCGGGACAACTTATAGTTCTAACTATAACTTTTGAATTTTTGAAAGTTTCTAAAACTTCTTTTAATGGTGTAATTTGAACTCCTAATTTAATTTTCCCATCTTGGGGGTCAGGTTTCCCTTCCCAACTTGATTGCCAAACATATGTACCTTTTAGAATAGGTGATATAAATGTTGGGTCTTTTAAAATTACAGCAATATGACTAAAATTAGAGTGCGTCGTATATTCAATTAATGTAGAAAAAGAACTTAACCAACCTTTAGTATGTCCTGTGAAAAATATTAAATCTCCTGTTTTTAATTCTGTCATTTATTAATTATTATATTATATTAATTATTATATTATATTAATTATTATTATATTATATTAATTATTATAAATAGTTTTTATTATACCTATCAAGTTATATTTAATTTTTTCTTTATTTTTTTTAAAATTAAATTACGTGTATTTTTATTTATAATTATAGTTTTACTAAATAATTGTATAAATATTTTTTGTAGTAGATCATCTGGTATATCTTTTTCCCATTCTGTTTCAAAATCTACACCAAATTTATCACCAATTCTCATATAGAGTCTATTATTATTATTATTATTACTACTTGAATAATCTGGTGGTGGGGAATATTCAGTAAGGGCTAAAATTGGTTTCTTATATAATTTAAGTATTTCATTATTTATATTAATCCATGTTTCTATCATAATAAGTAATAATTCATTGGCGTCATCTATATTTCTATCCTTAAATTTCTTTTTCCCTAATAAATCTAAATATAAAGCTATTCTTTTTTTCAAATCACTAGTTACAAATTTATATATAAAATCACCTCTGGTAAATTGTTTTTTAATTATAAATAATACATTGTCTGGTATAATAAATAATTTTTTTAAATTATTATATTTAGGGGATTTACTTATTATTATTTTTGATAATATTAAATGAACCAACTGAACTCTATAAAATCCTTGTAAATATTTTACTTTAGATAAAGGACTTGCCTTAAAATATTTTTTTATTTCTATAATAATTTTTTTTTTAGTAGGACTACCTAACCCCGTTATAATTGTTCTATAAAATCTATCAATATTTTCAGAACAAGATAATAGTAAGTTTTTACCAAGAAAATTATCACAAGATTTTAAATTATATATATTTGAAATAGGGAATGTATCAATATTCTGTGTTATTATTTCTAATATATGGTCACAATTACCTATATTATTTATACACGTATTAATTTGGGGGCGCATTTCAAATCCAGAAGTTGAATCGTAATTAGTATCCATATTTATGGAAAATCCTCCACCAGGACCCAAATTTTCTATATTTTTTCCATCTTTAATAAAATCCAAACCTTTAAAATTTCTTTTTTCAACTAAAAATGTTAGAAATTTACCAATATGTTCATTAGAATCTACTATATGAAGAAATTTCTCAATTATAAATTCGTGATATTGATTAGATATATTACCTAATACTTCATTTGCAACAGATTCTTTTAAATCTAATATACTTGGTGTTATAGAATATATTGAACTAGAATCTATATCAATAGTTTTATATTTCAAAAAGTATTTTAATATATCCATATCATCTTCACCAAATAAACCTAAACTATGAGCTTCGAAAAATAACATAAAAAATACAGAACCTCCAAATATTTGTATATTATGTCCCGACGAATGTGGTATAAATTTAACAATATATTTATCATATTTTAAAGTTAGTCCATTTAATTCTTTATCTAACAATATAGTTATTTCTAAAAATGTTTTTATATATGTCTCATATATATCTTCATCTAAACTATTATAGAATATCTTTCTTTTAGGGTATAAGTCAATATTATTAAATCCGTTAAAATTATTTCGTTTACTTTTAGAACCACTCTTACTTTTAGAACCACTCTTACTTTTAGCACTCTTACTCGCACCACTATTACTTTTACTCGTACCTTTTTTTTTTATTATCTTCTTTTTTTTAGATTTTGGACTTGATTTAGGACTTGATGTAGAATTAACAGAACTCATAATAATATAATAGAAAAAAAAATGGGTTATATTTTAATTGTGAGATAGTAAAAAGGTATAATTGGAGTTTTGTGAAAAGGTATAATTGGAGTTTTGTGAAAAGGTATAATTGGAGTTTTGTGAAAAGGTATAATTCGCTTTTTTGTCTAAACTTTTTGTGAAAAAGTTTAATATAAAAAGTATGAGGAGTTCCAATATGAGATTGAAGCTGGGTCTAATGACAGATGATATTTATGATTACCGGGATGATGTTCCCTCAAATTTAAGT
>MDTF01000193.1_pt1 | contig 15504 bp, 19 predicted proteins | sample 811191 | NCBI WGS metagenome assembly MDTF01 (sample SAMN05326649, study PRJNA326480) | marine metagenome | isolation source: seawater | place: Southern Ocean | collected 2011 | reverse complement strand
GCTATTATTATAAAATTAAAAAAATTATAATATAAACTTACTTAAATCAGTATCTTTTGTTAGTTCACCAAGATTTTTTTCAATATATTTTTTGTCTATCACTATTTTTTCACCTGAGCGATCTGAGGCTGTAAAACTAATATCATCTAAGACCTTTTCTAGAAGAGTATGCAGTCTTCTTGCACCTATGTTTTCCACAGAAGCATTTACCTCTGCAGACACTTTTGCCAGCACATCAATACCATCATCAGTAAATTCTAAATGAACGTTCTCTGTTTTTAATAAAGCTACATATTGTTTAATTAAACTATTGTCTGGTTCTTTTAAAATTCTTTTAAAGTCATCTTCTGTTAGGGCATTTAATTCTACTCTTATAGGTAAACGACCTTGTAACTCAGGCAGTAAGTCCGATGGCTTTGCAAGTTGAAAGGCACCTGATGCAATGAATAAAATATGATCTGTTTTAATAGGTCCGTGCTTCGTGTTAACAGTTGTACCTTCAATTAAAGGTAGTAGATCTCTTTGTACACCTTCCCTAGAAACATCACCGCCAGTTCGATCACCACGTGCAGATATCTTATCAATTTCATCTAAAAAGACTATACCATTGTCCTCTGTAGCTTTTTTAGCTGTACTAATAATTTTATCTTGTTCAATCAGTTTATCCGATTCTTGTGCAATCAAAATATCGTGAGACTCTTTTACGTTCATTTTCTTTTTTTTTGGCTTTTGACCCATCGATTTTCCAAGCATTTCAGAAACATTAATCATTCCAATATTAGCACCAGACATACCTGGAATTTCAAAACCTTGCATATTAGATGGGCTTTCATTTACCTCTATCTCTATTTCGTTGTTGTCTAAATCTCCATCTCTAAGTCTTTTCCTAAAGCTTTCTTTAGTAGCTATACTTGCTTTATTTCCTACCAGAGCGTCTAAGACTTTTTCCTCTGCTAATAATTGAGCCTTAACATGAACTTCTTTTCTTTTTTTTTCTTTTTCTAAAGCTATAGCTATTTCAATCAAGTCTCTTATAATTTGTTCCACATCTCTTCCCACGTAGCCAACTTCTGTAAATCTTGTTGCTTCGACTTTGATAAAAGGAGCCTCAGCTAATTTTGACAGTCTTCGAGAAATTTCAGTTTTTCCAACACCAGTTGGCCCAATCATTAAAATATTTTTTGGTAAAACTTCTTCGCGCATCTGCTCATCAAGCGCTTGCCTTCTCCATCTATTACGCAATGCAACCGCGACCGCTTTTTTTGCATTTGTTTGACCAATCACATATCGATCAAGTTCAGAAACAATTTCTCTTGGAGACAAAGCACTTACTGTAGAACTTTCTTTTTTTTTATTTTCTTTAATTAAATTTAACTTTGTAGCTTGAGTTGAGTCTGCCATTTTTAAACTTTTTCTATGGTAATATTATTATTTGTAAAAACACAAATTTCTGAAGCTATCTTTATAGCTTGTCGAGCAACATCTTCAGCTGAAAGATCATTTTTAATTAAAACTTTTGCTGCGGCCAAAGCAAAGTTGCCACCTGAGCCTATTGCTATAATATTATCTTCTGGTTCTAAAACATCACCTGTTCCAGATATAATAAAGCTATTTTCTTTGTCAGCAACAGCCATTAAGGCTTCAAGTCTCCTTAAATATTTGTCCGTTCTCCAATCTTTTGCAAGTTCTACTGCAGCTCTCGGAAGATTACCGGCGTGCTTTTCGAGTTTAGCTTCTAACCTCTCAAATAAAGTTAGCGCATCAGAAGTAGATCCAGCAAAACCTGCTATCACACCACGCTTTTCAATTTTTCTTACCTTTTTAGCATTACTTTTTAACACAGTATTACCAAGACTAACTTGACCGTCCCCAGCTACTACTGTTTCATTGTTCTTTCTCAACAAAACAATTGTAGTTCCATGCCATTTTTCACTAGTATTCATACAATGTATGTGGCTATTAATTTTATATCTTCAATAGAGAACTTGTGTTTATTGATAAAATACAAATTTCGCTATATATCATTGAATAAATTCACTATTAATTTATGAAAAGAAAAGCAAAAATTTCCAGAAAAACTAAAGAAACAAGTATTGCTGTAGAAGTTAATATTGATGGAACAGGCAAATATAAAATTGATACTGGAATTGGTTTTTTAAACCATATGTTAGAGCAACTATCTAAACACTCTTTAATGGACATATCTGTAAAAGCTAAAGGTGATACTCATATCGACTTACACCATACCACCGAAGATACGGGTATAGCTATAGGCGAGGCTATTAGCAAAGCGGCAGGTGCCCGTAAAGGAATAAAAAGATATGCTCACGCACTAATACCGATGGACGAAACATTAACGCGTGTAGCTATAGACGTTTCTAATAGGCCTTATTTAATCTGGAAGGTTAATTTAAAAGTTGAAAAATTAGGTGAAATGGACACAGAACTTTTTAAAGAATGGTTTCAAGCTTTTTCACAATCAGCTGGAATAACTTTACACATAGAAAATGTTTATGGTGAAAATAGCCATCACAAAATTGAGTCTTGTTTTAAAGGTTTAGCTAGATCTCTAAAAGATGCTTTCGAAATTGATAAAAGAATTAAATCATCTATTCCTTCAACAAAAGGTAAGCTTTAAAATAAATGTTACTTACAGTTGTTGATTACGGCGTTGGCAATTTAAGATCGATAGCTAAAGCACTAGAAAAGGCTAGCACACAAAACCACCTTAACTATTCTGTTAAAGTAAGCTCAGATATAAACGATATAAAAAAAGCAGACAAACTAGTTTTGCCTGGGCAGGGATCATTTAAAGCATGTATAATAGGAATTGAAAGCATTGAAGGTTTAGGGGATGAATTAAATGAAAGCGTAACAATAAAAAAAAAAACCAATCTACGGAATTTGTGCTGGCATGCAGCTATTTGGCACAACTGGTTACGAAGAAGAAGAAACCCCAGGACTTAATTGGATTGAAGGAGATATTGTTAAAATAAAGCCCGGTAAAGAAAACTTAAAAATACCACACATGGGGTGGAACGAATTAAATTTAAAAAACTCTTGTGAGGTTTTTAAAAATGTTGATGAAAAAAGTCACGCTTATTTTATTCACAGTTATGAATTTCTACCAAAAGACAAAACAGTAGTCTCTTTATCTACTAATTACGGTAAAGAAATTGTTGCCGCCGTTTGCAATGAAAATATTTATGGTTCGCAATTCCATCCAGAAAAAAGTCAGGATACAGGCATTAAAATACTTACTAGTTTCTTAAAAGTATGAAAATTTTACCAGCAATCGATCTTAAAAATGGGAAATGTGTAAGACTCACCAAAGGTAATTTTAAAAGTGAAATAATTTATAATGAAAGTCCTATAAACCAAGCAGAAATTTTTAGCAGTGCAGGCTTTAATTATTTACATATTATTGATCTAGACGGGGCATTAGAAGGAAGTTTAGTTAATCTAAAGGCTATAGAAGATATCGTTAAGAAATTTAATTTTAAAGTAGAAGTAGGCGGTGGGATAAGAACCGAAAATAGTGTGGCAAAATTATTAGATATAGGTTCTGATAAAATTATTTTAGGAACAGCAGCAATTGAAGATAAATCTTTTTTAGAAAGATGTTGTAAAAAATATCCTGGAAAAATTGCCTTATCACTTGATGCAAGAAAAAAATATATAGCAACATCAGGATGGAAAGAACAAACAAATATAAATATTTTTGATTTTTTAAGTACGGTTAAAGATTATGGAATTTCTAGATTAATTTATACAGATATTGATAAAGACGGGACGAACACAGGTCCAAATTTTGAAGATAGTTACAAAATAGCTGATAGTTTTAACATACCAGTAATAATCTCTGGAGGTATAAGTTCTATGAACGACATTAACAAGATTATTAATGATAAAAAAAAAATTGAAGGAATAGTAGTGGGAAAAGCAATATACGAAAATAGAATAAAGTTAGAAGAATTGAGTAAAATTAAATAATGCTAAAAAATAGAATTATACCTTGTTTAGATGTTAACAATGGGAGAGTTGTTAAGGGAATAAACTTTATAGATCTAAAAGATGCAGGAGACCCAGTAGAGCAAGCAGAATACTATGACAAATGTGGAGCTGATGAAATTTGTTTTCTAGATATCACAGCAACTCACGAGAATAGAAATACAATTATCGATATCGTAAATAGAACAGCTGAAAAATGCTTTGTACCCTTAACAGTTGGCGGAGGTATAAAATCAATTCAAAATATAAGGGATTTACTTTTAGCTGGTGCTGACAAGGTATCAATAAATTCTGCTGCTGTTAATGATATTAACTTTGTAAAAGAAGCATCACGAAAATTTGGGACGCAATGCATGGTTGTTGCGGTTGATGCAAAAAAAATATCAGACAAAAAATGGGAAATCTTTACTCACGGAGGAAGGAATAAAACAGGGATAGATGCGGTCGACTTTGCAGTAAGAGCAGAGAAAAATGGAGCAGGAGAAATACTTTTAACATCAATGGATAAAGATGGTACCAAAAGTGGTTATGATATTGATTTATTAAAAAGTGTATCAAGTAAAGTTAGTATACCAGTTATAGCCTCAGGTGGCGTTGGTAGTTTAGATCATTTATATGAAGGAATAAAAAAAGGTGGCGCAAGTGCAGTATTAGCAGCATCTATATTTCATTATGGAGAGTTTACTATTCAACAAGCAAAAGAATATTTGGCATCCAAAGAAGTACCAGTTAGAATTAAATAATGAGTAATTTTTTATTAGAGTTAGCAGAAATTATTAAATCTAGAAAAAGTGAAGACACAAAAAAATCTTATACATCCTCTTTGCTATCAAAAGGAATAATTGAATGTTTAAATAAGTTTGAAGAAGAAAGTGAAGAATTCGTGGAGGCAATAAAAAATAATGAAAATATAATTCATGAGTCCGCTGATGTAATTTACCATTTTTTAGTTACACTCGAGGCAAGAGAAATCAAAATTATAGACGTTATTAAGGAATTAGAAAAAAGAAAAAAACAATCTGGTCATAATGAAAAAAAAAATAGGACAAAGTGAAGTACGATAAAAACAATATATTTGCTAAAATTTTAAGAGGAGAGGTGCCCTGTAAAAAAATATATGAGAATGAATATGCTCTATCTTTTTATGACACTAACCCTCAAAAAAAAATACATATTCTGATAATTCCTAAAGGAGAATATATCGACTTAGATCATTTTAACAAAGAAGCTACGGAGAAAGAAATCATAGAGTTTAATAAGTCAATAACCCATGTTGTTAAGATGCTAAAAATATCCAGTAACGAAACAGGTTACCGAATACTTAGCAATATTGGCTTAGATGGAGGGCAAGAAGTACCTCATTTTCATTACCATATTTTCGGCGGTGAAAAAATTGGCAAAATGGTCTCTTAATTTTACTAGATGCCTAAAGTTCAAAGATTTTTTTTAGAATTAAAAAAAAAGAATAAAGTAAATCAATTAATCAACCCTCCAAAAAATGTTAAAATATTACCAGAAGTAAAAAAAGATATTAATATTAATAAATTTTTTTACCGCCATGTTGGAAAAGATCATTTTTGGAGAGATAGACTTTTATGGACTGATCGAGAGTGGAAAATATATATTAACAACAAAAATCTAGAAACAGGAATTATGAAAATAAAAAATGAACTTGTTGGTTTTTACGAACAAGAGTTTCATAAAGATAAAAATGAAATGGAGTTAATAAATATGGGTATTCTAAAAGAATACCAAGGTCAAAAATTGGGATCTTTTTTATTAAAACATATTATATATAATACATTTGATCGAGGCGCTGAAAGATTGAGAGTTCACACCTGTAGTTTAGACCACAAATATGCTTTAAATAATTATCTATCAAAAGGGTTAAGCATATACAGAGAAGAGGAAGTAGACTTTATTTTTTAATTAACTGGGGAGTTTTAAAAATTTCAGGGTTAATTTCACTGTTTTCATTTGTAATTTTAATAGAAAAATTAATTACGTTTTGTAACTGATCAATTACTCTCCATCCAACAAGGTCATAGTTATCTTTATTAAAAAAAATTACAATTTTTTCTTTATTTTTTTCCACAATAGTCAAATTAATATAGTTATTTAATTTATAATCAGATTTGTTAATTAAACTTATTAAATTTTTTTTATTAAAAATTTTAACAAATGGAGAATTTGCAATTGGATAAAAATAAATTTTATCATATCTTTTTTGATAAATTATTAATGTTTTACTGTTTATTATAATTCTCTTCTGTACAGAATCTTCATAGTCACAGCTAAGTTTATTGTCAAAAGAAAGAACACATGTCCCTACTTCTTTTTTTTTGTTTGTTATTTGTTCAAAATTAAAAGTAATATTGTCTATACTATTCAATCTACTGACAATTAATTCTTTTTCATTAGCAAGTAGAACTAGTGAAAAATTGATAAAAATAAATAATGCTATAAAAAATTTATTAAACAATATTTATAAAACCTCTCTTTTGCCAACATGATTTGCCTTACTAACAACTCCTTTTTCTTCCATCATGTCTATAATTCTAGCAGCCCTGTTATAGCCTATTTGTAATTTTCGTTGTAAAAAACTGGTTGATGCTTTCCCCTCTGATCGGATTATATCTAATGCTTGATTATATAGTTCGTCTGTTTCACTGTCTGAAACTAATTCACTATTCTCATTCTTATCGTTTATAGTTATTTCATCAATATAATTAGGTTTTCCCTGTGCCCTAAGAACATTTGTAATTTTTGCAATTTCTTTCTCAGAAACATAAGGACCATGAATACGTATTATTCTATTAGCAGAGGACATAAATAGCATGTCACCATTACCAAGTAATTGTTCTGATCCCTGTTCTCCCAAAATAGTTCTACTGTCAATTTTTGAACTAACTCTAAATGATATACGTGTTGGAAAATTAGCTTTAATAGTTCCTGTAATTACATCAACGCTTGGTCTTTGGGTCGCCATGATTATATGAATTCCTGCTGCTCTAGCCATTTGTGAAAGTTTCTGAATATAGTTCTCAATTTCTTTTCCAGCGACAAGCATCAAATCAGACATCTCATCTACTACCACTACGATATAAGGCATTTTTAATTTATGGTTTGCGTTATATCCATCGATGTTCCTAACACCTTCTTTGCTCATTAATTTGTACCTGTTATTCATTTCTCTAACTGTCCAACCTAAAGCAGCAGCAGCTTTTTTAGAGTCCGTAATAACAGGACTTAATAAGTGTGGTATTCCTTCGTAGGCGGAAAGTTCTAACATTTTTGGATCTATCAATATAAATTTACACAAATCCGGAGTTAGTTTATAAAGTAGAGAAACTATAATTGTATTAATACAAACAGATTTACCCGAACCTGTTGTGCCAGCTATTAATAAATGTGGCATTGCTGTTAGATCACCTACGATCGGTATACCCGAGATACTTTTACCTAAAGATATTGGAAGTTTGATATCTTTTTTTTGAAATCTTTCGTTTGAAACAATTTCTCTTAAGTATACACTTTCTCTTGATTCATTAGGTATCTCAATGCCAACTGTATTTTTACCTGGTATAGTAGAAACCCTTGCTGATGTAGAGCTGGTATTACGAGCGATATCTTCAGATAAGTTAATAATTTTAGAAACTTTTACACCTGGTGCAGGTTCAAATTCATATAGACTAACTACAGGACCATTATTAATTTTAGTTATTTTACCGTCAATACCAAAGTCTAGTAGTATCTTTTCAATAAATTTACCATCTGGTCTATTTTTTGATTGATCTAGTAAATTAATTTTGTTTAAATTTTTTTCTAATAAATCAACAGAAGGTAACTTAAAATCTTTTAAACCTGAATAATTTATATTTATTTTTTTAGGTTCTTTAATATTTTCAAAAGAAAAAGTTCCTTGTGGTGCGACATTTAACCGATCGCTCTCTGTTAAACTTTGATTAGGTTCTTCAATAATCTCTGAAGAAATTACTTTATTGTTGTTCTTTTTAAATATTTTTAGTACGTGCAAAAAATATCTCAAATTTATATTAGAAGCTAAAATAAAAAAATATAAACTTAAAATAATAAAAAAAAATACAACATATTCATTATTTATATTTGGAAAAATATTTGAAAGTGAACTATATAAAATTTGACCGACAAAACCTGAGTTACCGTTATCAATTAACCAGAAAGAATTGTTAGAAGTTATGTAGATAAAAATGCATGTAAACATTAGGTGAAGAATTAAAAAAAAAATCTTTACTTGAATTTTTTTTATATCTTTTTTTACAATCAAACTTAAACCCCAGATTAAAACTATAATAAGAATTAAAAAAGCAGCTAACCCAAAGCTTTGCAGCAAGAAGTCAGCAACTAATCCACCGTAAATACCCAATATGTTATTAATAGACACATCCGCCGCACCATGAATAAACGTAGGGTCGTTAGGGGAGTAAGAAAAAAACGAAACGGCAAGCAATAAGGCAGTAAATATCAGTGCTAAACCGATTAATTCAATGGTACGTTTTTTTAAAAAATTTGTTATATTTTTATAAATCATTATTCATTTAACGAATCATTTAGTTTACTTTGTATCATTTTTATTAAATTGATAAAAATTTTAAAATATGGACAATCAAAAAATTTGTATTATTGGTGACGGTTTGGCTGGACTTTCTGCTGCTGCAATTCTAAGTCAAGAAAATATCAAAATTGATTTGTACGCAGGTGGTAATAAAAAAAAAAATTTTAAAAAAGACAACCGTACGACAGCAATATCAGAAAGTAGCTATCAATTTATTAAGCAAAGATTAAATATTAAAAATCTACAAATTTTTTGGCCTTGTAACGAAATAGATTTATTTTTTGAAGATAAAAATAAAATAAAAAATTTTTTGAGCTTCAAGGAAAAGAAAAACAAACTTATGTATATTTTTCAAAACAACGAATTAAAAAAAGATTTAAGACAAAAAATATTAAAAAAAAAAAATATTAGTTTAATAAGAAAAAAAATTACAGATTTAAATTATGAGAACGGATATATAATATCGAATAAGAAAAAAAAATTTTATGATTTAATTATTCTGTGCATAGGTGGTCAATCGAAATTTTACAACAAAATCACTCAGAGCAGATCAATTAAAAAAAACTACAATGAAATAGCCTTAACAACGACAGTAAAACATAATTCTAAAATCAGTAAAGTAAGTCAGTTTTTTTTAAAAGAAGGACCATTGGCAATATTACCTTTTAAAAAAAATTTATTTTCTGTAGTTTGGAGTGTTAGTAATTTATTTTTTTTGAAAAATAATAAATCATTAAAAAAAATTTTAAACTTAAAAGTTAAATTTTTATTAGAAAACCCTAAAATACAAAATATAGATAAAATTCAATCTTTTCCTATCAATTTAAATTTAAAAACTAAATATTTCAAAAAAAATATATTAATACTAGGAGACGGTTTACATTCTGTTCATCCAATGGCGGGCCAAGGTTTTAATTTAGTTTTGAGAGATATTGAAAAATTAAGCATGTTAATGTCTAAGACTTTACAACTAGGCATGTTATTTAAAAACAGCTTTTTATTAAAAAATTTTTATGAAGCGAGAAAACCAGAGAATAATATTTTAGGATTAGGAATAAACTTAACTAATATTTTCTTTAAAGATTATAAATATTTTTCGTTTATGAAAAAAACAATACTCAATAACGTGAGTAAATTTAAATTTATTAAACAGATAAGCCAAAGAATATCCGACAAAGGTATCGTGACCTAACTACTGTATGGTTTGATTATTATCTGCATTGTTGTGTAAATAAAACTCAATTATTTCAGATAATATTTTTGTTTTAGATTTAACATTAATAGACTCTAAAATTGTTTGCTTTTCCTCATCCGAGATCGGCGCTATCATAGCCAAGGTGTTTATTCTTTGATCTTGATCAAGCTTCTCAAACTCTTTCCAGTTGAGAAGTAAGCCATTTCTTTTAAAAAAAGATTTTGTTTTATCAGGAAGTTCTTCAATCTTATCTAATTGTTCCTTTTTCTCATCTAAATCTTCCTTAAACTTACTGTAAGATACCTGAAACTCTCTGTAACTTTTGTCATTATTTATTTCTGTTTCTATTTCAAAACGAGTAATTCCAATTAGATTTATTAGTAATCTACCATCCTTAGTTTGAGTGTTTTCTGTTATTTTACCAAGACAACCAACAGAATATACATCAGAAGTATTTTTTTTCGGCTGAATCAGCCCCAGGTATTTATTTGTTTTCAAACTGGCATTTATTAAAGCTAGATATCTTGGCTCAAAAATATTTAACGGCAGGTTAGTTTTAGGAAAATAAATAACACCACTTAGGGGAAAAATTGGAATAATATTAGGTAATTTTAGTTTCATAACTATTTTAAGGTATATTAGAAAAGTTAAATTATTCATAGAGACAAAAATAGGCTAAATAAATTATCCTTTAACGTAGTCTATTCCTGATTAGCTCTAACTGTCACACATAAGTCATTGTTGTGTCCTCCTGCAAACCGGTCACTAATTAGTCTAAGTACTCCATACCCCACCTCAATGAATGGTGATTGCAGACAGAACATGTAACATAATTCATATTATGAAACACGACTTGAAGTAGTTTTTTTTCAGATAGATACAGAATTTTTTAACTCATCTTGCTTTCTCCGTTCTATGCGGTTAAATTACATATAGGAATTAATTGCGGGCATAGCTCAGTGGTAGAGCGTCTCGTTGCCAACGAGAAGGTCGAGGGTTCGAATCCCTTTGCCCGCTCCATTTAAAATATGGAAAAACTTAATAAAAAAAAATGTAAAGTTTACGATAAAAATACTCCTAAACTTGAAAGAAACGAAATTCAAAAATTTTTAAAAAAAACAAATAACTGGAATGTTAAAAGTAACAATAATAAAAATTATTATTTGGAAAAACAATTTAAGTTTAAAAACTTTATCGAAAGTCAAAAGTTTATAACCAAAGTAGGTTCAATCGCGGAAATAGAGAGCCACCATCCAGATATTCTTTTTGGCTGGGGTTACGCAAAGATCAAAATATTTACACATGTTATTAAGGGCTTAACCGAAAGTGATTTTATATTAGCAGTCAAGATCGATCAGATCTAATTAGTGATGAAAATGTCTCATATTGGTAAACACCATCTTTACTTTTGCCTTATTAGCAGCATTTATAACTTCTTGATCTCTAATTGATCCACCTGGTTGAACAATAATTCTTATACCAGCGGAGATTAATAATTTTATCCCATCAGCAAAAGGGAAAAAAGCATCTGAGGCAGCTATCGAATTTTTTATTTTATTTTTTTTAAATAGTTTAGCTTTTTGAATTGCAATTTTACAACTATCAAGCCTACTTGGTTGGCCTGCACCGATACCGATTGTGGAAAAATTATTTGTTAAAACAATTGCATTAGATTTAACGTATTTTGAGATATTAAACGCGAATTCAATCTCTTTTAACTCACTTTTAGTCGGCTTTAATTTTGTAACAAATTTTAAATCTTTTTTATTAAAAACTAGTTTATCTTTATCTTGTATTAAAAAAGAATGATCAAAAGTTTTTAATGTTATATTATTTTTTTGTTTGAATTTTGTAATATCAATTATTCGTAAATTTTTTTTTCTCTTCAAGACAGTAAGAGCATCTTTTGCAAAACCTTTAGCTAAAATAACCTCTAAGAAATTTTTGCTTATTTCATTTGCAATAATTTTATTAATCTTAAAATTACAAGCTATAACCCCACCAAATGCGCTTACAGGATCACAAGCATAAGCATTTTTAAAAGAAGCTAAGGCTGATTTGTTTGTAGATATCCCACAAGGATTAGCGTGTTTAATTATAACAGTTGAAGGTTTTTTTCCAGAAGATAGCAATATTTCCAAAGCAGCAAAATTATCATTGTAATTGTTGTAACTTAGTTCTTTACCACTTAATTGATTTAAACCAAGCTCTGTGTCTTTATAGTCATTTATATAGATTGAGCTTTCTTGATGGGGGTTTTCACCGTACCTTAACTTTTTAAATTTTCTTCCAAATATAGTTTTTCTTTCTGGAAATTTTATATTTAATTTCTGATTGAACCAATTAGCTATCATTGAATCGTAATAGGCCGTTAAACCAAAAGCTTTACTAGACATATATTCTCTAAATTTTAAGGAAGACTTGCCTTTATTTTTTTGGATTTCGTTTATTAATTCAGGGTAATCATTCTTATTTGTAACGATTAAAACATTTTTAAAATTTTTTGCTGCAGATCTAACCATAGTAGGTCCACCAATATCGATGTTTTCTATGATTTCTTTATGACTTTTGGAGTTAGTTAATATTTTTTGAAATGGATAAAAATTTACAATAATCAAGTCAATCGAGGGAAAATTTTGTTTATTCATTTCTTTGGTGTGCTTTTTATTAGCTCTATCATGAAGAATGCCCGCATGTATTTTAGGATGTAGAGTTTTTACACGTCCGTCTAACATTTCTTTAAATCCAGTATAAGAAGAAACCTCAGTGCATGCGTAGCCTAATTTTTGAATCGATTTATATGTACCACCAGAACTTATTATTTTAATTTTGTATTTATTTAACACTTTAAGAATAGTTGACAGATCTGATTTATCTGAAACTGACACTAAGGCTGTTTTAATTTTTTGTTGCATAGTTAATTATTTTTTTTAAACTCCCAGTAGATAGTTTTGTTTTCGTTATGCTTAAGCATTCCTGTAATAGTTATACAAGAATTATTAATTATTTGATTTCTACCTAAAAATATACTTTTTTCTAAAGCTATATTCTCATTGTTAGCTCTAAATATTAATGAGTTATTTTTTTCAATCTGAATTAATATTGAATTTTTGCCTATTGTTTGCACAGCGTTAATGCCTGGATAAAGATGAAATCTAATGCAGTAAGTGTTATCTGAACTTATTTTGTTATTTTCTGTAATTAATTTATCTTCACCTGACAAATTTCCATTTTTTTTATTTATTTTTATCGTACGCTGATGAAGATAATTGTAATTATCTTTATAAGCGTTATGTTTAGCTGAAATATTTAATGAATTTAAATCTTCATCCGTGTGAAAGTCAAAAACTTCAAAAGATGACATTATTGATGCGCCAAAAGTTTTGTTAATTAAATTATTTCTTTCTAATTTAGTCACAGAAGAATCGTTCAGACATAAAGTTGACTGTGCCGATGTAAGTCTACTAATTAATTCTGCTTTTTTGGATATCTTATTTCCAAACCCACAGTTAGTAATTATTTTACGGTTACCAACGTAATACTCAAATGATAAAGGACCAGATTGGTAACTACCTGAGTTTTCTTTTTTAGGAGGAGATCCAATATCAAAAAAAAGTAAAGTTTTTTTATTCTTTAAAATATAAATTTGGCTAATATTGTTTTTTATTTTGTCCGATTTATATTCTAGACCTGTTAAATATTCTAAATAGGATTCCATTTTAAACTCACTTGCGCCGTTAAATAGTGGATTTTTGTGGCTAGGAGTCTTTAAGGAATATAAACAATTTACCAATTTATCCACGATATCATCCAAATAATCAGGGATATATTCTTGTGCATCTTTGCAACTTTCTTTAATTAAGATAAAAAATTTTGAACATTGTACAAGGTCATACATATTTCTATTTATTGGGCACCCATCGTTATCAAAAAAATTTTCAGTTATATTTTTTAATTCTTTTATACCTAGTTCGAAGTTATTATTATATTCTTTAAAAATTAGTCCCGATAAAATAATTGCAGAAATAATCTCAATTTTCTTAACAGGGTTATTTTCATAATTTAAATTATTTTTTAAGTGATTAACCTGAGTAACAATTGAATAAAAAAACTTTTGTTTAAAATGTTGGTCAGCATTATTTAGAATAATATCTGTATTAAGAATCCAAGCTAAAATTCTTTTACTTATATTGAGATTTTGCCAATTTTTTTTATTATATTTATTGTTATTTTGTATCCAAATAGAAACAATATTCTGTATAGCCAACCCATCATTTTTTCTATTGATTAAATTTAACCAAAAAAAACTATTAAGATCTCTCTCCTCCTTGTCGTTTGCATAGTCTGCCCAAAAGGTATCAATGTTAATTTGTGAAAGTTTAAAAGCAAAATTGTTTTTATTAACAAAAGATGAAAGTAGAAATGGATTTGGGTAATAGTATAATTGTTCTGGTAATCTAGTTTTTAAAGTTTTGTTATAATAGTCAGTTGTAAAATAAATTTTTTTTAAAAAACGTACTAAGGTAATTTTTACTGCGATCGAGTAAAAGTATACAGCCTTGAGATTAAACATTAATTATTTCTAAGTAATTGAATATTCTTTTTTAAGTCACCATTATTTTCTTTGAAGATTGTTGAACCAGAAACTAAAATATTTGCACCGTTATTCTTTGCTTCTTTACTATTGTCGAAATTAATGCCTCCATCAATTTCTATATCTATAGAAAGATTTTTTTCATTAATCATTCTTTTTAATGTTCTTGTTTTATTTAAAACTTCTGGAATAAATTTTTGACCACCAAATCCTGGATTTACGCTCATAATTAAAATTAAGTCTATCTGATTTAAGCATGATTCAATCAAACTAATTGGTGATTCTGGTTTTAAGGAAACACCAACTTTCTTTCCAAAACTTTTAATTAATTTAATAGTATCCATTAAATTATTTGTTGCCTCTGGATGAAAAGTGATAATATCAGCACCTGCTTCTGCAAAGTTTTTAATAAACATATCTACAGGCTCAATCATTAAATGAACATCAAAAGTAAGTTTAGTTATGGGTCTTAGGCTTCTGATAACCTCAGGTCCAATTGTTATGTTGGGCACAAAATGACCGTCCATTACATCAATATGAATATAGTCAGCTCCTGCTTTTTCCAGAGCAATTATTTCTTCACCTAATTTACTAAAATCTGCAGAAAGAATAGAAGGTGATATTTTGATTAATGAGCTCATACTTACTTATATATATTTTAAACTTTAATGATGTCAAAAAAATTGAATGTTAATAAAATAGTCGATAAAGTTGTTTAGAAAAATCACTTTCCAAAGGAAATGCGAGCATGCCCCATACGTCATAACCTAATAGATACGGCATAGCATAAAATCTAAAAAGATAAAAAAACCAAGCTACATAAAGTGCGATAAAACCACCAAATAAAAAACTAGGTGTGATAAATTTAAATATATTTATTATTGGGTTAGTGTATTTTACAAAAATTCTCATAAAGAAAAAAGTAGAATCTTCTCTCTGAAAAATATTCATAAAAGCCCGGCCAATTAAAGTCCACATAATCATACCAAGTATATAATCAAGAACAATTATCCAGGTAGGTATCATAAATTAAGATATCATTATTTAGGCAAAAAAAAAGGGGCGAAATTTTCGCCCCTTTAATTTTTATAGTTTATTACTAGTGTTGTT
>MDTF01004764.1_pt1 | contig 15516 bp, 13 predicted proteins | sample 811191 | NCBI WGS metagenome assembly MDTF01 (sample SAMN05326649, study PRJNA326480) | marine metagenome | isolation source: seawater | place: Southern Ocean | collected 2011 | reverse complement strand
TATAAGAATCAAATATTATAAGAATCAAATATTATAAGAATCAAATATTATAAGAATCAAATATTATAAGAATCAAATATTAGGATATAAGATTATTAATATAAGATTATTAAATTGATTATTTTTTTAACGAAAATTTTAATAAATGATTTTAAGTCCATCGCAAGAAATTGCTAAAACTAAAATTTCAAAATTCCTTAAGGGTTATCATAAAATGTTTATTTTAGAGGGTTCTGCTGGAACTGGTAAAAGTACAGTTATTACACATATTCTAGAAGAAGGAGAATTTGTAAATAAAAAAATAGTATATTCTGCGACTACCAATAAGGCTGTATCGGTTCTTAAAAAATATTCTAACAATAGTGAGAAATATTCATTTTGCACTATACATAAATTATTAAATATTAAGAGAAAGATTAATAGCACTGGTCAGGGAGTATTTGATATTATTAATGATAGTTCTAAGGCCAAATCTATTTACCAGTATGATATTATTGTTATTGACGAATCGTCTATGATAACGTCTGAATTATTAACTAAAATGATTAAAATCGTTGAAAAAATACGTGGTAAAATTATATTTTTAGGAGACCCTGCTCAATTACCACCAGTTAATGAATCTCATAGTTTAATTTTCCATACACGAGATATACCCAAATTTAGATTAAAAGAAATTATGAGATATAAGGGTCAAATTGTGGATTTATGTAATTCCGTTCGTGAAATAGTTTTTGATACAAATTTTAAGATTAAATTCAGTGATTTTAAATCTAGTAATATCAAAATATTCAAAGATTTTGATAAATCAATTTCTAAATATTTGAAATTTGTAAAAGGTGGATTTAGACCTATATATTTAGTTTATACTAATAAAAAATGTGATTTAATTAATTCAACTGTAAGAGCCAATATTTTTAAAGGAACTAAAAAAAGATTCGAAGAGGGTGAAATAATATTATTTAATAATTATTATATGTCTCCAAAAGGGACTAAATATTACACCTCTCAACAAATGATTGTTAAAGATTTAATAGAAAGTTCTATAGATTTATCTGGTATTGATATTAAAAATATATTTAAAATAAAAAAAAATAAAAATAAAGATGATTGTTGCGTTTTGTGTAATAATATAGTTCAGCGCGACAGTGTTTGTGGTTGTAAACTTTGTAATCAATGTAGTAGCGAATGGCTTAATAATAAATTGGTATGTCCTTATTGTTATATCAATGTTACTAATAATATAGTTGAAATTAAGGGAGATGAACACCTATCATTAAATATAAATCAATTGGTGGATTTATTCGAAGATAAAAAATTTAAAATATACGAATTAATACTAGATAATAAGGACTCTATTAAAACCATACATGGAGAAAGTTTAAAGGAATACAATATTTTTATAGATAAAGTAAAAGAAAAACTAAAAGATATTAAGACTTATATTGACGTGAAATATAAAAAGAATAAATTGTTTAATAATGTAATGCTAAATTTATGGGAAAATTTTTATCAAAAATATATAGATACAATAGCAGATATTTCTTATGGGTATGCCATAACTACACATAAATCACAGGGTTCTAATTATAAGGTAGTTTTTGTAGATATGAAAAATATTATAACAAATAATACAAATCAAAAAGAATCTTATAGGTGTTTATATACAGCTGTAACAAGAACGAGTAAATATTTAAATATTTTAATGTAATATATAAATAATGGGAAATATTATAAATCCTAAAAAAAATAAAAATAAATATAGTTATATAAATAATGATAACTTACTCCTATCAAATATACAAGAAAGACTAGACAACTATGAAGAAAATATAAATAATATAAATAATACAATCAGGGTTATAAAAAGTAATTATTTTTTAATTACTAAAGATTTTAGAACAGAATTAATAGATTTAAAAAAAGATTATAATTATCTGGAACAAAAATGTCTAAAAATAGAAAAAGAATATAGAATTATTTTAATAATAAATAAAAATCAAAAACAACATATAAAAGAATTGGAATACCAAATAGAGGAAGACGAATTTTTGGTAGATAAAATACACCAAATAGAGGAAGACGAATTTTTGGTAGATAAAATACACCAAATAGAGGAAGAAGAATTTTTGGTAGATAAAATACACCAAATATCAGAATCATCCCAATATTTAGATAGTGAATAGTTATTTAAACCTGAAACCTTGTTATTTAAACCACCACTTATCATCTAAATATGGAGGCATTTCACCTGTATCCTGGGCGGTCATTTCCGAGGGACCTTCTTTAAGGTATGATTCTATTTCTTTAAAATCTGGTGCGTAGCTATGATATTGAAGTTTGGATAAATAACCACTAAACCCTCCAAATAAATTAACCCACATATCCCCATTATTCTGTCTAGGAATACTTTTTAATAATTTACTCTTCTTAAGACTACCATTAATATATACATCTAATATATGACTTGATGAATCTGTTGGGTCTACATCTTTTGATTTATCACTATGAGATTTAGAGTTTTGTAAAACAATAGTAGTACAGAACCATTTTTTAACTGGGATATCTCCTATATCAACATATTCTAAAATGTTATCAAAAGTATTCATATAAACTCTCATTTTATTATCATTAGGATGTAACCAAACTCCAGGAGCTCTATTTGGATAACTAGTTGAATTACCTTTATGAAATAAATGTTTCCATTCTCCATTTTTATAGTCAAAATCCAAAATAATAGTCCAGAAAGAATAAGCAAATTCAATACCTTCTTCGTTTTCAGATCTTTTAATAGGAATAAAATTAATACTATTTGGGTCTTGAGAAATTACTACTGTATGTCTCCCATTTTTTGTATGTGGAACTAAATATGGACTTTTATTTGCTTTTTTATAGTAATGTGAAATAATATAACTAAGAAGATGAATAATAAGTATTATAGAAATACCCACGACAAAAATAAATCCCCATTTATTATATTTACCGTCTTTTACATTATCCATCAAATTATCTCCTCTATCTAATAAATTATCACCTTTATTTTTTATATTATTAAATGTATTGTCAAATTTATCTTTTAGGTTATCTATATTATTACCAAGAGGTTTATTATTAAGAGGTTTATTACCAAGAGGTTTATTACTAAGAGGTTTATTATTAAGAGGTTTATTATTAAGAGGTTTATTACTAAGAGGTTTATTACTAAGAGGTTTATTACTAAGAGGTTTATTACTAAGAGGTTTATTATTAAGAGGTTTATTACTAAGAGGTTTATTACTAAGAGGTTTATTACTAAGAGGTGGAGGACCAGGAGGTTTATTACTAAGAGGTGGAGGACCAGGAGGTGGAGGACCAGGAGGTGGAGGACCAGGAGGTGGAGGACCAAAAGGTGGAGGACCAGGAGGTGGAGGACCAGGAGGTGGAGGACCAGCACCTCCTCTAAATTTAATTTTTCTTTTTTGAGTCATTACTATAATAAAACAAAAAAAAAATATAAATTTAATTATTAATAAATTTATATTTTTAAAATAATAGAAAATTATTCATTTAAACCTAATTTATTTTTTATAGTATCCATTGTATCTTCTAAAATTTTAGGGCCTTCTTCATATTTAGAATATATTTGTTTAGGAGAAAGGTTTTTATTTGCCCAAGTAATTCTTGACACATATCCATCAAATCCGCCGTCAAAACCAAAATACATAGGATTATTATTTTGTTTTGGGAATCCATTAAAAATACAACTCTTAAATAATTTCCCATCTAAATAAACATCCATAATATTATTATAAAGTGATAAATTTATACATAACCATCTTTGTAATGGTATATTTGGAACTCTACAAGTGGCAAAAGAAGTATCATCTGTTGGAGATGGTGTGTTGGAACTTAAATTTGTACCACTTTGTAATTCTATATCTATTACTAAATCATTCTTTTTGGCGTCAAGATACATACCCGGATTGGAATTATTATAAAAACCACTAGTAGATGTGGTGGAACCCTTCATTAATACATATTTAGGTTCACCATATTTATATCCATAATCATTTACATACAACCACATATTAATTGAATATTCGTTACCTAAACTGGATGATGGTATTTTTTCGGCAGGAATAGTAAGTAATTCGTTTTTACAATTATGGACTGTTTCAAGTAGTTCTTCCTCTATAAAATCTTGAATTTTATATTGATTATATCTTTTGAAATTAATATAAACCATTATTGCTATGAAAATTATTAAAATTGAACCTAAAACTATAAGTAATATAGTAAGTTTCCCCGAATTATCCGATAAATTGTTATTTAGATTTAATTTATTGTTCATTATTATTTATAATAGAAAATAAATTTAATTAATTTTTAAATAGAATATTTTTCATTCTTTCTAAACAGAATCTGCTGAATTCATTATTCTTATTTCATCTTCTATTATTTTATCAGTGTATTCTTTTTTTCGTATATTCATTGTATCCAAATTAATATTTTTTCTTATTTCACCATCAATTGTAAAGCGATCTTTATCTCTTAAATATAATGTTTTAATTTCGGATAATGGGATTATATCTGGTTTATATTCTAATCTACCTAAAAAACAATTGGGATTATGTTTAGGTTTTCCTATAGTAATTTCTTTATTATTAAAGATGGGTACATTATCCAGTAAGGCAGATTTAACTAATATAGAATTAAGATATATATCAACATATCTATTATCTATTACCACCACTATTTGATTCCAATGTTGATACTTTATATCACTAACTTCTATCGATTGTTTTTTCTCTTTAAAATCATAATAAGTGTTTGATGAACTATTAACATTATTTTCTTCTTTTAAATTTTTTCTTAAATCTTTAGTTTTAAGTATTACTTTTATGGAATTATTATAAGGTTGATATAGAATAGCCGGACTATAATCCCTATTAATTATATATTTATCACTTGTAAAATTAGAAAACCATTGAGAATTTTCGGGATTATTATCAATATATAACCATAGAATCATTGACATTTTTAATTTAGGTGTAAGTGGTATCATTTCACTTGGAATTTTTTTTTGATAATTATTAAATAATGGTAGTATTTCATCAACCAGAATTCTATAATCTTTTGTCACGTTATAATACATAAATCCAATAATAATAAAAAATAAAACTATAAATAATAAAACTATAAATATATTTTGACTTCCGGTAGGTTTTTTTTGTAAAGTATTCATATTTATAATATATTTATAAAAAAATTATATTATAAAACTTATAAAAATATATATTTTATTCTAAATGATATTCTTTATTAACGTCATCTTCTTCTAATAAATGTTTATGTTCTTCTTCTATATTATTTTCATATTCGTGTCTATGGACTATATCTAAATTATGTTGGTGTTCTTTTTCTAAATGAATACTCGAATTATCTATTTCTTGAATCATAGTTTTTTCCCTTAAAAGATTTGATATATTACTTTTATTTATAGAATATGGAAAATACTTAAAATCTATAATAGAACCATTTAATCCACCTTTACTATTAAGATATAAATCTCCTTTATTATATCTTGGATTTCCAAATAGTACTTGTGTTTTTGCTAATTTACCTTCTATATAAACTTCACAACTTTTTTCATTTATAACTATGGAAAAATTAAATAATTCTTTAATTGGTATATTATCTATATCAAAATATTCTCTATATATATTTTCATTTTTTAAATTATCTAAATCTGCTATACCACTACACGATGGGGCTTTATTATATTTTTGAACAGAGGCGTGTTTCTTAAATATTTTTTTTATTCTATATTTTCTTTTTGTAAATGAACTATCGTGGGAATGAGAAAAATTAAATTGACTATCGTCAAAGTTATCTGTGGTATATGTGGTTAATACTATTCTAATATTATTTATGAATGGATGTAACCAAACTCCGGGTGATTGAATAGGTAATTTATCAATTAAACTATCCCAACAATTATCTTTCGTAGTTAAATTATTTGTAGTTTCATCATCAAATTTGTTAATAGAATCTTTATCTAAATTTTCTTTTACATTAAAATATTTATTAATATTTCTAGGTATTAAATGTGGGTATTTTTTAAATAAATTTTTATTACTACACACATTATCAACTTCATCAGCATATCTTTTATCTGTATTATTTTCAACCTTTTTCTTAGTATAAACTTTTTCACAATATTCTCTATGGTCTTCTATTAAAGCATTTGCCATACCCTTTAACATATTTTTACCCATAAAACTACATTTAGTCATTCCACAAGATAGTAATTCTTTACCAGTTTTATTTTTGTCATTTTTGTCATTTTTAATAGCATTACAAATTACATCAACTCTTTCATTCATATTTTTAGGGTCTTCAATTTTTTTAAAATTATTTTTCCCAGAGTTATTTATTTTATAATTTTCGTTTTCTGTTTTACATAATTCTTCAAATTTAAAACATTGACTGGCTGTAATATTTTTATTAAATTCTATATCTACATCATTATTGAAATTATAACAGTCTTGTAATATAATATTAGACATATCTTGACCTTTTAACATTAAACATTTCCATTTTCCTTTATTACAATAAAAATCATTTATAATTAAATTAAAACTATATGTATATTTATTAGGTTGTTTAGGTGATTCCATATCATTTGAAGGAATTGTTTTTTCTTGTTCATTATCAATTTTTGGATGTTGAAATGATGTCTTTATAGTATTTTGTGATTTTAAATTAATTTCTTTTTTAAAATATGTTATTCCTAAATAGATTATCAAAAAAATAATGATGAGTAAAATTAAAACAATAATATTATTAATTAAAAAGTCTAAAATATTATAAGTTGCCCCTGAATTGTCTAGTTCTGATACAAATACATTTTTACTAAAATCTTTTACTTTTTTAAAATAATTTGTATTTTTAATTTCATTTGACATACTTATATATTAAAAATATTTTTATTTTATTACAATCCCATCTTTTCCATAAAGGTCTTCTTACCATGACAATTTCTACAAAGAGCCTCCAAATTATTAAGTTCATTAGAACCTCCTTTATATAGAGCTACTATATGGTCAACTTCGAAAGTATTGTCGAATAGTTGTTGACAGTGGGCACATTTCCATTTTTGGTTACTGGCTATAAATTTCTTTTTACTTTCACTAACATTTCTTTTATGCTTATTTTTTTAGGTGGTGGATTTTGTAATAAATTTATATTACTTGAACCTATTTTAGAATTGGGATTTATTTGTTTTTTAAAATTATTATTATATCTAGTATTATTTTGTTGTTGAAAATTATTCATTTGTACTTCATTTTTATTAGGTATATTAATTTTAGAATTACTATTATGTAAATTACTATTATGTAAATTACTATTATGTAAATTACTATTATGTAAATTAATATTATTATTATTATAATTTCGTTGATTTCTTAAGGAAATATACGAATTCATTAAAGAGTCCATATCTTGATAAATAGGTGATTCATCTATTTGATGAAAATATAAGAGTAGTTTTTTAAGAATATCCGGTTTAATAGATAGAAGAATAAATGGTGATATTAACATAATAATTTTTCTGTGTTTATAAATATTTTGAAAACAATTAAAAATTTTATTTTGGTGATATTCATTAACTATGTAAATGGCTAGAGGAACTAAAATTATGAATAAGTTCATTAAAATATATAAAGATTTTTTTAGGGTTATTTATTAAAAAATAATTTTCTATTGTATCTATTTTTCCAATAATAATGATTTACTCCCCATATCATACTAACTATAAAAATAATTGAAAATAATAATTTAATTTTAAACCATCTATCAGTGGGGGCTTTACTCACTAATTTCTCTGGTATTGTAGGGGAAAAAATTCTTCTATATTTTTCCTGAAAGTCATTAAATACCATTTCAGATTTTCCTAAACTTTTATTTACCATATTATGTAGATTAAAAAGCCAAATTACCAAATTTTGTTTAGAATCTAAAGCAGATGAAATAGGATAATTGGAAATATGATTTTTGTAATGTTCTCTACATTTCGGACACGGTATAACATTTTGTAAACCTATAAAAAAATCGTTAAATTGGCGTTTATTTTCATAACTAGGATTGTCTGGATAAGACAAAGTAATAGTATGGAGAGTAAACCATAAATAAGGTCCCCATATTTTAGGATCCATTTATAATCTTATTATAAAATTATTTTACAAATAATATTTTTAAATTGGTTTAAGTATTAAATTTTTAATAATATTTAATATTTAAAAATGGAGAATTTTGAAGGGAAAAATAGTCTATTAGAAATTGACCTATCAACCTCACCTAATATATATAGAGAAAATATAAAAGTTAGAGATACCGGTAATATTTTTTGTGGAAATTGTGGGAAGGGAGGACATACCTATAGAAGGTGTAAATTACCTATTACTAGTTGTGGTATTATTTTATATAAAAATAATAAATTATTTAAGGAGAAATATAGGGATGGTAACATTATTAATAATAACGAAAGGTATAATTTTCTTTTAATTAGAAGAAAGGATACACTTGGTTATGTGGAATTTTTAAGAGGAAAATATGAAGAGACCAATGAGGAATATTTAATAAAAATATTTAAAACTATGACTAAAGAAGAAATACAAAGAATTAAAAATATAAAATTTTCACAATTATGGAATGAACTTTGGTCTCATAGAAATTATAAACAATACCAGATTGAATTTGAGAATTCGAAATTAAAATTTTTAAATTTAAAAAATAATATTTATTTAAATATGAATGATATTATTAGTAAAGCCAATATATTATTCGAAGAAAAAGAATGGGGATTTCCAAAAGGTAGAAGAAATATTAAAGAAACTGATTATAATTGTGCGCAGCGTGAGTTTGAGGAAGAAACTGGTTTTAAAAAAGATGAATATAATATTTTAAAAAATATTAAACCTGTTGAGGAGATATTTTATGGTTCTAACGATATTAGGTATAAACATATTTATTATATAGCTATGTGTTTAACTGATAAAAAACTAGAAGTTGATCCTGAAAATAAATTTCAAATTACTGAAATTGGTGGAATTGATTGGTTTACATTAAATAAAGGAATTGATAAAATAAGACCTTATAATAAAGAGAAAAAAGATGTTTTAAGAAAAGTTCAAAAATTGTTGATTACTAATAATTGTTGAAATAAAATATTAAATATATATAATGGCAAATACCAAGAAAATAAAGAAGATAAAAAGACAAAAACGTCTTTTAAATAATAAAGAAAGAAAAATAAATCTTGAAAAATTTATTTTAGACTTTCAAGAAAAACTGGATACTTTAGAAAAAATAGTTTTAGAATCAGAAAAAATTGTAGATGACCTGGAGGAAGAGGAAGATTTGTTTAGAAGGTTGGATCTCGAATTACAATTGGAAGCATTAAAATATGTAATGGAAGATTTTGATGAAGAAAAAAATGATATAAATAATTTAAGTTATCCAGAGATAGGCGACCCTAATTTTTCTTTAAAAATTTCTAGAAAAAGAGAATTTAATCAATATAAAATAAATAATGAGGATTGGAATAGTGGTAATTTAGAAGATATTTCTAAAAAATGTTCTTGGACGGATTTATCTCAAACTCAAAAATTTTTACATAATTTTATATCTCCTATGACTCCATATAATGGTTTATTATTATTTCATGGTGTGGGAGTAGGTAAAACGTGTTCATCGATTACTATAGCGGAAGGTTTAAAAGATTATTTGGAAGAAAGGAAAAAAAAAGTATATGTTTTATTAAAACCAACAATAAGAGAAAATTTTAAACGTTCTGTTATAGATTTAAATAAGGTTAACTCAGGGGATTCTAATCAATGTACTGGTGATAATTATTTCGAAGAAATTGGTAAAAACTTTGTTGGGAAAAATCTAAAAAAAAAAGATGATTTAAAGAAGTTGGAAAGAAAAGCTAATAAAATAATAAATAGATATTATGATTTTTATGGATACGGTGAATTTGCGAATATATATAAACAAATTGATAACTCTATAAAGGTTAAAGATAAAAAGGAACGAATGATAATTTTACAAAAAAAATTAAAAAATAAATTTTCAGATAGTATAATAATTATCGACGAGGCCCATAATATTACTCCAAGAGACAAATCTTACGATGATTTAAAAAAAACAAAAGCAAAAACAAAAAAAATGAAAGGAGGTGCTTATAATGATTTTACTGAGGGATTAGTTCTAACTAAAAGTGAAAAAGATGGTAAAGAAGTATCTAATATTTTAATGAAAATTATAAAAAATGTGGACAATATGAAATTAATTCTTCTAAGTGCCACACCTATGTATAATGAAGCAACTGAGATTATATATTTACTTAATCTTCTTTTGGCAAATGATAAAAAACCTCTACTTAATGCCAACGAAATATTTAAAAATGGTAAAATTACGGAAAAAGGTAAAAATATTTTAAGAAAAAAAATACATGGATACGTATCTTATTTAAGAAGTGAAAACCCCATCAACTATCCATATAAATTAGAACCAGAGGGGCCAGATATATTATATAAAGATGAAATACCTATAATAGATATGAAGGGAAACACTATACCAGAAGATAAGAGAATAAAACATTTATCATTTATCAATTGTCCAATGAGTGATGTTCAATTAGAAATTTACCAAAGTTATTTTGATTTAAATGAAACACGTGTTAATGCTTTTGATACTGTGGGAAGTCAAATTTGTAATATTACATACACGGATGATATGGATATTAAGAAGGAAAATATAGAAGATATTGGGGAATATTATTCTGATAGGGGATTTAAGAAGATATTAAAATTATCACGAAATAAATATAGTTTTGTAAATGAAAGTGTGAAAGATTATTTTACTTTAACCAATTTAGAAAAAGTAGCTCCTAAAATAGTAAAAATAGTAACTAATGTAAATAATTCAAATGGTATAAATTTTATATATTCACAGTTTAAAAATTCGGGTGTATTTCCTATAGCTTTTGCCTTAGAGATGGAGGGTTATGTTAATTATGATGGAACTACATTATTGAAATTACCTAGAACACATCCAAAAAAAATGATAAATGGAAAACAAGCGAAATATTTAGTTATAACTGGTGAATCGAGCGATGATTTTAATAAATATAAAAAAGAAAAAGAACTCTTAAATGAAGATGGAAGTGAATTAAAAGTTATTTTGGGAACACAAGCGGCTGGAGAAGGTTTAAATATTTTTAATGTTAGAGGCATTCATATATTAGATCCATGGCATCATTTAAATCGATTGGAACAAATTGTTGGGAGAGGATTACGGAGTTGTTCTCATAGAAATTTACCTTTAGAAGAAAGAAACTTAACCGTCTTTTTATATGTGGTAACATATCCCGATAATAATAAAGAAACGTTGGATATTAAAATGTATAGAAAAGCAGAAGAAAAAACACTAAATGTCTCGGAGGTTCAGAGAGAATTAAAAATGTTAGCTGTAGATTGTCATTTAAATAATGAAGGTAATGTTTATATGGGAGAAAAATGGGACACTCCTATAAGAGTTAACGATTTATTTGGTAAAACAAAAGAAATTAAAATAGCGGATAAACCCGGATCTAGAATATGTGATTATATGGAAGAGTGTAACTATATATGTCATGGAGGGGAAATGGGTAATGAGGTGGATAATTCAACTTATACTTTGGAATTTTCAAAATATGATATTAAAAATGTCGTAAAAATTTTAAAGATATATTTCAAAAAAACAAAACTTACCAAATCAACATTTAATGATATATTTAGTTATATAAAAATAATAAACCCAGACATTTCGAAGATGATATTAAGTAAATCGTTATATAATATAATAGAAAAAGAAATAATAGTAAAAGATAGACTAGATAGAGATGGAAGAATAATTTATAGAGGTAAAGAATATATATTTCAACCACACGGATTATCAAACACAATTTCAATGATAGAAAGAATAATTCCTTTTAGAAAAAGGACTATGAAAATTGGTTTAGAAAAATTATTAGAAAAAAGAACAAAAAAAACAAAATTGGAAAGAAAAATTAAAGTTAAATTATCTTTAGATTTATTTTTAGATTTAAAGGAAATTGTAAAAATAAATATTATAAAATTAGGATTGGAAGATGATTATGATTTAGAATTAATAATAGGAGAAGTATATGATAGATTAGAATATCAAAGTAAGCTAGATATTTTAAGAAATATTTTAGAAGAAATGGGATACCTATTTGAGGGAAAATTTGATAAAAAATCAGGGATTTTTAATTTTAAAGGTGGTGTAGAAAAATTATTATCATTATTTTCATTAGATGAAGGTGATAGTGATATTCTAGGTAATATATTGAATTATATTTTAAAATATAAATTTTTTATAGTAAATGGAAATTTAGGATTTAAGATTGGTGTAAAAAATGAAATGAAATATTTTAAAATCTTTGAAAAAAAGTTAGTAGAATTAGACCAAAGTGAATTTATTACATTAAAAGTTGACTATATTAATAAAATAAAAGAAATAAAACTAAGTGGGAAAAAATTAGCCGATATATATGGATTTATGATTGAAGATAAAAAAGGTAATATTATTTTTAAAATTTTAGAAAAAAAAAAAGGTGTTACTAAAACAACCCAACAAGCCACCGGATCGGCGTGTGGACATTTTAAAGTAAGTAAATTAAGAGAATTATTATCAATATTTACCAAAAAAAAGAAAACAATAAAAGGTAAAAATAATATTTGTGATAATATTAGTTTTTATATGAGAAAAATTAATAAAAATAATGAAGAAAAATTAATTTATTTTTATGGATTAGATGATTATTTAGAATTAAAATAAAATTGAATTTAAAGAAAATAATATCTTAAATATATAATTAAGTATGACAAATATTTTTACAAGTAATATTCTTAATACAGTAATACAATTACAACCAAATGAATTTAATGATAGTATAGATGATACTATTTTAGAAAAACTAAAAAATAAGGTAGAGGGTAAATGTGATAGAAATGGATATATTCGACCAGGTAGTGTAGAAATAATTAAAAGAAGTCTTGGTCAAGTTTTACAAGGTAATTTTAATGGTTCTTGTAATTTTAGAATAAGTTATAAAGTTGATATTTGTAATCCAGTGGAAGGTATGGTTGTAAAGTCTATCGTAAAAAATATTAATAAAATGGGATTATTATGCGAACTCCACGACATAGATCCATCACCACTTAGTATAATCTTGGCAAAACAACATCATTTAAAAAGTGATATTTTTGAAAATATGAATATAGATAATATTATTCAAGTTGAGATTATAGGTATTAAATTTAATTATAATGATAGTCAAATTTATTGTATTGGTCGATTAGTTGAAGATGGTAAAAGTTTGGAAGATGAATACGATAATGAAGATAATGAATATAATAATGAAGAGACTGATAAAGATATAGTTTCTGAGGAGGAGATTAATTTAGGTGAAGATAATGATTCGTTATCAAATAGTACTGGTGGAGGAAGTAATGATATTATTTCTATGGTGGGGGGTAGCGTTTCTTTAAAAAATATTAATGATGGGGAAGAATTAAACTTTGATGGAGAATTAAATATTGATGGAGAATTAAATATTGGTGAAGAATTAAACTTTGATGGAGAATTAAATATTGATGGAGAATTAAATATTGATGGAGAATTAAATATTGATGGAGAATTAAATATTGGTGAAGAATTAAACTTTGATGGAGAAGAAATAGATTTAGAAGAAATGGATTTAGATTTAGAATCTAGAAAAGAAATCGAACCTCTACTTTTACACGAAAATTACGAAATACCAAATAAGTTATCCAGTGATGTATTTAATAATGAGGTCAAGGTTAATGAAAGTTATAAACCATTTATAATTAAACCCTCTAATAAAATTAATTATCATATTTATCTAATTTTATCTGATTTGTTTATTAATTTTTATGAAAAGTATGGAGTAAAGCCTAATAAATTATCACTAAGTTCTAGAAATAAATATTTTAAAAGTATTAAAAATTATATGAGAATATATGCTTCTAGTTATAAGTTCGAAATTAATCATGATAGAACATTTATTACTTAAAAATAAAATATACTTAAAAATAAAAATAAAATATATTTAAATGAAATATATATTAAATTTGAGAAATTTTTCTAGTTCAATTAAAAATTTTTCCACACCCTTAATTATTTATAATAAAAATAGAAAAAAAATGGTTGATGAAATTTTTAAAAACCAAGAATTTAAACAAAAAAATATTAATGTAAAAGAATCTTATTATAATATGTATCAAGCATTAAATTATTTAAAAAAAAAAATAATTATTTTTTTAGTTTATTTTATAATTTTAGTAAATGTATAAATTATCTAAGTATAAATTATGGTGTCTAAAAAGATAAAAAAAAATAAAAAGATAAAAAAAAATAAAACCAAAAAAAAACAAAAAGTTAAACAATTAGTTTTAATAAAAAAAATAAGTGATTCTAAAATAGAGAAAAAAGAAGGAGAATATTTCTCAAAAAAAGACTTTGGAATAATTGTAAAAGATGATTGTGATGTTTATGGAATAGAAAATGGAGTTAAAAAATTATTAGGAAAATTTAGAAAAAATGTAATTTCAAAAAAATTAGCACAACTAGCTATGGATAATTTAAAAGAAGCTTCAAAAAAAAAACATACAAATAGAGGTGCTGCGGCAGGAGTAATAAATATGAGTAAAATGCCAGATTATGTTAAAAAGGAAAATATAGTAGGAAAATATAAATTTAGAATTACAGGTTATAATTCTGATGGTGATGGAAAATACGTTAATCAAAGTATTGGAAATGACGCACAAAGTAATATAATAGGTTATTTTGATAAACCGGATAGAAATCCTTCAACATCCAATTTACCTTGTAGATTAACAGCTTTTAATCATAGAGAAATAGATAAATTTAAAAAAGTTGAACCATTCCTCGAAAGGATTGATAAACTTTTTAAAAAATTAACTCCTAATGCTCATAAAAAACAATATAATAGAGCACATAAAACTAAATTTGTTATTAAAGATACTGCTTTTTCTACCGTAACTATTAATTATAATTGGAGAACCGCTCTACATAAAGATTCTGGAGATTTTGAAGGTGGGTTTGGTAATCTTATAGTTTGTGAGGAAGGTAAATATGAAGGTGGGTGTACTGGATTTCCCCAATATGGGGTTGCTTTTGATGTTAGAAATGGAGATTTTTTAGCAATGGATGTTCATGAATGGCATTGTAATACTAAAATAGAACCTAAAAGTAAAGATTATAGTAGATTATCACTGGTATGTTATCTTAGAAATAATATGTTACGATGTAAAGGTTTAAAACCTTCTTATTAAATTCCTATCAATTAGATTAAATTCCTATCAATTAGATTAAATTCCTATCAATTAGATTAAATTCCTATCAATTAGATTAAATTTATTACTA
>MDTF01001190.1_pt1 | contig 15517 bp, 16 predicted proteins | sample 811191 | NCBI WGS metagenome assembly MDTF01 (sample SAMN05326649, study PRJNA326480) | marine metagenome | isolation source: seawater | place: Southern Ocean | collected 2011 | reverse complement strand
CTGTCTGAGATTTCAGATCCAAATTCTTCTTCGAAAGCCATAACTAATTCTACGGTATCTAGACTGTCTGCACCTAAATCATCGATAAAACTTGCTTCGTTCGTAACTTTTTCTTCTTCTACTCCAAGGTGATCTGCTACTATTTTTTTAACTTTTGTACTAACATCTGACATTTAAAATCCTATTTTTCTATTTATGATTAAATTCGTTATTAGATTATTAAAAATAATTGTCAAGACATATACATCCCACCATTAACATGAATTGTTTCACCTGTTATATAGTCTGCCATATATGAGGCTAAAAAAGCAGCACAGTTAGCAATATCTTCTCCAGTTCCTAAGTCCCCGTTTGGAATTTTTGCAATAAGTGTCTTTTTAAACTCATCGTTAATCTTGTCTGTCATTTCAGTTTTTATAAATCCAGGGGAAATACAGTTAATATTAATTTTCTTTCTTGCATACTCAATGGCTAGGCTTTTTGAAAAACCAATTATTCCAGCTTTAGAAGCAGCATAGTTAGCTTGGCCTAAGTTACCCGTATGACCTACAATGGAGGTAATATTTATAATCTTTCCATACTTGTTCTTTAACATTTTCTTAATGGCGTATTTGCACATAAGAAAACTGGAAGTTAAATTAATATCGATTACTTTTTTCCAGTTTTCATCTGCAAGTCTAATAGAAAGGTTGTCTAATGTTATCCCTGCATTATTTATTAAAACATCTAGACCTTCTAGATCTTTATGACATGAGTCAACAAACTCTTCTATTTTTGAATGCTCGTCTAATTTAAATTGTTTAATATGAATATTTTTAAAACTATTTTTAAGTTTATCTAATTTATCTTGGTTTGTTCCTGTAGCTAAAATTATAGAACCTAATTCTGAAAATTTTTTAACTAAGCTATAGCCAATTCCACCAGTAGCTCCGGTGATTAATATTTTTTTATCTTTAAGATACATTTTTTAAATTTTTAATATCATCTATTGAATTAATACTAAAGGAATTACTATTAGGTAATATCCGTTTGACCAGAGTAGTTAAAACTTTACCAGGACCAATTTCTATAAAATCACTAATTTTTTGTTTTTCCATAAAAATTACACTTTCTCTCCATCTGACTTTTGAATAAATTTGTTGAACTAATAATTTTTTTATATCTAAAGGGTTGCTAACAGGTAGCGATGTAACATTACTTATAATTTCGTAGTCAGGCTTTTTGAAATCAACATTATCAATTTTTTTCTTCATTTCAACAGCAGCAGGATTCATTAACGAACAGTGGAATGGCGCACTAACAGGGAGTAAAATACTTTTTTTTTTATTTTCTTTTAAAATATTTTTAAGTTCTTCAATTGTTTTAGTGTTACCACTTACAATAATCTGACCCTCTGAATTATCGTTGGCAATTTCACATATACCTTCATTTTTGATTTGAGCTATACAACTATCTATTTCTTCAATTTTGGAGCCAAGAACTGCAAGCATACTTCCTTGACCAATAGCCACAGCATCTTGCATCGATTTTCCTCTTTCAAAAACTAAATTCAATGCATCTTTAAAATTAAGTGCTTGGGAACAAAGTAGAGCACTATACTCACCTAGAGAATGACCAGCAAAATATTTCACATTTTCTAAATTAAAATTGAATTCATTTTTTAAAACTAAAAAAATTGCATAACTAACTATAAGTATTGAAGGTTGTGTATTCTGAGTAAGTTTAAGTTCATTTTCTGGTCCTTCAAGGATAATCTTAGATATTTTAAAATTAAGTGCTTCATCAGCCTCTAAAAAAATATTTTTAACACTTGGAAAATTATTATAAAATTCAGTTCCCATACCTACTATTTGAGAACCTTGACCTGGAAATAATATAGCTTTCATTTGTATAATTGGTTTTTTATAACATTATTAGTATTGAATTGACGTACTTATAATAGTATAAAACCGTTCTTTTAATAAATAAATAACAATGATTACGCAATGAATTCTTACGAACACACATTAATAGCAAAACAAGACATTTCTACGCCTGATTTAGAGAAAATAGAAAAAAAATATAAAGATATTATTACAAAAACAGACGGAAAAATTATAAAAGTAGAAAAATGGGGACTTTTAAATTTTGCAAAGAAAATTAAAGCTTACAATAAAGGTTTTTATATTCACTATAAATTTGAAGCAGAAAATAAAACATTGGACGAAATAAAAAGAAGTAGTGTTATAGATAATTCTTTGCTCAGACATTTAACGGTAAGATACAAAAAATTAGACACAGAAACTGAATATTTCAAAGAAAAAGATAGTAATGAAAAGAAAAAATAATAAAAAATTTAACAAACGACCTCAGAACCCTTTAAATAAACTTAGTTTATTCCAAAAGTCAGACTCTAGGTTTTCTAAAAAATGTCCACTGTCTGGAAAAGATGCACCTATTATTGATTATAAAAATATAAAATTACTTAGAAGATATGTTTCAGATACAGATAAAATTATGCCATCAAGAATAACTTCTGTTTCACAAAACAAACAAAGAAAATTAACTAGTGAAATTAAAAAAGCTAAAATTTTAGGTCTTATTTAAGCATGCAGATTATACTTTTAGAAAATATTATGAAACTTGGTAAAATTGGTGATCAGGTTGAGGTTAAAAATGGATTTGGTAGAAATTTTCTTTTAAGACAAGGAAAGGCACTAAGAGCAAGCAAAGAAAATATAGAATTTGTAAGCAAAAAAAAAACAGAATTAAATAAAAAGAATGAAGAATCCAAAAAACAATTTAAAGAAATAGCTGATAAAATTACAAACAAGACTTTAAAATTTAAAAAAGAATCTAAAGAAAATGGTGAGCTTTATGGTTCAATAAAGCCAAAAGAAGTTTCTATTGTGTTTAAGGATGTCCTTGCAGTTGAAATTAATCCATCGCAAATAGACTTGAGACAAGAAATTACCCAAGTTGGTAAATATAAAATCAATATTAATCTTCATGCTGAAGTTACAGCTAGTGTTGATTTACATGTTGATAAAATAGACTCTATTTAAATCGTTTTTTCCACAGGTAGAAAAAAAAGTGTGTAACTTTAGAGTTTCTATTAAATTTACATTAACTATTATATTTCAACATGGAAAATGTAAAACTAAGTATTAGCAACACAGAAGAGAAGAAGTTACCTTCAAATATAGAGGCTGAACAGTCTTTGATAGGATCTGTTTTAGTTAACAACGATATAATTGATGAGATTTCAAACATTGTAAGTGCTGGTAAATTTTTTGACCCTATACATAGAAAAATTTATGAAGTAATTGAAAACTTGAATAATAAGGGAATGATAGCTAATCCCATTACACTAAAGAATTATTTTGAAAATGACTCTGGTTTAAGTGAAGTTGGTGGAGTTGACTATTTAGTTAAACTAACTAGGTTTTCTTCTTCAATTAAACAAGCAATAGACTATGCAAAAATAATTCATGAAATGTATGTTAAGAGAGAACTTATATTTATTTCAGACGGAATTTCAGACCAGGCAAAAGATGATCAAATAGAAAAAACAGGGGAAAATATTATAGTGGATGCAGAAAAATCATTGTTTGATTTAGCTGAAAGAGGAAACTTCTCACAAACCTTTTTAAAATTTAATCAGGCATTAGATCAAACTATTGAAATGGCAACCTTGGCCATGAAAAATGATCAAGGAATTGTGGGTGTTCCTACTGGTTTAACAGACTTAGATGAAAAATTAGGTGGACTTCATAAGTCCGATTTAGTTATTATCGCAGGAAGACCTTCAATGGGTAAGACAGCTCTTGCCACAAATATTGCGTATCATGCATCTAAAACCATGCAAGAAAATAATGAAAAAGGTTCGGTTGCTTTTTTTTCTCTAGAAATGTCATCAGAACAATTATCAACTAGAATTTTATCTGAACAAGCACGAATTTCATCTAGTGAAATTAGAAGAGGGAAAGCTTCAGAGGAAACTTTAAATAGATACATTGAAACATCGAGAAATATTTACGATTTACCTCTTTATATCGATGAAACACCTGCAATAGCTATTTCGACTTTAAGCAACAGAGCAAGAAGAATTAAAAGATTATTTGGGTTAAAGTTAATAGTTGTTGATTACATACAGCTAATGAGAACAAACTCTAATAGAATGGATGGAAGAGTGCAGGAAATTTCTGAAATCACACAAGGCTTAAAAGCTCTTGCTAAGGAGCTCAACGTTCCTGTGGTTGCACTATCACAGCTATCAAGAGCTGTTGAGCAGAGAGACGACAAGATACCTCAATTATCAGATCTAAGAGAATCAGGTTCTATTGAACAAGATGCTGACGTTGTCCTATTTGTTTATAGAGAACAATATTATCTTGAAAAAAAAGAACCCAAACAAGGTTCTATTGAACATGCTGAATGGCAATCGAAAATGAGTGACATTCATGGATTGGCAAGTCTTATTCTCGGCAAGCATAGGCATGGGTCTACTGGAACTGTGCATGTAGAATTTGAAGGCATGTATACTAAATTTAAAGATTTATCTAAAAATTAATACTTTAGTTATCTAAAATTTAAGATATATCTCAATTTAAGTGATGTTTGGTAAAATTTATAAAAAATTAATTATTGATTTCTCAAAAACTTCTATTGTTGTGGTTTGTTGTGCTCTATCGTTTTTTCTTTACTTTTCAAAAGACTTCAAACTAGACGCATCATCTGACTCTTTGTTATTAGAGAGCGATAAAGATTTGAAATATTTAAGAGAAGTTAGTGAAAGGTATGGTTCTAAAGACTTTCTTATTCTTACCTATACCCCAGTGCTGAGCTTTACAAATGAAGAAACAATTATCAATCTTCAGTTTCTGAAATCAAAAATAGAAAAGCTTGAATGGGTAGATAGTGTAATTACTGTAATTGATGTTCCACTTTTTAAAAGTAGTGACGAACCTTTAATGCAAAGGTTAAAAAATTATAAAACTTTATCTTATCCAGAAATAAATAAAAAAAGGGGTTTTGAAGAAATTCTTAATAGCCCAATATATAGAGACTATGTTATCAGCAAAGATGGCAAGACATCGGGTGTAGTGGTTTATTTGAAAAAAGACAAAAAATTAAATGAACTTATAAAAAAAAAAAATAATTATTTTAATTTAGAGCTAGAAGGAAATCTAAATAGCATACAAAAAAAAAATAGAGATGTTTTTAATGAGCAATACGACTCTTACAAAAATTTGTATAACCAAAAAAATCATCAGAATATTAATGAGATTAGAGGTGTAATTGAAAAATATGGTGAAGATGCACAAATACATTTAGGAGGTCTCCCAATGATAACAGATGACATGATGTCATTTGTAAAAAGCGATATAGTTGTTTTTGGTTTTGGTGTATTTTTATTTATTATTATTACGTTGTGGTTTATTTTTAGAAAAATTAATTTAGTTGTTATACCATTGCTAGGTTGTGCTTTTTCAGTGGGAACAATGGTTGGTATATTAGGTTTACTGAGCTGGAAAGTTACAGTAATTTCTTCAAATTTTATTGCTTTAATGTTGATACTTAATATGGCGATGAATATTCATGTCACTGTAAGATTTTTGCAAATTAAAAAAGAATTTGAGAGTTTTAGTATTCAAGAAGCAGTTTATGAGGCAAGTAGTAAAATGTTTTTACCAATATTTTATACGGCATTAACAACTATTTGTGCGTTCTTATCTTTAATATTTAGCGGTATTAAACCTATTATTGATTTTGGTTGGATGATGACATTAGGACTTATTGTATCTGTAATTATAACATTTACTTTAGTACCAGCTCTTCTTAGTACGTTTAGCAATACTGGAGACTCAATAAACCAAAAGGAAGAAGAATCTAAAATAACTAAAACACTTAGCAATTTTACAAAAAACAATACTTTAATCATATTTGGTTCTGCATTAATTGTAATAGTTTTAAGTGCGTACGGAATTTCAAAGCTAGAAGTAGAAAATAGTTTTATCAATTATTTTGATAAGAAAACTGAAATATATAAAGGTATGAAGCTTATTGATGATAAATTAGGTGGTACTACAACTCTAGATGTTATTTTAAAATTTTCTGTTAAGAAGAAAAAAAAAGAAAAAGATGATGAATTTTCTGAGTGGGATGAAGACAATCAAGATAACAAAGAAGATCCAGCAAAGTATTGGTTTACAAGAAATAAAATAGATAAAATTTTAAAAGTACATGATTACTTGGATTCTTTACCAGAAATAGGAAAAGTTATGTCTTTTGGTTCAATTATAAGAGTAGCTGAAGACTTAACTGGTAATAAGCTTGAGACTTTAGAAACTGGTGTTTTATATAGTAAAATACCAGAAGAAATTAAAAAAGAAATTATATCTCCCTATATATCCGTGAAAGATAGTGAGGCTAGAATTAGTGTTAGAATTAAAGATTCTACAAAAGATCTTAGAAGAAATGATCTGATTAATAAAATAAATGATGAATTAATTACTGATGTAGGTTTAACAAAAAGTGAGTATAAACTGGCTGGTGTCGTAATTCTTTTTAATAATTTATTGCAGAGTCTTTTTAAATCTCAAATCTTAACTTTAGGAGTTGTTATGATAGGAATCTCATTAATGTTCTTAATTCTTTTTAGAAATTTAATGCTTTCTTTTATTGGAGTTGTGCCTAATTTTATGGCAGCATTTTTTATTTTAGGAATTATTGGTCTGCTTGGTATTCCTTTAGACATGATGACTATCACAATAGCAGCTATTACTATTGGCATTGCTGTGGATAATAGTATTCACTACATTTATAGGTTTAAAGAAGAGTTTAGTAAAATAAAAAACTACAACCAAACGGTTGATAAATGCCATAGTACAGTTGGGGTAGCTATACTTAATACTTCGATTACTATTGTTTTTGGATTTTCTATTCTAGTGCTTTCCAACTTCATACCAACTATTTATTTTGGTTTTTTTACAAGCATAGCAATGCTTTTAGCTTTGATTTCAGTATTAACTCTTTTACCAAAGTTGATTTTGGTTCTAAAACCTTTCGGTGATGAATAGCTTAATTGAATTTATTAAAGAAGATGTATTATTCTTTGATATTATTTTTATAATAGTAATTTTATACAATATAATTAAATGTTTTTCAGATGGTTTTTCATTGAGCTTTCTATCTTCGTTGAAATGGATAATTTCAATTGTAGCAACAATAATTTTTGTACCCAAACTACAACCTTGGGTGATTAATTATATTGAATCTGATTTTATAAACAACGTTGGAATTGGTATTTTTATATTCTTTATAACCTTATTCATTAGTATTATTTTAGGAAAAGCTGTTGGTAGAACAGTAAAGTGGACTGGAGTTGGATCTGTAGATAAATCTTTTGGTATTTTTTTTGGATTTTTGAAAGGTTATATAGTTGTAGTTTGTCTTTTTTCTATATTAAATTGGTTTTATCCTTATGCTAAATGGGGTATATCAACGGTAGATGCATTTTCTTTTAATGTAGTAAAAAAAGGTAGTGATTTACTTATTGATGAGTTTCCAAACTATAAAGAAATTATAGAAACTAAGGAAAAAATTGAGAAAATTTAAGTCAGATAAACTCAAAGAAGAATGTGGTATTTTTGGTGTATCAGACCATGAAGACTCTTCTGCCTTAGTTGCGCTAGGATTACATGCTTTACAACATAGAGGGCAAGAAGGATGTGGAATTTCTTCATATGATGGGGAAAAATTTTATGTAGAAAAAAGACAAGGTTTAGTTGGTGATCACTTTACTAATCCTGATATAATAAAAAAATTACCTGGTAAATCTGCAATAGGCCATAATAGGTATTCTACAACTGGAGAGGTTTCTTTAAGAAATATTCAGCCTTTTTTTGCTGACCTTTATTCTAGTGGAGTGAGCATAGCTCACAACGGAAATTTAACTAATGCTATAGAACTTAGAAACAATCTTGTTAAGGACGGTGCTATTTTTAGAACAACAAGCGATACAGAAACCATTGTTCAATTGATAGCAAAATCTAGCAGGAATAAAATAGCAGATAAAATTATAGATGCTTTGTTTCAAATACAAGGTGCTTACGCATTGGTGATGCTGACTAATAAGAAGCTAATTGGTATAAGAGACCCTTTCGGTATCAGACCACTTGTAATTGGAAAACTAAAAGATTCATTTATTTTTGCATCTGAAACTTGTGCGTTAGATATTGTAGGTGCTAGATTTATAAGAGAAGTTGAGAATGGAGAAATAGTAATAATAGAAAATGGTAAATTAAATAGCTTAAAACCATTTCCTGCAAAAAAAGCAAGACCAGATGCTTTTGAATATATTTATTTTGCTAGACCAGACAGTTTGCTTAACAACAAATGCGCTTATGAATACAGAAAAGAAATGGGGGAAGAACTAGCCAAAGAAACTGACGTTAAAGCTGACTTAGTGGTTCCAGTACCAGACTCAGGTGTTCCCGCCGCTCTTGGTTACAGTCAATATTCCAAAAAAAGTTTTGAATTGGGCCTAATAAGAAATCACTATGTAGGTAGAACTTTTATTGAGCCTACTCAAAGCATCAGAAGCTTTGGTGTCAAGTTGAAATTAAATGCCACTCAAACACTTGTAAAAAATAAATCTATTATACTAGTTGATGACTCATTGGTAAGGGGTACTACATGTCATAAAATAGTTAAAATGCTTTATGATGCGGGAGCTAAAGAAGTGCATGTGCGAATTGCGTGTCCGGAAATTCTTTATCCAGATTTTTATGGTGTAGATATGCCGAGCAAAAAAGAATTATTAGCGAGTGGGAAAAATAACGAAGAAATGTGTAAACACATAAACGCAAAAACATTAAAATTTTTAAGTTTAGCGGGGCTGTATAGAGCACTGGGATTTAAAGAAAGAAATAAACTATACCCACAATTAAGCGATCATTACTTTACTGGAGAATACCCGATAAAACCTACGGATCAGCTAGGACAAGAGAAAGTTACTCAACTATCTTTATTAAGTTCTAAATCAAACAATTAAATTAATTAAATTAATTAAATTTTAACAACCTATTTTTACTATCTATAAAAAACATATTTTCTTTAATAAAAACTACTTCAGAGTTGATGCCACTTTTGCTAATTTTCTTAATGGATTTAAAATTACCATTGCTATAATCAAAAACTAGTAAATATCCATTATTAGAAAAAAGATTAATTTCATTATTAACAATCTTAAAATCATGAAATTGACCGATTTTATTTTTAATTCTTTTTTCGTTTAGATCATTGTAAATATTTTTAGACCATAGCGCTTTTCCAGTAGTATTATCTATACAAATTAGAAATTTATTTTTAGATAATACGTAGGTGTAGTTTGTGGTTAAGATAGGTTTTAAAATTGTGCTTGATGGAAAATTCCAATTTTTTAAAGCAGATACAATATTAAAACTTAATATAGCTTTTTCAGTAGAAACAATTAGGTTATTACCATCCATTATAATGGAATGACTTAAAAATAGGTCTGTATCTTCTGTCATTGAAGAGTTTTTAAAATTAAGAACCCAGTTAATATCCTGAGTTAAATAATTGATAGAATAGAGTTCGCCACTAGTATTTAAAAAAATAATACTTTTAGTAGGTTTATTTAAAGCAAGACTATTATTAAAGTCTGATTTTAAAAATGTTTGACCTGTCGCGAATTGCCATTTTTTTTCACCATTTGAAATATTTATTGAGTAGATAACGTTGTCTTGACTGGCTAAAAATATTTGTTCATTAGTGAATTTAATATTAGATCTAAAAGGAATACCAAAGTTTTTAGCCCAAATAAGTGACTCATTAGTTAAATTAATAGCATATATATAACCAAGATTATCTGCTGCATAGAGAGTGTTATCTCTCAATATAAGGTAAATTTCTTTTTTGTATTTCTTGTAGGTTTTTTTATAGAAATCAAATTCAAATATTTTTTTTTTTAGACTTAAAGAATAAATAAAAATTTTCCCTTTGTGGTCATAGCTTATAAGATTATTTTTATAAAATAAAACATCTCGATCATTATTACCTTTGCTCAATTTTGAACTTTTTAATAACTGTAAATTATTACCTGCGTATAAAAAATTTGGGATATTGTTCTTTGGAGAAGCGTGTCGCTCAAGCCAATTTTCTATTCTAATAGGAGGATCTAACTGAAAAGAAGAATTGTCTAGTATGATTATTTCTTCATTAAAAGACTCATCTTTAGAGTAAATATTTTCATACCGAGTTTGTAAATTATTATCTTTTATGCTCGTGGTAGCTTTTGTTTCTACTGTCGTATTTGAAGCATCCTTCCATATACCTGTTTTATTATCAAATGAACAAGATGAAATAGTTATGTAAATGAAAATTAAAAAAAAAACCTGCATAGTTTTTAATTTTTTATATTACTACTTAATAAATTAATATATTCATCAGCTTTAGATTGCTGGCCTTTAGAAATAAAATATTCAGAAATTAAATTTATTGCTGTATTTTTCCAAACAGAACTTGAGTTAATAATGGGATTTAATGTTTTAATAACTTGATTTTCTTTGTCTAAATTAATCAAATAAATAGCTTTCTTTATTTTTATTAAATTTAAATTTTCTTTATCAATAGAATTATTTTTTAAGATTTTGTCATAAAAAGAAATTATTTTTAAGCTATCTATTTCAATCTTATTATCAATTATAAAGTATAATGCTAATGGTGAATAAAAACGGTGATTCTCGTTAATAACAGCTTCTAATAATAATTTACTTTCAGTAATATTTTTTTGCTTAATTAGAATAACGGCTTGTGCATATTGTTCAGCAATTTTAATGTCTTGTTTTTTTTTTATATTTTTAAAAACAATTAATGAGAATAGAAGAATTAAAACAATGACTGATAAAATAATAAGAGTTTTAATTTTTTTTTTTATAAAATAGATGACTTGATCTGGAAAATTTTTTTTTAATAATTCATTTGACATTTTAAAATACGTTTTTTTTATTTGGAAACTTTTGGTTTAGGACTTCTTTTTTATATTTTTCAATTCCAATTTCAATTATATTATTTAAATTAACAAATTTTTTAACAAATTTAGGGTAAAAACCACTTAAACCTAGCATATCATCTGTTACAAGAATTTGCCCATCACAGATTCCAGATGCTCCAATGCCTATTGTTGGTATTCCGATTGTTTGTGTAATTTTTTGCGCAGTAGTCTTATTTATGCACTCTAATACTATACTGAAGACTCCAGCATCTTCATTTTTTTTTGCTTGATCAATTAAATTATTTTGATCTTTTTCTGTAACACCTTTTAATTTAAATTTTTTATAATGTTGCGGTGTAAATCCTATGTGACCCATTACAGGTATTCCGCTATCAACTATACTCTTAATGATACTATAATTGTTTCCATTGCATTCTATTTTTACTGCATCACATTTGGTTTGGGTGAATATTAACTTTGCATTTTTTTTTGCTTGTTGTTCATTTTTGTAAGAATTTTTTGGCATATCAACAACGCATAGTGATTCTTTAACATTAGATCTTACACTGACGCCGTGCCTTATCATCATATCCATACTTACGTGATGAGTATTTTTCATGCCATACATTGCTGTACCCACAGAATCACCAACTAGGATAATGTCGCAATATTTGTCAAGAATTTTTGCAATTGGTTTTGAGTAAGCAGTTAAACAAACAAGCTTTTTTTTATTTTTAGATTTTAAAATTTTTAAAATTTTTTTATTCACTTTATTCAAGTTCAATAGTGCTTGGTGGCTTAGAAGTTATATCATATACCACTCGGTTAATACCTTTTACTCCATTAATAATTTTATTAGAAATTTCGTCTAAAAATTTTTTTTGAAAACTATAATAGTCTGCTGTCATACCATCTTCTGAAACTACGGCCCTAATTAAACAAATATATTCATAGGTTCTTGAATCACCCATAACACCTACTGTCTTAACTGGAAGTAAAGCTGCGTATGCTTGCCAAATTTTATCATATAAATTATTTTTAATTAATTGTTCAGTAAAAATATTATCTGCTTCTTGTAAAATTTTTACTTTTTCTTGAGTAATATTTCCTACAATTCTTATAGCTAAACCTGGGCCAGGAAAAGGATGTTTTTTAGATATAGACTTTACTAAACCCACAGCATCACCAAGTTTTCTCACTTCATCTTTAAAAAGTTCTTTAAGAGGTTCTATTAATTTTAAATTCATTTTTTTTGGGAGACCTCCAACATTATGGTGAGATTTAATTTTAGAAGTTTTACTTCCTGTGGAAGAGCGACTCTCAATAATATCTGGATAAAGAGTTCCTTGGGCTAAGAATTTAACATTATTAAATTTTCTTGCTTCTTTTTCAAAAATATTAATAAAAATATGTCCTATAATTTTTCTTTTTTTTTCAGGATCCTTTATATTTTTAAGTTTATTTAAGTAAAGTTTAGATGCATTAATAATTTTGACGTTTAGTTTGTATTTATTTTTAAAAATTTTATACGTAAGTTTAAATTCATTTTTTCTCATCAGGCCAGTATCAACCATGATACATTTCAATCTTTTTCCAATAGCCTTATTTACAAGTAAGGCTACAACGCTGCTATCTACACCACCAGATAGGGCACAAATAACTTTATTGTTTTTTACAGTATCTCTAATATCTTGGATTATTCTTGTCTTTTCTGATTCTATTTTCCAATGTTTTCTAGCTTTACAAATACTAAATATAAAATTTTTAAATATCAATTTTCCATTTGTTGTATGTGTGACTTCTGGATGAAATTGAATTCCATATATATTTTTTTTTTTATTTTCAATAATTGTCATTGTAGATTCATTGGTTGATGCAATATTTATAAATCCTTTTGGTAACTTATAAACTGAATCTTGATGGCTCATCCAAACATTGTTTTTTTTTTTATAAAAAAAACCTTTAGTCAGCAAAGATTTTTTATTCTCTATTAGTAATGTTCTACCAAATTCTCTTTTTGTAATGTTTGATTTAATTTTACCTTTAAAATATTTTACAATTAATTGTAGGCCATAGCAGATACCTAATATAGGAATATTTAAGTCAAAAATATTTTCTGGAATAGTGGGAAATTTTTTTCCTATAACAGTTGAGGGGCCACCTGATAATATAATACCTTTGACATTTTTAAAAATATTTTTTTTATTTAAATCTTTTATAGTCAAGATTTCTGAATATACTTTATAGTCTCTTATTCTTCTGGCGATTAATTTTGTTACTTGAGAGCCAAAATCTATAATAATGATTTTGTCTTTTTTATATTCGTAGTTCATTTACTATTTTGAGAACTGTCTAATTTTTCTTGTAGTTCAGACTGTACTGTACACATGTTTTTACATATAGAAGACATTGTTAACATGAGTTCTTTAGCTTTTGAAAAGTTAGACTTCTTGATATTTAATAGTGTCAAAAGATAGATTCCTTCTTCATTTTTAGGATTAAGTAGTAAGACTGTATTTAAATTATTTTCTTCTAAATTATCTTTTTTTTCTTCATTAAATATTTTAGCTAAATACAGGTACGAATTTTCATTTTTTGTATTGAATACTATATCTTTTTCAAAATAAAATTTTGATTCTAAAAATTTCTTGTTATCGAATAGTTTTTTACCATTTTCAAAATAAGAATCTTTCGCATGCGATATTTGATTAAAAAAGATAAATAAAAAAAAGAATGTAAAAATTATTTTTATATTTTTGATCATAACTTGTAGTTCAATTCTTCTTTTGTCACCTCCACACTATGAACCATGCTTTCATAAAATCCTGCTTTAGTAATTTTTACAAATTTTGCTTTTTTTTGTAATTCAGCTATTTTTTTTGCTCCTATGTAGCCCATAGACGATCTGAGACCACCTTGTAATTGATATAATATTTTGTCAACTGTACCTTTATAAATTACTCTAGCCTCAACTCCTTCAGGAACAAATTTAGACTTATCTTTGTGATTTTTTTGAAAATATCTATTTGAAGAACCGGCAGACATTGCTCCTATTGACCCCATTCCTCTATACGATTTATAGAATTTATTTTTATGTTTATATTTTTTTCCTGGACTTTCTTCAGTACCGGCAAAAATTGAGCCCATCATAATGGCATCTGCACCGGCTGCTAAGCCTTTAGCAATATCTCCAGAAAATTTAATTCCACCATCTGATATGATCTTAATTTTTTTATTTTTCATAATTTTTTTAATTTCTAAAATTGCACTAATTTGTGGCACACCTATGCCGGCTATCATTCTTGTAGTACAAATTGACCCTGGTCCTATACCTACTTTTAATATGTCAGCACCTTCATTGTATAATTTTATTGACGCCTCAGCTGTGGCTATATTTCCTACACAAACAGGTTTTTTAAATTTTATTTTTTTTATTTTAGATAAAATTTTTAAAACTTTTTCACTATGCCCGTGAGCTGTATCCACTACAATTAAATCTACACCTGAGTCAATTATCGATTTAGTTCGATCTAAATCTTCATTACTGGTACCAACTGCCGCTCCTACTAGCAAATTTTTTTTTTTTACTTTTTGAATTTCTTTCGATTGTTCCGTGATTGATAAATTACGATGAATAATTCCCAAACCACCTTTTTGTGCCATAGCAATTGCCATATCCGATTCTGTAACAGTGTCCATTGCCGATGACAGAAATGGGATTTTTAATTTTAAGTCTCCACCTAAATCTGTATGCAAATTTGTTTCAGCGGGTAAAACCGAAGAATATCTTGGCACCAGCAGAACATCGTCAAAAGTTAAAGCTTCTTTGATTACTTCCATATAAACTTATATACAATCTAAAAAAATTAGAAAGTCTTTAATAAAGAACAAATTATATAAGTTTCTTTTGACTCGCTTCTGCTTGATTCAGGCTTAAAAAAATCAACTTTTTTAAAATTTTTTTTTGCTAAATCCTTTACCTCTAAGAAATCATCTCCCATAAATAACTTACAAACTAATGTTCCGTTTATTGTTAGCACTTTTACAGAAAAATTAATAACATCAGAACATAGACTATTAGTTCTAATAGAATCAGCAGTTTTATTGCCAGTAGTGTTTTCTGCCATATCTGAAATTATGACATCGATTTTATTATTAAATGTTTTAAGAATTTTAATTTGAGTTTTGTCATCTGAAAAATCGTTATTTAAAAAAAAAACTTTATCAATTTTCTCCATTGGATTTATGTCAACAGAAAGAATTTTTCCATTGGTTATTATTTTAGATGCTACTTGCGACCACCCACCTGGCGCAGAGCCAATGTCTAGTAAATTTGAATTTTTTTTAATAAAGTTAAATTTTTTATTTAATTCAATCAATTTGAATGCTGCTCTAGACCTATACCCAAGCACCTTAGCTTTTTTAAAAAATTGGTCACGATGTTGTTTGATAACCCAGGTTCTGCTTTTTTTTGCTCTCTTTGTTTTTTTCATTAAAGAATATCTTCATGATCATCTT
>MDTF01010917.1_pt1 | contig 15518 bp, 16 predicted proteins | sample 811191 | NCBI WGS metagenome assembly MDTF01 (sample SAMN05326649, study PRJNA326480) | marine metagenome | isolation source: seawater | place: Southern Ocean | collected 2011 | reverse complement strand
TAATATTCTTTTTACTAAACCTGTTAAAACTTTACCAGGTCCTATTTCTATAAAATCTTGTACTTTTTGTTCGCTAATAAAAAGCATGCTTTCTCTCCATCTAACTTTTGAAAAAATTTGTTGTACTAAAAATTTTTTAATATCTTCAGGGCTAGTCACGGGCAAAGCGGTTACATTACTAATTATATTAAAGTCTGGACTTTTAAATTTTACGGCATCTATTTTTTTTTTCATTTTATTTGCCGCAGGATTCATTAAAGAACAATGAAACGGTGCGCTAACCGGCAAAAGAATGCATTTTTTTTTATTATTTTTTAAAATTTTTTTTAATTCTTCAATAGCTTCTATGTTTCCACTTACAATAATTTGCCCATTTGCATTGTCGTTAGCTATTTCGCATACACCTTTAGATTTTATTTGCTGTATGTAATTATTAATTTCTACAATCTCAGATCCTAAAATTGCTAGCATGCCACCCATTCCTATTGGTACGGCCTCTTGCATGGACTTTCCTCTTTCAAAAAGTAAACACAAAGAATCTTCAAAGCTTAAAGAGTTGGCGCATAACAATGAGCTATACTCTCCTAAGGAATGGCCAGCAAAATATTTAATTTTATCGAAACTAAAGTCGTACTCATTTTTTAGGACTGTAAAAATAGAATAACTTACAAGTAAAATTGCTGGTTGAGTGTTTTGAGTTAACTTAAGTTCTGCCTCAGGTCCGTCCAGTATAATTTTAGAGATTTTAAACTTTAATATTTCATCTGCCTCAGCAAACAACTTTTTAATAGCAGGAAAGTTGTTGTAAAACTCAGAGCCCATACCCACTATTTGAGAACCTTGACCTGGAAATAATATAGCTTTCATTTGTATTAATGCTTTTTTTATAACATTATTAGTATTGAATTGAATAATTTATAATAGTATAAAACCGTTCTTTTAATAAATAAACAATTAAAGATCATAGAATGAGTTTTTACGAACATACCTTAATAGCTAAACAAGACATCTCTACCGTTGAGTTGGAAAAAATAGAGAAAAAATATAATGATATTATCACTAAAACAGACGGCAAAATTATAAAAGTCGAAAAATGGGGCTTACTTAATTTTGCTAAAAAAATTAAGTCTTACAATAAGGGATTTTATATTCACTATAAATTTGAGGCAGAAAGTAAAACTTTGGAAGAGATTAATAAAAGTAGTGTAATTGATAACACTCTCCTTAGGCATTTAACCGTAAAGTACAAAAAATTAGATACTGAAACTGAATATTTTAAGGAAAGTAATGAAAAGAAAAAATAATAAGTTTAATAAAAGACCGCAAAATCCATTGAACAAACTTAGTTTGTTTCAAAAGTCGGATTCTAGATTTTCAAAAAAATGTCCTTTATCAGGAAAGGCAGCTCCAGTTGTAGATTATAAAAATATTAAATTATTAAAAAGATATATTTCGGATACTGATAAAATTATGCCCTCAAGAATAACTTCTGTTTCACAAAATAAGCAAAGAAAATTAACTAGTGAAATAAAAAAAGCTAAAATATTAGGGTTAATTTAATTATGCAAGTTATACTCATAGAAAATATTCTAAAACTTGGAAAAATTGGAGACCAAGTTGAAGTAAAAAATGGTTTCGGCAGAAATTATTTGTTAAGACAAGGCAAAGCTTTGAGAGCAAGCAAGGAAAATATTGAATTTGTGAATAGGAAAAAAACAGAATTAAACAAAAAAAATGAAGACTCAAAAAGTCAGTTTAATGAAATAGCCTCAAAGATTGAAAATAAAGTTTTAAAATTTAATAAAGAATCTAAAGAAAATGGCGAGCTTTACGGATCAGTAAAACCCAAAGAAGTCTCTAATGCTTTTAAAACATTGCTAAAAGTTGAAATTAATCCTTCGCAAATCGATTTAAGACAAGAAATTACGCAGATCGGTAAATACAAAATAAATATCAATCTTCACGCTGAAGTTACTGCAAATGTCAATCTACATATCGATAAGATAGATTCTATTTAAATTTCATTTTTCCACAGGTAGAAAAAAAAGTGTGTAACTTTTAAGTTTTTATTATTTTGAGTTCAATTACTATCTCGTTAATGGAAAAAGTTAAAATAAGCCTCACTTCAACAGAAGAAAATAAATTACCTTCAAATATAGAAGCAGAGCAGTCTCTGATAGGATCTGTTTTAGTTAATAACGATATTATAGATGAAATATCAAATATTGTAAGTTCAGGTAAGTTTTTTGATCCAATCCATAGAAAAATTTATGAAATCATAGAAAGCTTAAATAATAAAGGGATGATAGCAAACCCTATTACTTTAAAAAATTATTTTGAAAATGACTCAGGTTTAAGCGAAGTTGGGGGAGTCGACTATTTAGTAAAATTAACAAGGTTTTCTTCTTCTGTTAAACAAGCAATTGATTATGCAAAAATTATTCATGAAATGTTTGTCAAAAGAGAATTAATATTTATTTCTGACGGTATTGAAGATCAAGCCAAGGACGATCAAGCAGAAAAAACAGGTGAAAATATAATTGAAGATGCAGAAAAATCACTTTTTGACTTAGCGGAAAGAGGCAATTTTTCACAAACTTTTTTAAAATTTAATCAAGCATTAGACCAAACTATTGAAATGGCTACTTTAGCTATGAAAAGTGACCAAGGTATTGTTGGTGTGCCAACTGGTTTAACAGATTTGGACGAAAAATTAGGAGGTCTACATAAATCTGATCTTGTAATTATAGCTGGAAGACCATCTATGGGTAAAACAGCTTTAGCTACCAACATAGCATATTATGCTGCTAAAAATATGCAGGAAAATAATGAAAAAGGATCAGTTGCTTTCTTTTCTTTAGAAATGTCATCCGAACAACTCTCAACTCGAATTTTATCTGAACAAGCAAGAATTTCCTCAAGTGAGATTAGAAGAGGAAAGGCTTCTGAGGAAACTTTGAACCGATATATTGAAACATCAAGAAATATTTATGATTTACCTTTGTACATTGATGAAACGCCCGCAATAGCTATTTCAACATTAAGCAATAGAGCAAGAAGAATAAAAAGATTATTTGGACTCAAGTTAATCGTTGTTGATTATATTCAGCTAATGAGGACTTTTACCAAAAGAATGGATGGAAGAGTTCAAGAGATTTCAGAAATCACTCAAGGTTTAAAGGCACTTGCTAAAGAACTGAACGTACCAGTAGTTGCTTTATCACAACTGTCACGTGCTGTAGAACAAAGAGATGATAAGATACCTCAGTTATCTGACCTTAGAGAATCGGGATCGATAGAACAAGATGCTGATGTAGTTTTATTTGTTTATAGAGAGCAATATTATTTAGAAAAGAAAGAACCAAAACAAGGATCAATTGAACATGCCGAATGGCAATCTAAAATGAGTGACATTCATGGTTTGGCGAGCCTTATTGTCGGTAAACATCGACATGGATCTACTGGAACCGTTCATGTAGAGTTTGAAGGTATGTTTACAAAATTCAAAGATTTACCTAAAAATTAACATTTTAGTTATTTAAAAATTAAGATATATCTGAACTAAAGTGATGTTATCAAAAATCTACAAAACAATAATTATTGACTTCTCAAAAATTTCTATAGTTATAATTTGTTCGATACTTGCTTATTTTCTCTATTTTTCAAAAGATTTTCAGTTGGATGCGTCTTCAGATTCTTTATTACTTGAGAGCGATAAAGACTTAAAATATTTAAGAGAAGTCAACGAAAGATATGCAAAAAAAGATTATCTAGTTTTAACATATGAGCCGATATCAAGTTTTACGGATGAGGAAACTATAATCAATCTTCAATTTCTTAAATCTAAAATTGAAAAGCTAGACTGGGTAGACAGAGTTATAACTATAGTTGACGTGCCTCTTTTGCAGAATAGTGATGAACCTTTAATGAATAGGTTAAAAAACTACAAGACTTTATCTTATCCTGAAATAGATAAAAAGAGAGGCTTTGAAGAAATAATTAATAGCCCTATTTATAGAGATTATGTTATTAGCTCTGACGGTAAAACTTCAGGTATAGTTGTCTATTTAAAACAAGACAAAAAATTAAATGAACTAATTAAAACAAAAAATAATTTTTTTAATTTAAAACTAAATGGCAATTTAAATAAATCTCAAAAAAATGATCATGATATTTTTAATAAGGAATATGATTCTTATAAAAATATTTCTAATCAAAAGAATCATCAAAATATAAATGAAATTAGAGAAGTAATTAAAAAATATACTGTAAATGCTGAGGTTCATTTAGGTGGCCTACCAATGATCACTGATGACATGATGTCGTTTATTAAAAGTGATATTGTCGTTTTTGGTATTGGAGTTTTTATATTTATTATTATTACCTTGTGGCTTATTTTTAAAAAAATTAAATGGGTCGTCATACCATTACTTGGTTGTGCTTTTTCCGTGGGTTCAATGGTTGGTATTTTAGGTTTACTCGGATGGAAAGTAACTGTTATTTCTTCAAATTTTATTGCACTATTATTAATACTAAACATGGCAATGAATATCCATGTCACGGTAAGATTTTTACAAATAAAAAAAGAGTTTGAAAATATAAGTGTTGAAGACGCGGTCTACGAAGCAGCTAGTAAAATGTTTTTGCCAATCCTTTATACTGTCTTAACGACTATATGTGCGTTTTTGTCTTTAATATTTAGTGGTATCAAGCCAATTATTGATTTTGGTTGGATGATGACACTTGGTCTTATCGTCTCTATTGTTGTTACATTTACACTCATCCCCGCCCTACTTAATTTGTTTAGTAGCTCTCAAGATTCTATTAATCAAAATGAAAAAAAATCTAAAATAACAAATGCACTAAGTAATTTTTCAAAAGGAAATACATATTTAATTTTTGGAACTTCTTTAGTGATTATATTTTTAAGTATCTTTGGAATTTCAAAGTTAGAAGTAGAAAATAGTTTTATCAATTATTTTGATCAAAAAACTGAGATCTATAAAGGTATGAAAAAAATTGATGATCAGTTAGGTGGCACGACTCCTTTAGACGTTATTTTAAAATTCCCAACCAGTAATAAGGAGACAAAAGATGACGAGTTCTCAGAATGGGAAGAAGATACCTCATCTAGTAAAGATGACCCATCAAAGTATTGGTTTACAAGAAATAAGATAGATAAAATTTTAAAGGTTCATGATTATTTAGATTCTCTACCTGAGATAGGAAAAGTTCTCTCGTTCGGCTCCATTATACGAGTCGCTGAAGATTTAACAGGTGGAAAATTAGAAACTTTAGAAGCTGGGGTGCTTTACAGTAAGATACCTAAAGAAATAAAAGAAGAAATTGTATCTCCATACATATCTGTTAAAGAAAATGAAGCAAGAATTAGTGTTAGAATAAAAGATTCGCTTAAAGATTTAAGAAGAAATGAATTAATTAAGAAAATTAATATCGAATTAAAATCAAAAGTGGGTTTAACAGAAGATGAATATAAACTTGCTGGTGTATTAATTTTGTTTAATAATTTATTACAAAGTCTTTTTAAGTCTCAAATCTTGACCTTAGGTGTAGTGATGTTAGGAATTTCTTCAATGTTTTTAATTCTTTTTAGAAACTTAACTTTATCTTTTATTGGTGTTGTTCCTAATTTTATGGCTGCTTTTTTTATTTTAGGTATTATAGGACTTCTTGGAATTCCATTAGACATGATGACTATAACAATAGCAGCGATTACAATCGGTATAGCTGTGGATAATAGTATTCACTATATATATCGATTTAAAGAAGAGTTTGAAAAAAATAGAGACTATAATAAAACTATCGATAGATGTCATAATACTGTTGGCGTTGCTATACTCAATACGTCAATTACCATTGTTTTTGGTTTTTCGATTCTAGTTTTATCTAATTTTATACCTACAATTTACTTTGGAATATTCACAGGTATTGCTATGCTGCTTGCTTTAATTTCTGTTTTAACTCTTTTGCCAAAACTTATTTTAGTTTTAAAACCTTTTGGTAATGAGTGATTTTATAGAAATTATACAAGAAGAAGTTTTGTTGTTTGATATTATTTTTATATTATTAGTTTTATACAATATAATAAAATGTTTTGCTCAAGGATTTTCTCTTAGTTTTCTCAACTCTCTTAAATGGCTAGTTTCTATAATTGCAACAATAGTTTTAGTACCAAAACTTCAGCCATGGGTAAGTAATTTTATTGAGTCAGATTTTATCAATAATGTTGGAATTGGCATTTTTGTTTTTATTGTTAGTTTGTTCGTTAGCGTTGTTTTAGGTAGGTCTCTTGGAAGAACCATAACTTGGACCGGTCTTGGGCCTGTAGATAAATCCTTTGGAATTTTTTTTGGCTTAATTAAAGGTTATGTAGTTGCGGTCTGTTTATTTTCTCTTTTAAATTGGTTTTATCCATATGAGAAATGGGGCATATCAACATCTAACGCTTTTACTTTTTATGCTGTTAAACAAGGTAGTGATTCACTTATTGAGGAATTTCCTAATTACAAAGATATAATAGATACAAAAGAAAAAATTGAAAAAATTTAAATTAGATAAACTTAGAGAAGAATGTGGAGTTTTTGGCATAGCAGATCATGAAGATGCGTCTGCATTAGTGGCCCTTGGCTTGCATGCGCTCCAACATAGAGGGCAAGAAGGTTGTGGTATCGCTTCCTTCGATGGTAAAACTTTTCACTTAGAAAAAAGACAAGGATTGGTCGGCGATCATTTTACTGATCCTACAATTATAAAAAAGTTACCTGGTAAATCAGCAATTGGACATAATAGATACTCTACCACAGGCGAAGTTTCTTTAAGAAATATACAACCTTTTTTTGCAGATCTTTATAGCAGTGGGGTCAGCTTAGCGCATAATGGAAATTTGACCAACGCTGTAGAGCTTAGGAATAATCTTGTCCGGGATGGTGCTATTTTTAGAACTACCAGTGATACTGAAACAATAGTTCAGTTAATTGCAAAATCAAAAAGAAGTAAAATGATAGATAAAATCATAGATACACTTTTTCAAATACAAGGTGGATATGCTTTAGTCATAATGACTAACAAAAAACTTATTGGTTTACGAGATCCTTTTGGCATTAGGCCTCTTGTTATAGGTAAATTAAAAAATTCTTATGTTTTTGCATCTGAAACTTGTGCTTTAGATATAATAGGAGCTAAATTTATCAGAGATGTTGAAAATGGTGAAATTGTATTCGTTGAAGATGGAAAATTAAACAGCATAAAACCTTTTCCATCTGTTAAAGCAAGACCATGTGCTTTTGAATATATATATTTTGCTAGACCAGATAGTCTGATTGGCAACCGTTGTGCGTATGAGTTCAGAAAAAGAATGGGCGAAGAACTTGCTAAAGAAACAGATATAAGTGCTGATTTAGTTGTCCCTGTACCCGATTCTGGAGTAGCGGCCGCTCTTGGTTACAGTCAATATACAAAAAAAAGTTTTGAGTTAGGACTTATAAGAAATCATTATGTAGGCAGAACGTTCATTGAGCCTACTCAAAGTATTAGAAGCTTTGGTGTCAAATTAAAATTAAATGCAACACAAACCTTAGTAAAAAATAAATCAATTATTTTAGTTGATGATTCCTTGGTCAGAGGAACAACTTGTCACAAAATAGTTAAAATGCTTTATGATGCGGGAGCAAGAGAAGTCCACGTAAGGATTGGATGTCCAGAGATTCTTTTTCCAGATTTTTATGGGATTGATATGCCAACAAAAAAAGAATTACTAGCTGATGGTAAGAATAACCAGGAAATGTGTGATTATATAAATGCTAAGACTCTAAAATTTTTAAGTTTAGCTGGCTTATATAAAGCGCTAGGCTTTGGAGAGAGAAATAAATTATATCCTCAATTAAGTGATCATTTTTTTACTGGTGAATATCCGGTTAGACCCACGGACTCTTTCAACAAAAATAAAATTACTCAACTATCTTTGTTAAGTTCTAAATCGTATAATTAAATTTTTTAATTAAATTTTAACAACTTGTTTTTTTTGTCAACAAAGAACATATTATTCTTTAAAAAAAATACTTTTGAACTAATTCCATTTTTACTTATTCTGCTTAAATAATTTAGAGCCCCGGTGCTAGGATTAAAGGACAACAAGTATCCCTTATTTGAAAAAATATTGATTTCATTATTTGCTATCTTAAAATCAATAATTGTTTTAAAAAATTTTTTGACCTTTTTATTTTCTATATTAGTAAGAATATTTTTGGACCAAACAACATCACCACTTGTATTGTCTATACAAATTAGAAAATAATTTTTTAATACGATATATGTATAATTCGTAGTTATGATAGGTTTTACAACAGGTTCTGCGGATAAATTCCAATTTCTTAAAGATGTTATGCTATTAAAGCTTAATACTGCTTTTTCTGTTGTAACTATTAAATTATTGTTTTTAATTACAATAGGTTGACTTAAAAAAAGCTCTGCGTCTCCAGCTAGAGAGGAATTTTTAAAGTTTAAAACCCAATTAATTTTCTGAGTTTGAAAATTAATAGAATAAAGTTCTCCACTAGTATTAAAAAAAAACAAATTTTTATTTATTAAATCTAACGCTATATTATTTTCAAAATCAGATTTTAAAAAAGTAAGACTGGTTGCAAATTGCCAGTTTTCATCTCCTGTTTTTGAGTCAATAGAATAAACAACGTTATCTTGATTGGCTAAAAAAATTTGATTATTTTCAAATTTTAAATTTGACCTGAAAGATATGCCGTAATTTTTAGCCCAAATAATGGATTTATCATCTAAGTTAAGCGCATATAGGTAGCCAAGATTGTCAGCTACGTATAAAATATTTTTATTTAATATAAGGTAAATTTTTTTTTCAATATTTTTGAATTTTTTTTTATAAAAATTAAATTTAAATATCTTTTTTTTTAAGCTTAATGAATAGATAAAGATTGTACCTTTGTGATCATACGAAATTAGATTGTTTTTATAGAAAATAATATTTCTATTTGATTGATCTATGTTAGATGAAAAATTGTTTAACTTAGGACTTTTAGACAATAATATTTTATTTCCGTTGTAAGAAAAATTGGAAATATTATTAGTTGGGATGGCATATTGTTCAGGCCAATTTTCAACTTTTAAAGGAGTGTCAATTTTAATCTCAGAAATATTAGTAGGTTTCTTTTCTTCATTGAAAGTTTTTTTTTTTAAAAAAACATCTTCGTACCTGGTGTTTAAGTTGTTATCTGAAATTGTTTTTGAACTTTGATTTTTCTTGGAAATTTTAGAAGCATCCTTCCATATTCCAGTTTTATTATCAAATGAACAAGAAGTTACTATTACAGCAAGAAAGACTAATAATAATCTTTTCATTATAAATTATTTGTTTAGCTTATTATTTAATAATTGGATGTATTCGTTTGCTTTTGTTTTCTGATTTATAGATAAGAAATAATCTGATATTAATTTAATAGCCATATTACGCCAAACAGAATCAGAGTTTATAACTGGGTTTAGTGTTTTTATTATTGATTCTTCATCTCCTATATTAAATAAAAAAATAGCCTTTTTTATTTTAATTAAATTTATATTTTCTTTTTCTATTGAGTTAATATTTAAAATCTTATCAAAAAGATTAATTATTTTTAAAGGATCATTCTCTAAATTATTGTCTATAATAAAATAGAGTGCCAAAGGTGAATAAAACTTATGCCTTTTTTCAATAATACTTTCTAATAAAAATTTACTTTCACTCAATTGTTCTTGTTTAAATTGAACTGTCGCTTGGGTGTAGTTTTCAGAAATCCTTAATTCATTTTTTTTTTGTAAATTTATGTAAAAAAGATATGAAAAGAATAAAAAAATTATAAATATAAATAAAATAATTATTTTTTTTAATTGTTTTTTTATAAGGTTTAAAATTCTATTTTGAAAATTATTTTTTAATATTTCATCGGACATAAATTAATACGTATTTTTCTTACTTGGAAAGTTTTTCTTTAATACTGCTTTATTGTATTTTTGAACTCCTTTTTCAATAATATTATTTAATCTTACGAATTTTTTTACAAATCTTGGATAAAAACCGCTTAATCCTAACATATCATCAGTAACTAGGATTTGCCCGTCACAGTGGACAGAAGCACCGATACCTATAGTCGGTATTTTTAACATGTTGGTAATCTCTTTGGCAACAGAACCTTTAACGCATTCTAAGACTATACTAAACGCACCGGCCTTTTCATTTTTTTTGCTTCATTAATAAGTTTGAGTTTTTCTGTTTCTAGCAGTCCATGTATTCTGAATTTTTTGTAATATTGCGGTGTAAAACCTATGTGACCCATAACAGGAATACCTGCTTTAACTATACTCTCTATGATCTTGAAGTTTTTTCCATCACATTCTATTTTAACAGCATCACATTTAGTTCTTTTGACAATTAGTGTTGCATTTTTTTTTGCCTCTTTAATAGTTCTGCATGAATTGGTTGGCATATCTACAACACATAGTGCGTTTAAAAGATTAGATTTAACACTTATTCCATGTTGTATCATTGTCTCAAGAGTAACTTGATGTGTGTTTTTCATGCCATACATAGCTGTAGCTAAAGAGTCTCCTACTAAAACAATGTCACAATATTTGTCTACAATTTTGGCTATAGGTTTAGAGTAGGCGGTGAGACATACTAAGGGTCTTTTATTTTTACAATTTATAATTTTTAAAATGTTTTTTTTCATTATTACTCAAGCTCAATAGTACTTGGTGGTTTCGAAGTTATATCATAAACAACTCTATTAATGCCTTTTACACCATTTATAATTTTATTAGAAATTTCATCTAAAAAATATTTTGGGAAATTAAAATAATCTGCTGTCATGCCGTCTTCTGATGTTACAGCTCTAATTAAACAAATATATTCATAGGTTCTTGAATCTCCCATAACACCAACTGTCTTCACTGGTAATAGTGAGGCGTAAGCTTGCCAAATTTTGTTGTATAAATTAGTTTTCAGGAGATGTTGTATAAAAATATGATCGGCTTCTTGTAAAATTTTTATTTTTTCAGGTGTTACCCGGCCAATTATTCTTATGGCTAACCCGGGCCCTGGAAAAGGATGCTTTTGAGATATATAACTTATTAGTCCCAGAGCATTGCCAAGTACTCTTACCTCGTCTTTAAAAAATTCTTTTAAAGGTTCAATTAATTTTAATTTCATTCTCTTGGGTAGTCCTCCTACATTATGATGAGATTTAATTTTAGATGTTTTACTTCCTGTAGCCGATCGACTTTCGATAATGTCTGGGTATAAAGTACCTTGAGCTAGAAATTTTACATTTTTGAATTTTTTAGCTTCTTTCTCGAATATCTTAATAAATAAATTACCGATTATTTTTCTTTTTTTTTCAGGATTAGTAATATTTTTGAGTTTTTTAAAAAAGATTTTAGATGCGTAAATTATCTGGACATTTAGTTTATATTTATTTTTAAAAATCTTATAGGTTGATTTAAACTCATCTTTTCTCATTAAACCAGTATCAACCATTATGCACTTTAAATTTTTTCCTATAGCTTTCTGAATTAATAAAGCAACAACACTACTATCTACGCCCCCAGATAGTGCACAGATAACTTTATTTTTTTGTACAGACTTTTTTATTTCTTTTATAATTCTTATTTTTTCTAATTCAGGTCTCCATTGTTTTTTAGCTTTACAAATATCAAAAATAAAATTCTTAAAAATAATACCTCCACTACGAGTATGTGTTACCTCAGGGTGAAATTGAATACCGTATATTTTTTTATACTTATTTTCTATAATTGTCATTTCAGATTGTTTGGTTGAAGCAATTTTTCGAAAATTTTTAGGTAATTTGTAAACAGTATCTTGGTGACTCATCCATACTGTAGACTTATTATTTTTAAAAAAATTTTTTGTGAGTAAAGAGTCTTTTACTTTGATCAAAACAGCTCTGCCAAATTCTCTTTTTTTTATATTAGTTTTAACTTTTCCGTTAAATTGTCTAGCGATTAACTGGAGACCGTAACAAATACCTAAAATAGGAACGTTTAAGTTAAGGATTTCATTTGGTATTTTTTGAAATAATTTTTTTGTAACAGTAGAAGGTCCGCCAGATAAAATAACGCCTTTAACATTTTGAAATACATTTTTTTTTTTTAAATCCTTCAATGTTAATATTTCTGCAAAAACAGAATATTCCCTAATTCTTCTTGCAATTAATTTTGTAACCTGTGAACCAAAATCAATAATAATAATTTTATCTTTTTTAAAATTGGGGTTCATTCACTTTTTAATGAACTATCTAGTTTTGATTGCAGTTCTTCTTTAGATGAACACATATTTTTACAAATTGAATCTAAATTACTTATTAGTTCTTTGGCTTTTGAGAAGTTCGAATTTTTAATAGTAAGTAAAGTTAAGAGATAAATTGCTTCCTCGTTTGCGGGATTAAGAAGTAAAACGGTGTTTAAATTGTTTTCTTCTAAATCATAATTTTTTTCTTTTTTGAAAATTTTGGCAAGATAAAGGTAGGCAATTTCATTTTTAGGGTTAAAAACTATATCTTTTTCGAAATAAAATTTCGAATCCTTGTATTTTTTATTATCAAAAAATTTTTTTCCTTCATTAAAATATGAATTTTTTGCACTTAGTGTTGCGTAGTTGAGGCAGAACAAAGTTAGAGATGCTAAAATAATAAAAAAAAATTGTTTCATAACTTGTAATTTCCTTTTTCTTTAGTTGTTTCTACGCTATGTACCATACTTTCGTAAAATCCTGCCTTGGTGATTTTTACAAACTTTGCTTTTTTTTTAATTTCTTCAATGAGTTTTGCACCAATGTACCCCATAGAAGATCTAAGACCTCCTTGTAGTTGATGTAATATTCCACCTATGGGACCTTTGTATGGTACTCTTGCTTCCACACCTTCTGGCACAAATTTTGATTTATCTTTGTGGTTTTTTTGAAAATATCTATTTGAAGAACCAGCAGCCATAGCACCAATTGACCCCATGCCTCTATAAGATTTATAAAATTTATTATTATACTTAAATTTTTTACCAGGACTTTCATCAGTACCCGCAAAAATTGAACCCATCATTATGCCGTCTGCTCCTGCTGCTAATGCTTTAACAATATCCCCTGAAAATTTTATTCCTCCATCTGAAATGATTTTAATTTTTTTATTCTTAATACTTTTTTTAACATCCATTACCGCAGTAATCTGAGGAACGCCAATACCTGCAATCATTCTAGTTGTGCAAATGGAGCCAGGTCCAATTCCTACTTTCAATATATCAGCTCCTTCGTTGTATAGTTTTAAAGCTGCCTCACCTGAGGCAATATTACCAACACAAATAGGAATTTTTGATTTTATTCTTTTAACTTTGTTTAAAATTTTAATAACTTTTTCACTATGTCCGTGAGCAGTATCTATAACAATTAAATCTACTCCCGCATCTAAAATCGATTTTACTCTTGTCAAATCTTCATTGGCAGTTCCAACTGCGGCACCTACAATTAAGTTTTTATTTTTAACTTTTTTTACTTGATTTGTTTGATTTGCTATGGATAAATTGCGATGTATTACGCCTAAGCCCCCTTTTTTAGCTATAGCTATAGCCATATTAGATTCCGTGACTGTGTCCATAGCAGAAGTTAAGAAAGGGATTTTTAGTTTTAAGTTATGTCCTAAATCTACGTGTAAAATAGTTTCCGATGGTAATACAGAGGAATACCTTGGTACTAACAAAACGTCGTCAAATGTTAATGCTTCTTTGATATGTTCCATATACACTTATAAACAATTTTAAAAAATTATAAAGTCTTTAATAATGAACAAATTATATATGTTTCTTTTGACTCACTTCTACTTGACTCTGGTTTGAAAAAATAAACATTTTTAAAATTTTTCTTTGCTAAATTTTTAACTTCCAGGAAATCTTCTCCCATAAATAGCTTACAGACTAAACTACCTTTTTTTGTTAGTGCTTTTAAGGAAAAATTAATTACATCAACACAAAGGCCATTAGTTCTAATAGAATCAATAGTTTTGTTGCCTGTTGTATTTTCTGCCATATCAGAAACTATTACGTCAATTTTGTCTTTAAAAGTTTTTAAAATTTTTTCTTGAATTTTATCATCTGAAAAATCATTTTTTAAAAATATTACATTATCTATTTTTTCCATTGGCGTTATGTCTACAGCTAGAATCTTACCGTTGGTTATAATTTTTGAAGCAACTTGAGACCATCCACCTGGTGTAGACCCGATATCTAATAAATTTGAATTTTTTTTTATAAAATTGAATTTTTTATTTAATTCAATTAATTTAAAAGCCGCTCTTGACTTGTAGCCTAAGACTTTAGCCTTTTTAAAAAATTGGTCCCTATGTTGCTTAATAACCCAGGTTCTGCTTTTTTTTGCTCTTTTTGTTTTTTTCATTAAAGAATGTCTTCATGATCTTCTACTTTCACAATTTTGCTTAATTGTTTGCTTGTTCTTTTGTATAAAAAGTAACTAACTGGTATTGATACTGAGTATAATAAACCTAATAGTAACAATGCCTTAAATGTAAAAAAAATTAATGATACAAAAATTACTACAATTCCGAACAATAGAAAAATAGTTAATTGGCTCGATACTTTAATTTTTTTTAAAGAAAAAGTTGGAACGTTACTAATCAAAAAAATAGCAACTATTACTACTAGATAAGGTGTAAATTTTTTAATATCTATATTAAATTGAAGTTCTGAAAGTTCATAAATTAGTGGCAATAATATTAAGATTGCCCCTGCTGGTGAAGGAATGCCTTCAAAATAATTACGTTTCCATTCAGCTTCTTCAGAAATTTTTGTCAAATTAAATCTTGCGAGTCTCAATACACAGCAGACAGAAAAAATTAAAGTGATTGCCCATCCTATTTTTCCATAATTCTTTAGTTCCCAAAAATATAATATAAAAGCAGGAGCAATTCCAAAACTAACAAAGTCTGTAAGTGAGTCTAATTCTTTTCCAAATTCAGAAGTTCCTTTAATTAATCTAGCTATTCTTCCGTCTAATGTATCTAAAATAGCTGCAAAAATTAAAAAAATTACTGCTAAACTATAATTCTGATCTAGTGAAAACTTTATTGAACTAATACCAAGACACACACCAATTAAAGTTAATAGGTTTGGTAGAATTAATCTAGTTTTTTTTGATGAGACCAGTTTGAAAGGATTTTTTTCTTCCATTTTATTTGGCTGCTAACAAACTTTCACCAGCAACTACATTCTGTCCTAATTTAGCTAATAATTTTCTATTATTAAAATAAACATCTACTCTACTTCCAAATCTAATCATTCCAATTCGTTCGCCCTGTTCGATTGATTGATCGACCACCACTTCAGTTACTATTCGTCTAGCTATTAATCCTGCTATTTGAACAATTATAATTTCATCTCCATCTTTTAATTTTAGTCTATAATAATTTCTTTCATTCTCT
>MDTF01019062.1_pt1 | contig 15525 bp, 21 predicted proteins | sample 811191 | NCBI WGS metagenome assembly MDTF01 (sample SAMN05326649, study PRJNA326480) | marine metagenome | isolation source: seawater | place: Southern Ocean | collected 2011 | reverse complement strand
TAATAGTAATTCGAGAGATTATATATATTCTGAGATTGGAAATGAGAATTATACAATTAGAAATAATACTCATAAATATATTCATTTTGAAAACGGAAAGGAGGCTCTGTTCAACCTAAATAATAATCAGTTGGAGTTTCCTAACTTATTAAATATAAATCAGCTTCCTCTATCTGAATTAAATAATTTAAATAAAACTGATTTAATTAATAAACTAGAAGAAATAAGAAATTAAAAGGCTTTATCCATAACAGTAATAGTATAATTAGTTTTTTCATAAACTATGATTTCTTTTTATTTACCTATATAAACTTGAAAAATAGCAGCAAGAAAAGTATTTATAATAAAGGGAGAAGATTAATAAGGTTTAGATAATTATTATATTTAAATATAATTAAATCGGCATATCTTAGTTCCCATGCATCCAAAAAACCCTTATTGTAATCGTTACGATATACAAAGGTTTATAAAACGTTATCCATTATTAGAAGAATATATTATTTTAAATCCATCAGATGAGGAAACAATTGATTTTAGTTCTTCCAAGGGAGTGTACGCATTAAACAAAGCAATGCTTCTTTCTGATTTCAGACTGGAAGATTACTTCTTACCAAAAGGGTATCTAATCCCACCTGTTCCTGGAAGGCTAGATTATCTTTTATACCTACGTGATTTCATTTCAAAAAAATTTAATATAAATCAAAACAGACAACTAAGCGGATTAGATATAGGTTGTGGTGCCAATGGAATCTATTGCATTTTAGGGTCTCAATATTTTAATTGGAAAATGGAAGGAATAGATAGTAATGAAAAAGCAATAGAAATAGTAAGTAATAATATAAAAAATACAAAAGAATTACAGAAAAATGTTAAGATTCGATTTCAAGAAAACAAGAGTTTTCTTTTTAAAAACATCATTCAACCATATAAAAAGTTTGATTTTGTAGTTTGTAATCCTCCCTTTCATTCTTCTAAAGAAGAGGCTATCAAAGGTTCTATTAGAAAAATTAATAATATTGGCGAGGATTCTTTCAACAAAAGTGAATTGTCTTTAAATTTTGAAGGACAAGCAAATGAACTTTGGTGTAACGGAGGTGAAATATTATTTATTAAAAGATTAATTAAAGAGAGTGTAGCATGTAAAGACCAAATAAAAGTATTTTCTTCTATTGTATCTAAATCAGATAGCCTACCCAAAATAGAAAAGCAACTCAAAAAAAATAAGGCGAATTTCAATATTATAAATACAACAATTGGAAATAAAAAAAACCGTTATCTAATTTGGTGGTTTGAGAGTAAGAAATCTTAAATAAAAAGATTTGAGATTAAACTAAAGGGTTCTCTTTTAGAATATTAATAAGGCTACTCTTACTTTTCAAATGAGATTTTTTTTTAAATATAAAAAATAATCAATTTCATCTTTTTTAAAAAAAAGTAAAGTAAACATTACATTGTTAATATATATTGTATATATTTGTAAAGTAAACATTACAAAAAATAATTATGAAAGAAAGAAAAAAATATACAATTTTATTAATGGTATGGGTATTTTCATGGGTTGCAAGTACAGCTTTTTTATCATATGGAGAAAATTACCTATGGGATAATTTACTAATAACTAAAATAGGCCTTGCAATAAATCTTGCTATTGGGGTTGGGATGATTATCGCAAATAAAAATTTATTTAAATATTATGATGAGTTAGAAAAGAAAATTCAATTTGAAGCAATGGCCATTACATTAGGATTAACAGTTGTTGTTGGTCTTGTGTATGAGATTTCATTTGATTTTGGAGTTATTGACTCGGAACCTGAATTTGAATATTTAGTATTTTTTATTTGCTTTTCATATGTAGCTTCTAATATTATTAGTGCAATAAGATACAAATGAAAAATAGAGTCAAAGAATTAAGAAAAAATCAAAAATTAACTCAGGAAGAACTAGCTGAGCTAATTGGTGTTTCAAGGCAAGCAATAAATGCTATTGAAAAAGAAAAATTTGATCCAAGTTTGCCAACCGCATTTAAAATGGCAAATTTATTTAAAACAACAATTGAAGACATATTTACATTTTCTAATTAATATGAAAGAATCTAAAACATCAATCGGAGCAGGAATAGGTTTAATTGCTGGAATTACAATAGGAAGTATCACTAATAATGTTGGCTTATGGGTCGCATTAGGTTTATGTTTTGGTGCGGGTATTGGTCAAGTACTAGATAAGTAATGGCCAATTTATTTAAAACATCTTTACATTTTCTAAATAACATGAAAAAAGATAATAAAAAAGGGTTTTGGATTCCAATTGGAATTGCAGTAGGCACATCTATTGGTGTTGCTATTGGACTAAAAACGACAATATAGGTTATTGGCTTGCTGTAGGAGTAGCTATAGGTTCTGCATTTAGTGCTATTATAATGACTAAAAACAAATAATAGTTTATGAATAAATATTTTTCTCAAAAACAAATAATAATTACAATTATAGTTCTTCTTATAACTAACATAATAATAGTGTATTTTAGATAATTATGAAAAAAGTAAAATTAATTATATCATTTTTATTTGTAGTTTCTGGTATTTATTTATTAATAAATGATGGAGACAGTATCCAAATTATATGTTTTATTATAGGTGGTCTTGGATTGGGTTATAATGATTGGAAAATCTTTTTAACTAAAAATAAATGAAAAAACTAATTCTATTATTACTGTTTATTCCTCTATTATCTTTTGGACAGGAAGCATTTAAAAATACATTAAAATTTAATCCTGAAATTAATTTAATAAAAGCAGAAGCATCTTGCGGAATATGTATGTTAAATATGGAAGGCAAAGAGTGTGAATTAGCTGTAAGAATTAAAGATTCAAAGTATTATATAGTTGGAACTGGTATTGACGATTATGGAGATGCTCATTCTGATATCGGATTTTGTAATGCAGTCAGAAAAGCAGATATTCAAGGAAAAGTAATAGACAATGAGTTTCATATTACTTATTTTAAATTGACTAAACTATAGCCATAGCTTCTTCTTTTAATTCATAAACTCTGAAATCATTCTATGAAAATGATGAACACCTTGCTCTCTTGTTGGTGAAAATCTTCCAGCTTTGTAAAAAGACGATCGCAATCCATTATGAACGTTTTCTACTACAAACTCATCCTCTTCCTCAACCTTCTGAAGTTGATTGCCTGCTCCCCTATTTAGTTTAGATTCGTCGAAAACATAGGATATAAAAGAAACCTTAGTTAAAGAATCTGATATTGGCTTAACAATATTTATCGATAGTCCCCAAGGATAAAAATTAAACATCATATTTGGAAAAACCCAGTAGTAGTAAGCTGCTACATTTTTTCCAAAATCTATATGAGTTTCTGGTAAATTAAAAATATCAGAATCATCTTCACTATATCCAATTTGTAAGTTACAATGATCATAAACTTCTGTCTTGTAAACATTATAATCTAAAACTTCATTTAAATCTTTATGAACAAATGGAATATGAAATCCCTCTAGATAATTATCACAATACAACGCCCAGTGAGCATTAATTTCGAAGTCTTTGGACAAGGATTCATCAAACTCAAAGTTTTCTATTGGAAGAAATCCTATCCTTTCATTCATTTTCTCAATTACTTTTTGAAAATCAAACGAGGGGTTTAGTCCAGCAAATAATAATTTACCCCATTTAACAAGAGGAAACTTATGTAAATCGTCACAAGGTCTTGGAAAATCTTTAGCCTTATCAAACTCAGGCATATATTCAAATTTTCCTTTATTATTAAATTTTCTACCGTGATACATACAGATAAGTTTTTTTGATTTTCCTGGTTCAAAAACTAAAAGATTTCCTCTGTGGGTACAAACATTAGTTAAGCAATGAATAACATCATTTTCATCTTTTGTTAAAACTATTGGCTCATTTAAATAATCTTTTAATATTGTTAAGGGATAAACCGAACTTTTGTCTTTAACCAAATCAGCATCACCTATCCATTGCCATGATTTTAAAAATATTTTCGATTTTAAATCTTCAAAAACTTGAGAGTCTTTATAAAAAGAAGACGGTAGAGTTTCAGCTTTAGAAATATCGGATTCTACATTGAATTTATTTTTCATTTGTTGACTATTATCTAATTCCAAGTTAACTGAAAAAATAAACAATTCAAATTTGATTAAGTTTGCTTATTAAATAATCAAAAATGAGTAAAAACAACATATCAGAAATATTAAAAAAACTTGGAATTAAGGACGAGCAACATGGTTGTTCTAATGGAACAGAATGGTTTGGATCTAGTTCAAGAATTAGTTCTTTTAGCCCTGTTAATGGATCTGTATTAGGAAAAGTGAGTACAGGAAATAAAGACGATTATGATAAATTAATTACAGATGCCCAAAATGCCTTTAAATCTTTTAGAAAAATTCCAGCCCCTAAAAGAGGAGAACTCGTTAGGCAACTTGGAAATAAAATAAGAGAAAATAAAGCTGAACTTGGAGAATTAGTTTCTATAGAAATGGGGAAATCTCTTCAAGAAGGATTAGGAGAAGTTCAAGAAATGATTGATATATGTGACTTTGCAGTTGGTCTTTCTAGACAGTTATATGGACTTACAATGCATTCCGAAAGACCTAATCACAGAATGTATGAACAATATCATCCGCTTGGGATAGTTGGTGTTATATCAGCTTTTAATTTTCCAGTAGCCGTTTGGAGTTGGAATATTGCCCTTGCTTGGGTCTGTGGAAATGTTTGCATTTGGAAACCATCTGAAAAAACTCCCCTATGTGGTGTGGTTTGCCAAAAATTAATAGCCGATGTTTTAAAAGAAAACAACATGGATAATGGTATCTCATGTCTAATAAACGGAGATAGTCAAGTTGGAAAATGGATGTCAGAAGATAATAGAATAAATCTTCTTTCAGCTACAGGATCAACAAGAATGGGAAAAGATGTTGCTCAAAAAGTTGGTGCAAGACTTGGTAAGTCATTACTTGAGTTAGGAGGAAATAATGCAATTATAGTTACTCCTAGTGTTGATATAAAGCAGGCTGTTATAAATATAGTTTTTGGAGCTGTAGGAACTTGTGGACAAAGATGTACTTCAACAAGAAGAATCATCGTACATGAATCTATAATTTCAGAAATTAAAACTGAACTTGCAAAAGCTTACAGTCAGTTAAAAATAGGAAATCCACTTGACGAAAGTAATCACGTGGGGCCATTGATAGACACGGATGCTGTTAATCAATTTAACTCAGCATTAAATCAAATTGAAAAAGAAGGTGGTAAGTTTATTGTGAAAGGTGAAGTTCTTTTGGGAGATGATTATAAAAGTGGGTGTTACGTAAAACCTGCAATTGCAGAAATCAAAAACGAAGCATCAATTGTCCAAAAAGAAACATTTGCACCTATTTTATATCTTATAGAATACAAAGGAGAAGTTCAAAATGCTATAGAAATAATGAATGATGTCAAACAAGGTCTTTCTTCGTCAATTATGACAAAAGACTTAAAAGAATCTGAAATTTTCTTATCAAACTCGGGAAGTGATTGTGGTATTGCAAATGTAAACATAGGTACATCTGGAGCTGAAATTGGTGGAGCATTTGGAGGAGAAAAAGAAACCGGAGGTGGAAGAGAAAGTGGATCAGATGCTTGGAAAGTTTATATGCGTAGACAAACCAATACCATTAATTATTCAAGTGAACTAGCTCTAGCACAAGGCATTAATTTTGATTTATAAGAAAACTCACTAAAAAGAATTATAAATACTTATAAAAAAGAGTTCTTCTATTATTTTTCTGGATCATATTGACAACACATAGGTAGATTGTCGTAAGCTTCTTGATTTAAATCAACTAATTCAGTGGAATAGCCTGAATTAGCAATAGTATTATGAATTGTAGTTAGCTCTACTAATTGATCATCGTAAACTAAGTCAATTTGCTTGGTCTTTACATCCCAAATTGCTTTATGAACTCCGTCAAGAGATAATGCTGAAGTTTCTATTGTCTTTTTACACATCTTACAGTTACCTTTTACACCAAAGGAGGTTTCAGTACCCATCAATTCAATTATAGTTTCTACTTTATCCTCGTTAACAATTTCAACTTCTTCATTGGTGATAGAATAGTTAGCAATTGAATAGCCTACAAAAGCTCCAATTAGTACTGCAAATATTATTTTAAATGTTGTTTTCATGATTTATAATTTTTAATGTTTTACTAAATTTTCATTTTCATATAAACAGCAATCTGGAAGACTATTATATATTTCAGATGGTGCGTTATGTTTATTTGTGCTATGCCCTAGCAAGGAAATTCCCTTGTGAATGTTGTCTAGATTTGTTTTTTTTGAATTATATATTAACGAAATATTATTTGATAGAATATCCCAGTTCACATATTTAACTCCTTTAAGTTTTATCGTTCCCTTCTCAATTCTATCCTTACACATTTCACAAACTCCCTTAACTAAAAAAGAAACATTTAGAGATTTTAAATTACTTTGTTGAGAAAAACATAAAGTTGAAAAGAAAAGTGATATGATAATTATATATTTCATTTTACTAATTTAATTATTAAATCTTAAACCTATATAGAAAAGCGCCCCATGTATAGGTGCGTACACAATAGAAGTATCAAAATCTGTTCCAAAAGGATACCCTCCAACAATTGGATTATTTTGAGTGTAACTTCCAATATTTTCTCCTCCTATGTACATCTCAAATTTATTAGAAAATACTCTTGTTATTTGAGAATTTACTAAACTGTAATTGGGAGAATAACCTTCAAATTCAATTAATTCAGTATGACTTGGTAATCTTTGTTTACCAATCCAATTATAGGTAAAGTCAAACTTCCATTTAGATCCATTTTTTCTTTCATTAGTGGATACTTCTAAATTTGTAAAAAATCTATTTTTTGGAGTTAAAGGGTTGATCTTTAATCCAGAGTTGTATTGTTTTTTAACATCAAAGTTCTTAAAGGTTGATTTAATCAAGATATTATTACTTAATTGATATTCTAAATCAATCTGCAAACTTTTAGCAAAACTTTTACCATCTAGATTGTAAAATGATACCTCGCCCTGAGTTTCCCAATCAACAATGACTTGGTTTTCAAAGTCTGTTACATAATAATCAAAAGTGATATCACCTTCTCTGTTATTTATAAAAAATCCTTGTCTAAAACTAAGACCATAATTGAAAGCTTTTTCTGGATCTAGTCCGTAAAATTTACCTGATTCTTTAGAGATTTTAATTTGGCGTCCTGATGTAAATATATTTTGATTTTCAGAGAATATATTTGAAGATTTTCTTCCTGATCCCGCTGATAAACGTAATACAGATTTTTCAAAAGGCTGATATCTTAAGTGGAATCTTGGTGTAAAAAAACTTCCTAAATTATTATGAATATCATACCTAATTCCAGCAACAAGACTTAACTCATCTAGACTATCGTAGCTATATTCAAAAAAACCCCCAATAGAGTTATCAGTTCTATTATATGAAGTTTTTCTATTATCAACAATTTCATCAAAATCGTCATATGAAAAATTTAATCCTACCTTAATTTTATTAAGGGTACTTCCAATAATAGAATTATAAATTAAGCTTGAATAAAAGCTGTTTTGATTGATATCATAATTTCGTTTTCCAAAAAAAGAATCCTGATCATGCTTTGAAAAAGCCATTTGAAATCCTAAAGATTGATAAGGAATACTAGGATTAACGTAGCCAAACTTAAAATTTGAATCAAACCTTTTAGTACGAATTTCACCTTTCCATGGTTCACGAATAAATAACTTATCCTTAGTATTTTCTCCCAATTCTTTTTTATCACTCATTAAGCGGTATCCAAAAAAACTAACAAAGCCTTTAGAAGGATTTAGATATTGCCATCTATTGAAAAAATTAATTGCATTAGATAGTGGATGATCTAAAAAACCATCATTATTATTATCAATAATATGATTGTTTTTGTTAGCATGTAAATAAACTCCTGTGCTTAGTTTGTCACTTATAATTTTATTACTGTGCAGGTTAATTTCATTCCTGCCCATATTATTTGTATAAATATTTACAAAAAGTGGTGAATCAGAATATGGTTTTTTTAGTTCAACATTAATTTGACCGGATATACTTTCAAAACCATTAACCACACTACCTGTACCTTTTGTTATTTGCATACTCTCTACCCAAGTTCCAGGAATAAAAGATAAACCATAAACCTGTGAAGCCCCCCTAATCATTGGAATATTTTCCTCAGTTATTAAAAGGTATGGACTTTCTAAACCTAACATTTTAACCTGTTTAACTCCTGTAACTGCATTAGAATAACTAACATCTATGGAAGGATTAGTTTCAAAACTTTCAGAAATATTACAACATGCTGCTTTTAACAACTCATCGCTTGAAACATTTATAATATTTTGAGTCTTAAAATAAGATTTTTGAATTGTTTTTCTTTTTTTATTTACTGTTACCTCATCAAGAATATTTTCATCAATCAACATTGTATGATTGTAAAATATTTTATTTGTAACATCAATTATTTGCTCCTTAAAGCCTAAAAATTTAAATACTAATTTATTAGAAGAGGTTGATAAAGGGATTTTATAATTACCATCTATATCAGAAAGAGTTCCAATAGACGTGTTTAACCAATACACAGTGACTCCATTCAATGATTCTTTCTCATTTGAATCATTCACGAAATCTATATTGCCTGTAAAAATATTATCCTGTGAATAAGTGATATTAAAGCTCAATAAAAAAAATAAAATGAAACTTAAAAATTTTTTCATTTAATTATAAAATTTAATTAGTATTTTTTAAAAAATGATTTGATCTTTCAAGACTGTTTAACCTTATGTCTTCCCAAAATAAATTAACATCAGCTTTGTGATAATCCTTTACAGTTGAGAGAAGTAATCGCTTAATAACACCCATTTTAGGAAGTTTGACTAATATCTTATTGTCTATACTTTCAATTTTTACTGTCCTAGGAAAAACCTTCTTATTTAAATATAAAAAACCTTTGTGATCATCATAATTTGATGTTTTCTTATCGTCCCATGTAATTGGATTTGAACATAATGCATCTTGAATCCATTCTTCACTAATTGTAAAAGAGACTTTTGTTTTTTTTCTTTCTGACATTAACCTGTAAGTGTTCCAGGTAACAAAACCACCAGTTTCATTTTTATCGGTCATAAGATTTAATGTCTTGAAATCATCTTTAGTTATTTTAGTTCCAATCAAATATGCTGCAACTAATTTATTTTTTAAAGGTTTATCATCAAAAAACTCTTGTAAAAGTCTTTTAGCATGTCCTGCTCCTTGACTATGTCCAGCAATGATTATCGGCTTGCCATTATTGTATTCTTTCATATAAGTAATAAAAGCTTGTCTAATATCATTATATGCCATTTCATAAGCTTCTCTACCACCATTTTTCCAAAAGGATTCTCTAAATACTCTTAAATGTGCTTGTCTATAATATGGAACATAAACATCTCCAGTTGAAAACCATGCTGAAGCTTGGTATTTAACAGAGGAACCCAAGACGTATGATCTAGTGGAGGGATTGTATATATCTGCATTCCATCTTGTATTGTTTTTATCTGTCAACAGAGTTGGATAAATAAAAAAAACATCAACAGGAAGTTTTGAACCATCTAAATTAAAATCATCGAAAATACTTTGATCTCCAGATGGATGGACAGCCCATGAACCCAAATTAGTATAATCTGGTGCTTTTGACAATTTAAATTCTTTAAATGACTCGGTATTGTAAACCACTGGTTTGCTATTTTCAGATAATAACCCGCAAGATATTAAAGAAAATAAACAAAAAATTGAAAAGAAATATTTCATAACTTTAATAAAACAAATATCATGCAAAAAAATCAATTTTTCAAATGAAAAACTTTTTACAATTTATCGTTATATCTTTTTTATTTTCAAGCTGTTCCGTTCCTAATATGGTTGTGATTGAACTTGAATCAAAAAGTTCATCAGAAACAAATGGTTTTATAGTATTTATTGAAGAAGATTCTAAAGTCACAATGGAAGCAACCATTAGCAATTTAGAACCTGGTGAGCATGCTATACACATTCATGAAAAATCAGATTGCTCTTCATCGGATGGTAAATCTGCTGGGGGTCATTGGAATCCAACTTTAGAAAGTCATGGTGAGTGGGGTGATTCTACTGGATTTCACAGAGGAGATATCGGTAATTTTAATGTAGATGAAAATGGTAATGGTACAGTTTCTTTTAGCACCGATTTGTGGTGTTTAGATTGTGATGATCTAAACAAAAATATTATAGGAAAATCAATAATCATTCATCAAGGTTCTGATGATCTAATATCACAACCATCAGGTGCAGCAGGGTCTAGAATTGCTTGTGGTGGAATTATTGAAGAAAATGCTTTACTCGCTAGCGAAGACACAATAACAATTTACAAGGACTAATTTACCACTCTCTTTCTTTATTGGCTTCTTCTACATCTAAGAGATCTTTTTCTGGAATAACCTTTAAAAAGGAATGATGTTGTTCAATTGCATATTCAATTTTTTCAACTATACTTTCAATAGAATCATTCTTGTAATCAATATCTAATGGTTTTTTAATCTCCATAGATTGAAGAATATTTCTTTTTTTAATTCTTATTCCTTTTTTATCAAAAGACCTTCTAAATCCATCTATTACTATAGGAATCACAATTGGATTATATTTTTTTATAATGTGAGCGGTTCCTTTTCTTATTGGCTTAAAAGGTGTTGTAGTACCTTGAGGAAATGTTATAACCCAACCATCATCTAAAGCTTTACCAATATTACCGATGTCACTCATTTTAACTTGCCTATTAACATCTTCTCCTTTTGATCTCCAAGTTCTTTCTATTGAAACTGATCCAACGTAAGCCAGTATCCTTGGAAGAAGGCCTGATTTCATAGTCTCTTTAGCTGCAACATAATAAATATTAAGTTTAGGCTCCCATAAGTAAGTGACGTTTTTAATCGAATCAACTCTTCCACTTAAACTAGCGTTAAAAACATGAATCATTGCCGCAACATCTGCAAAATATGTTTGATGATTTGAAACAAACAAAACATTATTTTCAGGTAAAGACTTTATAACATCAGATCCTTCAATCTTTAGTTTATTAAAACGATTGAATCTTTGGTGAGTAAGGACACCTAAAATTCGAATTAACCATTTCTTTACAAACAGGATATGTCCAAAAGGATTCCTTTTTAAAAAACTCACATATTAATTTTTGGTTCTACAAATGTATTAAGAATTAACCATTTGTTTAAATAATAAAACAAATTCATGAACCATAATTGCTGTTGCTCCCCATAAAATATGATTATCAATTATAAAACTCGGGACCTTTTGTGAAGAATTATTTACCTCAACTAAAGATTCAACTATATCCATATTCAAAATATAATCTAGTTTAGGACTCAAAATTAAAGAGACTTCTTTAGGGTCAGGCAAAAATATTGGAGTTGTGTTAGTATATCCAATAAATGGATAAACATTAAAATTACTTGGGGGAATATAGACTGAAGATAACTCTCCAACAACATTAATAGAACTCTTGTTTAACCCAATTTCTTCCTCAGTCTCCCTTAAAGCTGTATCTTTTAAATACTTATCTATTTTATCAATCTTTCCCCCTGGAAGACTAATTTGGTTTGAGTGCACTCCATTATATTTATTTCTTAACATAAGGACTAATCTTGTATCATTTTCATTATCTGGATAAAAAAGCATAAGAACAGATGCTGTTTTAGAATCTTTAGGTACAATATTATTTTTGAGATGCTTAATTCTAGAGGGAGGAGCAATTTTTAATAAATAATCGTGTCCTGGAAGTTTATAATCATTTATTTTTAAAATATAATTTTTAAAATCTGTAAAATGCATTTTTGTAAAATACTTTTAATTAGTCTACTATTAATCTCATGCAAAGATAAAAGTAAAATAAAGCAACCTGTTAAAATAGAAACAAAAAAAATACTTAAAAAGAAAGTAATACAAACAAAAAGTGAATTTATATTAAATGATGATAATGCTATTCCATTCTTTTTTGAATATGAGAAAAATAATAAAGAAAACAAAGTAAGAATAATAACAAATTATGGAAATATAGATATTGAGTTATTTAACAATACACCTTATCATAGAGCTAATTTTATTTATTTAACTAGAAAAAAATATTTTGAAGGTGAATATTTTCATAGAGTAGTTAAAGACTTTATTATTCAAGGTGGAAATTCTGATAATATGAGCACATCAAAAAAAAGAAGAAAAATAGGAAGATATCTTCTACCCCCAGATACCAAAAAAGGTAACAAACATCACAGAGGAATAGTATCTATGCCTAGCAGTGAAATTGAAAATCCATATAAACTAGCTTCTCCATATGAATTTTTCATAGTTAAGAAAAAAGATGGGGCTTATCATCTTGATAAGAACTATACCGCTTTTGGAAAAGTAATAAAAGGTATGAACGTTGTAGATAAGATTTCAAATTTAGAAACAGATAAAAGAGAATGGCCTCTTGATAATGTTCGTTTTAAGATAGAAATTATTCAATAGGTATTTCTTATGTAAATTCATATTTTTATAACAAATGATGATATGACAATAACTCAACTCAAATATGTTCTTGCTCTGTATAAATACAAAAGTTTTACAACTGCAGCAGAAAAATCTTTAGTATCACAACCTTCTTTAAGTATGCAAATACAAAAGCTAGAAAAAAAATTAAACACCAAAATATTTGATAGATCAAAAAAACCAATAGAGACTACAGAAATAGGTGAAAAACTAATAAAACAGTTTCAAATTATAGTTAGTGAATCTTTGAAAGTTAAAGATTTAATAAATTATCAAAAAAATAATATAATTGGAAATTTAAATATTGGAATAAGCTCAACATTAGAATCTACAATTCTTCCTCTTTTCACTAGCAATTTATTTAAAAAATTCCCTGAGATAAATATTAAATTCATTTCTAATAAGAGTAGGTTTCTCTATGATTCACTAAAAAATAACAAACTTGATTTTGTTATTGGAATAACCCCTTTAAATGATACTGATTTAACTGTCAAACCACTTTACTATGAGCCAATATTAATAATAATTCCAGAAGATATTAAAGATGATAACTCTACTGAAATTGAATTAAGTAATGTTGATTCAAAAAATATTTTAGTTCCAGTAAAGGAAAACGAATTTAGAAATATAATTGAGAATATTTTACCATCAGAAACTTATAATGAAAAGTTTAAAAATAACAGCTTAGAAACTTTAGTAAACTTATCATTTAAGGGGGATGGAATTGCTCTTATACCTTACTTAAATTTCTTGAACTTAAGAGATCAGCAAAAAGCTAAAGTTTATAAATTTAAGGCTCCTGAACCCGCCAGAGAAATTAGTGTTGTATTTAAAAACAATAATTTGAAAAAACATATTATAGAAGAAGTATTTTTATTAATTAAAAATTCAATAAAAAAAATACAATCTTTTACTGATGTTAAAATTATTGATCCAAAAAATTAGACTTCAACGTAATAAAGATGTGGATTTTGAAATTTAAAATTCTTAGCCCAAATCATTAACTCTGTGTATTCGTGAGGTAAAAGTTTTTTTGATGCTTTTTCTAGTTCTCTTTTAAATAGTTTAGGATTGAAGCTAACTTTTTTTAAAACCTCAACTGTATATTTATAAACGGTTCTAGACATATTAAATAATGTTTTCCATCAAGATAAGCATTAAATCTAAGTTGAAATGCAAACAAAATGTTAATAGTTATCTTTTAGATCGAAGTTTAATACTCCAATTAAACGAAAATTCAGAAACAACATCTCCACTCTGGTCAATTCCATTAGTCTTTATAGTTATTGTTTGAGCATCTTTTGTCTTTACAGCTTCATTAACTAATTTATCTAATAGTTCACCCTGTTCGTAAGTGAACAATACCTTTCCAACCGCTTTTTTAGTGAAATTTGAAGATGATCCTACTAGAAGCATAGCTATATTATGACCACTACTTTTAATTTTATTTTGAAGCAATAAACCCCCCGGCATTTCAGCAGCCATACCTTGGACAGCCCAAAACAGGGATTTAAATGGATTCTTGTTAAAAAAGCCCAGCTTTACTCTTACAGTACATTTATTATTTTCCAACGAGTCTACTCTAACTCCGCAAATCCAAGCAGCTGGAAGCCAGAAAAATGACATTTGATTTTTTATAAAAAGTGATAATTTGTTCATAGTAAAATTTTAACAAACAAGATACTAGTATTAATCAAGACTTGCTAAATATCTTTCGGCATCTAAAGCTGCCATACAACCAGTCCCAGCAGCTGTAACTGCTTGCCTGTAATCTTTGTCTTGTACATCACCAGAAGCAAAAACTCCAGGTCGATTTGTATGAGTAGACTTCCCTTTTGTTATAACATAACCCGAATCATCCATATCTAATTGACCTTTAAAAATATCCGTATTAGGTATATGACCAATAGCTATAAAAAGTCCAGTAACTGGAATATTTAAGATTTCTTGAGTTTGACTATTAATTATACTTACACCCTCAACTACATCCTTACCCAAAACCTCTTTAATTTCAGAAAAGTATTTAACATCAATATTTTCTCTAGATTCAACCCTGTGTTGCATTGCCTTTGATGCTCTCATTTGGCCTTTTCTTACAATCATGGTTACCTTAGAACATATGTTAGCTAAATATGTTGCCTCTTCAGCTGCAGTGTCTCCACCACCAACTATAGCTACATCTTGACCTTTATAAAAAAACCCATCACATACAGCACATGCTGAAACTCCACCTCCTCTTAATCTTTGTTCAGAGGGTATACCTAAATATTTTGCAGTTGCACCAGTAGAAATAATTACACTTTCTGCCTCAATTTCAATCTTGTTATCAACTGTTATTTTATGAATTCCACCTTGCTTATCACTTAAAACTACCTTAGTTACTAATCCAATTCTAACATCTGTTCCAAATCTTTCTGCTTGTTTTTGTAATTCAACCATCATTGTAGGACCGTCAACTCCATCGGGATAACCAGGAAAATTATCAACTTCAGTCGTTGTTGTTAATTGTCCGCCTGGCTCCATACCTGTATATAAAACAGGTTTCAAATCTGCTCTAGAAGCATAAATTGCAGCAGTGTAACCAGCTGGGCCTGAGCCTATAATTAAGTTTTTAATTCTTTCTGTAGACATATAAATAATTTAAAAAGTAAATTTATAATATTTGATCATTTACTGAGCAAAAATCTGTAAAAAGTTATCATCAAAAATAATATTCATTATTATCAAGTATTATTTGATGAGTTTTGAAATAATACTATATTTGCTGCCGGCTTACGGGGTGTAGCGTAGCCCGGTTATCGCGCCGCGTTTGGGACGCGGAGGTCGCAGGTTCGAATCCTGCCACCCCGACTAAAACTCTTTATAATTAACTGATTTTCAGT
>MDTF01013104.1_pt1 | contig 15529 bp, 14 predicted proteins | sample 811191 | NCBI WGS metagenome assembly MDTF01 (sample SAMN05326649, study PRJNA326480) | marine metagenome | isolation source: seawater | place: Southern Ocean | collected 2011 | reverse complement strand
CAATCACTGCATTTGGGAAATTTTCAGCTAATTCAGTCATTGCACCCAATCTAACTAAATGAGGTGGTGTAGGGTAAATATTAGTCGTATGAAGCAATGCATAAGGAATATCTTTATCTTCAAATATTTTAGTCGCAATAGAAACTGACGCAATAGTATTCATGCCGGTGCTTAGTATTACTGGCTTACCAAAATCTGCAATATGTTCGAGTAATGGATAATTATTACACTCGCCAGAACCAATTTTAAAAGCAGGCACATCGAATTTCTGTAATCTATCAGCTGCAGCCCTTGAGAATGGAGTGCTTAAAAAAATTCCTCCTAAATCTGTGACATAATTTTTAAGCTCTAACTCTTCTTTTTCACTCAAAGAGCAATTTTTCATTAACTGAAATATTGTCTCACCGATGTAGCCAATCTTTTCTTTATCAGCTTCTTTGGACATCTCATCCTCTACAATATGAGTTTGATGCTTTATAACCTCAATACCAGAATCAATAGCAGTTTTAGCTATTTTTTTTGCTACTGCCAATGAGCCGCCATGATTTATACCTATTTCTGCAATTACAAGGGGGTTTTCGCTTTCTCCAACCTTCCTTGAACCTATTTTAAAACTTTGACTCATTTCAAAGCACTCCTTTTCTGTTGCTTAACTCTAATTTTAATTTATCTAAGTCTTCATAATTATCAATATCCAGACTATCTATCTCATTCATTATATAAGGAATACCTTTGTTTGATGGGAAGCCATTTATTTCTTTAAACTCTGAAACTTTAAATACATATATTGCACCATTAGCTCTATAAGTTGCGGGAAGATCTTGTCTATTAGCATTTGATAGAGACTGATCAAAAAGCGAAGACAAGAGCCCATCTTTATCAATCTTAAAAGATTTATAAGGTGAAAAATTATTTGCAACTACGCTTATTAAGGAGTTTTTACTCTTAGCTAGCATCAACTCAAAGCATTTATCTATTGCCTTTGAATTGCGCAATGGAGAAGTTGGTTGAAGATAAATTAAATAAAAATCTTCATTTGCATTATTAATGCCAGAATCATCAAGCCACTCTATAAAATGATTAACAACATCTACAGCCTGACTTTTGGTATCAGCATATTTTAAAGGTCTTTTTATTGGGAAAATATTTGGAAAAAATGATACGTGATCTAAAATTTCAATCGAATCAGACGAGACAAATATTTTATCGATATTATAAGACTCTGAAGCAGCTTCAAGAGTAAAGTCAATAAGAGCTTTACTATCAATTTTATAAATATTTTTATTTTTTATCCCAGTTGAATTTTTTCTAGCAGGAATTAAAGCAAAAACCTTTGTGTTATTAAACATTATTATTTAGTTGTCAAATAAAAAAATATTTATACATTATTACAATCTTTAAGCCAGTTATTCTGTAAATACCCATTACAAAGAGTTCCATCAGCGTAGAGATCAGCACCAATCCGATATTTTTCTATATAAAGAGTATCATTAGATATGCCTGGTGCAAACTGTGGATCACCATTCTCAAAACGAATTTTAATTTCTTTCATTCTAGCTTCATTGTATTTTATTTGAAGTGAGGAATACTTATAATTACCATCCCTTTCTAAGAATTCTTCAATTGCTTCAAGAATCTCTTTAGAGCTATTCTCTATTAATTCATAATCACCCAGTGGTTCCCCATAAACCTGAACTAATGATGGCTCTTCTAAAACCTCTTTGATACCTAAAAACCTATTTTTTGAATGAGAAAAAACATGCTTCATAATAGCAAGATCACCTTTTTTCAATAAGAGGCTGGCTGACCAATCAGTCATATTAACTAATAAAACAGGTTTTTTTAGTAGATTTGGAATTACATTAGGGCCAGAACTATGACCAATAAAAAAACGACACTCACTAATTAAATAGAGATCTAATAATGGAGATTTAAGAGGGGAATGTGCATAGTCCACAACTCTTTCCATCTCGGGAAGGGGTGGCATATTTGTATGTCCAAGTCGAACAACCCATCCACCCTTATCTGTTATCGTTTTTATTCCATCAATATAGTTGTTAAGTGTTACATTTCTAGCTGGTCTGTCCTGTGTTTCTCTGCAATGCAGACAAACAAACCAGGCATTTGAAGGAACTCCTAACTTAACTTTTTGACTTTCAGCAAAACTTCTTTTACTTTCTTTAATCCTCATTGGATTGAAACTTCTGTGTTGTTCACTCCATTTTTGATTCTCTAATATATCCATAGAGAAGAAGTTAACATCATGTGGCTTCCACAAGTCTAATCTCCCAATTCGCGAACTTACATATCCATAATCATAATCAATAATTGGCCATAATTTTTTGCATATTCGTTGAAAAATCTTAGAGGATCTTGCTTGCTGTATTAAAAATAATAATAGAAGATAAAAATTAAGAAGGCATCCTAAAAAAAAACCTAGAAAACCATTACTTGGAATAGTAAGCTCTGATTCAAGCTTAAATAACTCTGGATTAACAACAAGAAAGCCTAATCTTTTAAAAACAAAAAAACGTGGGTATACAAATAGAACTTTTTTCTTTTCTCGCTTTGCCTTTAAAAGGCCAAAATACATTTCATTTGCACCATCACCAAAACTTCTTCGATTTGGCGTTTGAATAATAATTTTAGTTTTTGTATTTAAAACTGAAAAAAAACTATCAACTGCCCTGTACATTATTTATTTACCAATTCTATCTCTTTTTGCCTTAAATCATAACCCTTAGAATCTGGACCATCATACTCATCCATATACCAATCAACTGATTTACTCATCCATAATTTAAAAGGTGTTAGATCGATACCAACTTTTTCTTTAATTTTAGATGTATCAGAAATTAAGTTAAATTCAAAAGGCTGAATATAAGATATAGTATCTAATTCTGATTGAGATAAATATGTTATTGATAATTCTTTTCCCAAACATTTTGCTATAAAGCCTAAATATTCTTCAGCTGTTAAAACCTCATTACCAGCAATATTGTATGACTCGTTCCAATAAGACTCTTTTTCGAGTAATTTTGGATATACTTTAGCCAAATCTTTTTCATAAATGTGAAGCAGATTTTGTTTTGCAAGCTTGGGAAGAAGAACAGGCCCTCCATCGAGAATGCGCTGCATAAAGAAGAACAAGTTTCTTGAGTGATCATCAGGACCAATAACTAAAGGCGGCCTCAAAATTACATAAGGTAAGCTCTTATTGCTCATAAGCCTAGATTCACACTGATTTTTTCCAATACAGTATGTCTCCACACTATTAATATCTAAAAGTTTTCCAGGAACTGCCTTGTAGTCTTCCTCTTTAAGAATATCGCGCTCATGATATCTTTGTAGTGAAGGCTTGAATTCATCTACGCAGTATGAAGAAATTGAACTTGTGTAAATATAGACGCCAACATTACCTTTAAAAACATTAAGTGCTTCCTCCATAACAGCAGGTAAATAGCCAATATTATCAATTACAGCATCAAAATATTTATCTTGGAATAATTCTCTAAATAATGGGAAATCCATCCTATCACCAATTATGTGCGTTACTTCACTTGAAAAATTAGACTTTAAGTTACCTCTTGTAAATATAGTAACTCGATGTCCTGCAGCAAGCATCTCTTCAACAATTGACCTTCCAAAATATCTTGTCCCTCCAAGAACTAAAACATCTTTACATTCTTTATTTTTTTGAAAATTATTCACTCATCTACTCCATAATTTTTATTAACAAAATTTTCCAGAAACTGCCTTTTTTGTCCTGTGAGATTTATAAAGAGCATTTATCAAAGTCATAGTATCTTCAACTAGGTCAATATCCATAGATTGATCCAAATCATTGCTTTCTAGAAATTCATTAATCATATTCTTATGCCCATCTGATTCAACACCACTGTAATCTGCATTTGAAACTTTTCCATTTTCACAAAATACCTCCATATTTGTTTGAGAACCTACTGGCAAATCAATACCCCAGCCCAATCTCAGATTTAATGTCACCTTTTCATCTATCACTATTGAAGAAAGAGAGGTGTCCTCATCAGGAGATAGCTCTTTTGAGCGTTTAAGATTTTGACACACAACACTGAATGATTTACGATTTGGAAGTAATTTAAGCGCAACTGTAAAAAGTTTTGCGCCCAGATGCATTAATACACCACTTGGATCCTTGCCTTGATGAGACCCAATACTTGAAAAAGGTAAAGCCCTATACCACTCAAGATTAATAATCTGAACTTGGCCTAATGACCCTTCCAATATTTTTTTTCTTAACCATCCATTCTCTTCGCGATAAAAATTGTTAAAAGCCACACAAAAAACTTTAGACTTCTCACGAGCAAGCTTTAAGAGGGCAATATCATTATCATAAATTGTAGTAAGTGGTTTTTCAATAAGTATATTTTTAGAATGATGAAGAGCAGCTGTTGCAATTTTTGCATGAGTTTCAGTAGGAGTACAAACAAAAACTGAATCAATTTTTTTATGCTCTAAGAGTTCATCAATATCATCAAAAACATGATCAATTTGAAATTCTTTTGCTAGCTTAATTGCTGGAGCCTTTGTTCTACTATAAATCCCAACTATTTGACAATCCTTCCTCTCTGAAAGAAGAGGAAGGTATGTTTTTTGAGCAATATCTCCTGCTCCTATAATTCCAACTCGATGCTTCATAATAATTTTTGCACTAGATTCGTAACTTGTTTAACAGTTATATCCTCCATACAATGCACATCTTTATCACACTTAGGCATATTACAAGGCATACATGCTCTAGGATTTGGTTTTATATCGTGAACTCTTCCATAAGAGAATTCTGAATTAGATGCTGGACCAATCAAAGCAATAACTTTCTTTTGTAATGCAGATGCAAGATGTAATCCAAGAGTTTCAACACTAATCACTAATTTACAAGAATTCATCCATTCCATATACTCATCAAAATCATTTAAACCTTGCTGCCAAGAAACTGAATAACCAAGTTTTGTCAAGGCTTCATCAGCACCTTTCCAACTATCTTTTGACCACCATTTAGATGTCCAATCTAAATGTACATTCCAATTCAATCCAACATCAAAAGTTTCTGGTGTTTTAATAGCAGGAGTAGGATAGTCTTGTTCATTCCATTTAAAGCCAAGGCCCTCTACTAGAGATTGCTGCCAAGTTTGATCAAGAACTGCCTCTGCATAAGATTCAGTTTCAAGAATAGTTTCATTTTGAGGAAATAATTTATTACCATCCCAAATATACCCATGCCAATTTCCATTCAACTGATTAAAAACACTTTCATCTGGAACATAGTTATCTGCATTATAAATTTCAATACCTGATGGCAATTGACTAGAATCAAAATCTTCATAGGTAATTATATTTTTCTCATCGATAATCCACTTCAATAAAGGAATTGATCTTGCTTCCGTTAGCCAAAGATAATCACCATCCATGCATTCTGCAAGAATCGCAGCACGGATTAGGTCCCCCCAATTTGATTTGACATCACCACCCTCAGTGCCACTTTTATCAGTCAACATAGAAAATGAACTTTTAATTATTAAATTTTTAACCATAGATCCTCCGAATTAATAAAATGTTTATTTTTGATGATACTGTCGACCATCAATTCTCCTAAGAGTATAAAGAGATGAATTTTGAAAACTATCTCTATTCAAATTTCTCCAATCATCCCATTGGTTATATAGAGCCCTTCCAGTTATTCCATCAGATCCTTTTGATGATAAAAATGTAACAAACTCTTGTACATCTGAAGTTGAGATGGTTTTTCCATCTTTAACCTCAACAGCATTTTTAAACTCTCCCTCTCCAGCCAATTCAATACCAGCTGAAACAACATCATCATTCATTTGAGTATTTACAGAGCCAGGATGAATAGAATTTATATCTATATTCAGCCCTTCAACCTCTTGAGCTAAAGTTTCTGTCAATCGAATAACACCTGCTTTTGAAGAAGCGTATGCAGAAAAATTTGGTCTTGGAGTAATAGCTCCACCACCTCCAAAGTTGACAATCTTTCCTTTTTTGTTTGAAATCATTGATGGTAAAGCAAATTTACAGCAAAGCATTGTACCAATAAGATTTAACTCAATAGTCTTTATCCAAGACTCTGCACTCACATCTGTAAGTGGCCCAACTGGAACTTGCATTCCAGCTGCATTAATTAGAACATCAATCCTTCCATAAGTAGAAATTACATAATTAGTAAGTTGCTTAACTTCATCAATCTTAGTAACATCAGTTTTATAAAATTCAACACCTAACTCATTTGATGTTTTTGATAGCTCATCATGATTTTCTGAAACTATAATAACCTGAGCACCCTCTTCTTTAAATCGCTCAGCAACTGCACGACCAATCCCTCGGCATCCGCCTGTAATTATTGCAACTTTTTTATTCAATTTCATTTTGAAGACTCCTTATATTTTTTAATTTATATTTATTAAAGTTAAAATTTTTGGGTGATTATATACTGTTAATAAAAAAACTTAATTTTATGTTTAAGATTTAAATTACAAATATTAAGGTAAATTAATCTACAAAGATTCTTTTCACCCAGTATCTTTTGTGATTGACTTGTCAAGATCAGGATCACTTTTTAAACTAATAAATGATGGTCCATTTCTTTCATGGGCTTCATAAATCATATTTTCTGTATCATCGCCATTCTTAGGATAAAAAGAATGGATATTATTAAAAAGTTTCATCATTTTTTTTGCATCTATTTCCGAATGCGTTGGACCAAGGGATGGATAATCTGCAAATCCTACTAGACTTACGTTGACGTTTTGTTGATTGATATCTAATTTTATTTGCTCAAAAGGTCTTTCAATAAGAAAAGGAGTAATGGTATAAATCCATGGCTCCAATCCTTCAAGAGCCATACCTGATGCAACACTTACAATACTTTGCTCACAGATACCCATATTAATGAATCTATCTGGATGTTTTTCACGAAAAGTATCAAAAACACGATAGCCTATGTCAGCAACAATAACAAAAATATTTTCATTTTCATCTGCTAAATTAGTTATGATTTCACCAAATCTTCGTCTCATAGTAGACCCAATGCTTTTTTACCAATTTCCATTTCATATCCTTTAATTTTTCTTGCATGCCATGCAGGGTCGCCCTCAAATTCTTGAATACCTTTTCCTTTTATTGTATTAAAAATAAAAACACAGGGTTTTAAGGATAAATTTTCTTGTTGAAGATTAGGGATAATTTCATCAAAAGAATGTCCATTATTAATTTCAATTGTTTTCCAATTAAAAGCTTTAAACTTTGCTGTAAGATTATCTAATGGAAGACCCTCATCTAATGAGGATAAAGCTTGAATTTTATTATAATCAATCATCAAAATTAGATTATCTAGCTTATGTTTTGAGGCTATTAAAAGAGACTCCCAAGTTGTTCCCTCCTGGCACTCTCCATCACTTATCATGACATATATATTACCTTTTTTATTTTGAATTTTTCTAGCAAGCGCCATTCCTACGCTTATTGGGAGTCCATGGCCCAAACTACCAGTAGTGCAATGTATATTATTTGTTGGGTCTATCTCCAGATGCGTAGATATTGGTGGATTAAATCCATTTTCCCTTAAATATATACAGTAAGGAAAAGATGCATGGGCCTTGCTAAGAATAAATTTATCTTTTAGGTCCATTACCTCCTCATGAAGAGCTAAAAGCATTTCTATCATTGAAAAACTTCCCCCTAAATGCGCCTCACCATGCTCAATAAATGCATTAAAGGTTTTTTGACGAAGTTTTAAAGCTTTTTCTTCAAGATATTTATATGACAAAGCTTAATCCTTAATTTATTAGTTAATAAAATATCAGCCAGATTTGTACTAAATCCTAATTAACTCTGTGGAAAAAATGATTATACATAAGGAAATTTATAATTTGCTAACTTAATTTCATCACATATAGATTTAGACTTAATAAATTGTCCATCTAAAGTTTTTTCAAGATTATGTTTTAGGTATTTATTTGCATACGACCTTCTAGTCCATCCATCTTTTAGAAACTCATTCAATAAGATAAGGGACCATCTCATTCCATATAATGGCCAAGCTGCCTTAAAACGTTTTTTTATACTTATATCGGTATCAAAAATACTAATAGCACTGTTAGTCCAATATTTTTTTTGAAAATCACTTAACTTCATACCAGGATGCCAAATAAAATCTGCAATTAACTTTACTGGATCATCAAATCCAAAATACTCAAAATCTATAAACTTTAACTCTCCATTTGTTCTCAAAATTGAATTATGAAATCCAAAATCAGATGGACTAAGGAATTGCATAGATTTAGGCAAATCTTTTTCAAAATTCTCATTTGGCCATTCTTGTTTTGAACTCTGCCAAACTTTATCAAGAAGTGGCATAAATTCATTCACTAAAAAATCCTTTAAATCAGAATGCTCAACCATTAAAAGCTTATCAAGTCGAAAATTAATTTGATTAAATAATTCATTTGCAGATAAACAAGATTCGCACGCCAAACTAAATGAACTTTCCTTACTGAGTTTATGGAGACTTTCAATAAAAATTAATGCTTGATCGATATGCTGATCTTCAATCTTAAAAACACTCTCACCCTCAATCCATTCATAAAGTGCAAAGTTAAGATTCTTATCAAAAGCAATAACCTTGGGTGTTTTTTTTAAACTTTTAATTAAGTCTAATGCATTAATCTCAGTCTCCAATCGAGGCCTTTCATCTAATAATAAGTCTGGATATTGTTTCAATAAATAACTATTTTTTTCATAAGTAGATACTCTTGATACTCTACTATTCCCCCTACCCTTTATCTCTTCAATATTTTCAACCTCGCCATCATAAAAATAGCTAATAAGGTTTTTTTTCTCCTTGTTGGTAATTTCACCTAAAATATTAATTTCTATATCTGTCCAGTTCGTGTAGATTTTAGAATTACTTTTAGTTGACAATTGATTACTAAATAATATTTTCTTAATATTAGGAAATTCATAATGTAAAAATATTTCCTCTAAATCATCCACAAAAAAGTCAAGTTGCAAACTCTGAATTTTATTAACCTTTTCAGATTGTGTATTGGCAAAAAAAACATTTTTTTTAACTAGACCAAACTTATTAGGCTTAAAAAAACCATTAGCCTCCATCCAATTTAAAGCTGCATCTCGAAGTAACGTTTTAGTTTTATCGAAGTGTCCATATTTTGTCTTGTGGCTTACGATATAAACCTCATAACCCAATGACTTGCATCGAAGTAAAAAACGAGCCACTCCAGGAAATAATTTTGCTTTATGCATGATGGGACCATACACTTTACCCTGTAATTTTTGCCATTTAAGTTGAGATTCATCAACTTTAGATATCAAGCGCTTTATATCACTCTTATTTCCTTTCCAACTATTAACAACTAGCCCACTTTTTTTTGCTTCTGCAACAAAAAGTTCATCATAACATGCAATTGTATTGTCAAAATCTAATCCAATTCTCATATACTATTCAAGATTTAAAATTTTATATTAATGCCTAGGATATATTAATATTATTCATTCTTTTGATATTAAAGTACATCTCATCATCTAAAGAATTTGGCAATAAACCTTTATCAAAAGCCTCACACAAACCAATTACAGCATCTCTAATTGTATGCTTTGCAACAAACCCAAGTTCTGCTTGAATCTTTTTAGATGAAACATGATAAGAGCGATTATCATCTGAATGAGATGTAATGAGGGTAACGTCTTCTCCAACAGCATTTTTCACGGTTTCAGCTATATCTTTTACTGAATGATTTTCATAACCTGCATTATAAATTTTTCCTGCAATCTTCTCTTTTGGTGCTCTCAGAAGAACCATATAAACTTCAACCATATCTTTAATATGAATATTAGGACGAAGCTGATCTCCACCAAAAATTGAAATCTCTCTTTTATGGTAAGCAAGATTAGTAAGAATATTTACAACAACATCAAGGCGTTGTCTTGGCGAATAGCCGCAAACTGTAGCTGGACGAATTGTTGTCGTTGTGAATTCATCAGATTGATATTTTGCTAATATTTTTTCACAATCTGCTTTAAAGATAGAGTAATCAGTTAAAGGCTCCAGCTCCATTTCTTCATGAACATTTGGCTCATCCTTAATTCCATAAACGCTTGATGAAGAAGCATAGAAAAAACGTTTAACGCCAGATTTTTTTGAAATCTCAACCAAAGGCTCAAAGGCATCTAAATTTATACTCTTGCCTAATTTGGGATTCATTTCAAAGCTAGGGTCATTAGAAATACAGGCTAAATGAATTACAGCATCATGCCCAGGTATCAATTTTTTTAATAAATCTTGATCCCTAATATCACCTTTAACAGAAATTAAATTCTCATTTTTTGGCAAAACATGTTCACCATAAATCATAAGATCTAGAACTGTAACCTTAAAACCCTCCTTAAGCAAATGAGGAACCATCACAGCACCAACATACCCAGCACCACCTGTTATAAATATTTTTTTCATTTTTTCTCCATTAACTTAAATACTTGAACCACTTTTCAGTAGCTTTCTCTATAGATTCCTTATCCCACACAACTGCTTCACGCCAGTAATCAATATTTTGCAGTAGGATCTCAACGCCCTCTTCCAATCCAACTTGTGGCCTCCAATTTAATAACGTTTTAGCATTATCAATATCAGCCCATGTGCAGTCTGGCTCTCCTGGGCGTTTAGGAATATAAACCTTATCTCCACCAAGAAGATCAATAAGCTGATTGATGCTATATGAATTATCTGAACCAATATTAATAATTTTTCCACTAACTTGACTTTCTGCAGCAGTACAAATTGCATTGACGATGTCAGAAACATATGTGAAATCCCTTGTTTGACTCCCATCACCAACAATTGTGAAAGGTTTTTTTGCAAGTTTTTGAGCAAGGAATACGCCAAAAACTGCACCATAAGTACCCGACGTTCTTGAACGAGGGCCATACACATTAAAAAAACGTAGTGATAATGCTGGTATTTTATAGACTTGACACCAGTGCATTACCAATTGTTCGCCTAAGTATTTAGTTAGCGCATATGGGTATTGTGGACGAATTTCTGCTGTTTCATTTGTTGGAAATTTATCAGGAATGCCATAACAAGAGGAAGAAGCAGAATATATTATTTTATTAATATTAAATTTTTTACATGCCTCAATTACATTAAATGTACCGTTAACATTTGTATGGTAATATTCTTCAGGTTTTTCAATTGATGGAACAATATCAGCAAGAGCAGCTAAATGAAAAACTTTATCCACTCCATCAAAATAATCTTGCCACTCACCAGGACTTGATATATCACACTCGATCAGTTTAATTTTGTCGACCACATGATCAAGATTTTGAGGTCTGCCAGTACTATAATTATCTAGAACAATAACTTCATTTCCTTTATCTAGAAGTGAATCAACAAGATGACTTCCAATAAAACCCGCACCACCTGTTACTATGACTTTATTTTTTAACATTGCATTTTAATAAGAGTTGAATAATGAAATAACTAAAACATATAAATTAATTTGCTGAATAGACTGACTTACCTATAATCAAGTCAACTACAGCTAAAAGCCAAAATTGATGGATATTTTCTATTTGGTTATAGGCATCACTTTCTAACCAGAGATTTATATCACCCATAAGCCTAAGAGGGTTGTTAGATTGCATGCCAGAGAGTGTAATAATACTCGAGAAATTCATTTTTCTAGCAGCATTACAAGCATTCAAAATATTTTTTGATGAGCCACTTGATGAAATTCCAATAAAAACATCTCCCTCATCTCCATAAAATTCAATTGCTTTTTCAGCCCAATGTTCGTATCCATAATCATTTGAGAAGCAAGTTATCAAATCTGACTCATTAAAATTTATACACCTTACCTTCGCATTTTTAGTTAAATCTACAGCAAAATGACTCGCAATTGCTGCACTACCACCATTACCTGCTATTATTATTTTATTATTATTTTCTGATGCTTCAATCAGTAAGTTTTTTACTAAAATTAAGTCACTTATTACCCCTCTTGATTCAGAGATCAATTTAGTAAACTCATTAAAATAAACTTGTAAAAATTCATTATCCATATCTTTGCCTTTCTATTTAAGCATAGCCTCTATACTTTTTAGTAGATTAGTTTTACTTAACTTCATACCAGTTCCAATTGAAGCCACCATTTCTGCCGCCGCAAGATTACCAATAAACATTGTTAAATCTTTTGGTACACCAGCCATCAAACATAAAGAAGTAATTGCAAATAAAGTATCTCCAGCACCTACCCTATCAACCACATTTTTTGCATACGCAGGACAATGTGAAAAATCATTATTATCATAAGCTAAAGCCCCTTTGTTCCCTTGAGTAATTAAAATAAAATTTGACTCAATACGTTCGGAAAGATTTTCTACTAAATGCTCTACTTTGTCACTTCTATTTCGATAGTCATGTCGTAACTCACCCTCATGAATACATACATAATTAGCTTTACTATATTTAGAAATTGAATGATACCCAATATTACTTGAATTTAACTGTGTGTTTACAGCTAAATAGTTTGACTTTTCTTGCAATAATTTAGAAACCTTTGGAGAAATCAAGCCATGTCCATAATCTACAACAATAACAAGATCATAATCCTGGATGCAGGAATCAATCTTTGAACATAATTTATCTTCCTCCTCTTCATTTATCAACTCATCATTTAGGTCATAAACACCAAAAGTTTTAGATTTTGTATAGTTATCAATAAATCTAGTTTTAATTATGGTGGGAGAGTTTAACTTACTAATAAAATCTGTGGAGATGTTCGAGGCTAGACTAGTCTTAACAAAATTATCTTTAACATCTCGATCACCAAGGTAGCTTAAAACCTTTCCTTTTTGACAAAAATCAGAAACATGACTTGACACAGCCAAAATACCTCCAGCATACTTTTCAATTTTCCCTTTTTTACTAACCAGAACTGGTTCTTTACCTGATTTACCAATAGTGTCACAAAAAATATATTCATCAATTATTATTTCGCCAACTAATAAAACTTTTAATTTACTTAATTTTTCAAAGTATAAGGCAACCTCTTTAAAAGTGTACTTTCCTTTTAGTTTTTCTATAAAAAACTTTTGCTCACTACTCAAACTAGAAAAACGAAGATTTATTAACGAAGACGAGCTAAATGTAATCCCAGATGTGTAAACAATCTCTCCACCACAAGAGACTACTGCATTTGCCTCAAGTTTAATATTTCCAGTTACATCATTTTTAACATCTTTATAGTCTGGACCTTTAACATAACAATCAGGTTTAATCAGCTTAATAGTTTCTATAGCTGTATCCCATTGATTTATGGCAACAAAGTCAACGCAATCAAGAGCAGCAATTGATTCTGCTCGATATTTTTCTTGAAAAATTGGTCGATTTTTACCCTTATTAACAAACTGATCAGGAGTAAGAGTAACAATTAATGTATCGCCCATTGACTTTGCCTCTTCAAAATATTTAATATGTCCAATATGAAGAAGGTCAAAAACCCCATGACATAATATTATTTTTTTTCCATTTAACTTTTGAGATTTAATTAGGCTACAAATGCTATCTAAATTATTTATCTTGTTATTTGTCATATGATTATTATTTTTTTGTTAACTTAAAATCTTCCATACAAATCTTCGAATCTTTCAATATCATCTTCACCAAGATAACTTCCACTTTGAACTTCAATGATTTCAAGAGTCTCACTAGTTTCATTTTCAAGCGAATGTTTTACACCAATTGGTATGAAGGTTGACTCTCCAACATTTAAAGTAAATACATCATCCGCCTTAGTAACTTTTGCAATGCCACTTACCACAATCCAATGCTCTGATCTTTTATGGTGCAACTGCAAAGAAAGCTTTGAAAATGGCGCAATATGCAACTTCTTAACCTGAAAATTCTCACCTGCTTCAATAGAATCAAACCAACCCCAAGGACGATGTACTTTTCTATGTGAAAACTGTTCTTCCCTTCCCTTTCTCTTCAAGACTTCTAAAATATTCTTCACCTCATGTGCTTTTTCTCTGGTTGACACAAATGTTGCATCAGGAGTATCAACCACTATTAAATCTTTAACACCAATAGCAACAACCATATGATGATTTGCATTAATATAGCTTCCAGAAACGCCTTCAACAAAGACATCACCTCTTAAAACATTTGCATTTTTATCTTTTTTATTAATCTCATAAATAGCTGGCCAAGAACCTAAATCATTCCAACCAGCATTTAGTTTAACTGCAACAACATTGTTACTTTTTTCTATTAACACATAATCAATTGATAGTTGAGAATTATCTATAGGCTGCTCAAAATCAAAATTAGCCATGCGGATAAATTCTAAATCCGTTTTTGATTCTTGTATTGCAAATTTGGCAGCCTTAAGAACTCCAGGTGCGTAAGTATTAAGTTCGTTAATAAGAGTTGTTGCTTTAAACATAAACATCCCTGAATTCCAAAAAAACTCAATAGGAAGACCTTGATTCTTCAGCTCAGAGTTTATTTTTATATATTGAGATGCAGTCTCGTGATCTGGCTTTTCATGAAAAGATTTAACATTTGAAACAGAATTTAAACCGAGGTTATTATCAGCATGAATATAGCCATAATTTGTATTGGGTGAATTTGGTACAACCCCAAAAGTTATTATTTTTCCAGCCTCAGCTTGAAGAGTAGCAATATTAATTGCTTTATGAAATGCAGGAACATCATCAATAATATTATCAGCTGGTAAAATTAGTAGAAGTGGGTCTTGGCTATTAGGTTTTTTATTTTTAAGAGCCTGAATTACAGCTGCAGCAATTGCAGGAGCAGTATTTTTAGCTTTTGGCTCAAGAAGAATTGTTGGATTTTTAATATTGATTTGCTTACATTGTTCTGCAACTAAAAAGCGATGATCTGAATTACAAACAATAATTGGACTTAAAACACCATCTAAACCATCCAATCGAAGGATGGTATTTTGAAGCATTGTAAGTTCATTTGTAAACGTTAAAAACTGCTTGGGGTAATGATGTCGGGACAAAGGCCATATTCGACTTCCTGATCCACCTGACAAAATAACAGGAATTATACTTTGCATATAACTATATTTACCTAGCTCAATATTTTAAAAAATTAATTATACTTTAACCTTAGTATGGAGGTTCTTATTATAAAAAATTTATTGTTCACACTCCTTTGATAAATTGTTTTTTGAAACTTACAATTAAAAACTATGTATTAGCAAAGTAAAATACGTTTATCATAGCATCTTAGAATTCAAACTAGATTTTTTTAATGTCTTATACAGAAATTGACTTTAATAATAAAACAATTTTAATTACTGGTGGAGCGGGTTTTATTGGAAGCAACTTAGCTCTTTATTTTCAAAAAAAATTTTCAAAATCTAAAATTGTAATTTTTGATTCCTTCAGAAACGATGTTACTTTTTCTAATGGAAATTTAATT
>MDTF01005248.1_pt1 | contig 15536 bp, 12 predicted proteins | sample 811191 | NCBI WGS metagenome assembly MDTF01 (sample SAMN05326649, study PRJNA326480) | marine metagenome | isolation source: seawater | place: Southern Ocean | collected 2011 | reverse complement strand
TTTTTTTAATTGACTTAAACCTAATGCACAATTTAAATCAGGTAATCTAAAATTATAACCCAAGGTAAAAACATTATATTTCCAAAAGTTATTTTTTTTTCTAACAATTCCATGAGACCTTAGTAGTTTGATATCATTATCATACTTTTTGTTGTTTGAAAGTATGGCTCCACCTTCACCTGTTGTTATGGCTTTAACTGGATGAAAGCTAAGGGAAACAAAATCAGCAAATTTTGATGCGTAGCCAATATTTTTTTCAATTGCCGATCCCATGGAGTGGCAGCAGTCATTTATAAGTATAATTTTATACTTTTTCTTTAGTATAATAAATTTTTCCCATTCAGCTGGCTGTCCACCATAATCAGTTATGATTGCAGCTTTAATATTATTTTTCTTATCTTTTTTTAAGGCGTCTTCTAGCCTTGATGCATCCATACAATAATTATTTAAACTAATATCAATAAACAATGGGGTAGCACTACAATGTTCAATTGAGTTTATTGAAGAAATGAATGTTATTGGAGGTACGGCTATTAAATCACCTTTTTTCCATTTTAAGATCTTTCCTATTAAGAATAGTGCTGCAGATCCATTTGATACTACAGCTGCATATTTACTTTTAAATTTTTTACTTAATTCTTCTTCAAATTTTTTTACTATTGGACCTTGAGTCAGGTAATCACTTCTTAAAACTCTAGTTACTTCTTTAATGTCTGCATTATCTATGTGTTGTTTTCCATAATTAATCATAAAAAAATATCTATTTAATTTTGCTTTGAAATTCTGAAATCAATGACTGTAATTTTTTTCCTGTAATTAAAATTTTCATTTTTTTTTAAAAATTCTAACTATTTTCATTAACCATACTGGAATTAATTTTGGGTACTCATGGTTTTTAGTTAATTGCTCTATTAATTGTAATGCACCTCGAATTTCTTCATTTTTATTAGTGGTTCTTTCTGTAATTAAGCAATGAAGTCTTCTAGACATAAAAATATTTTCAGAATATTTAACTTCCCAGAATTTATCATATGGATAATCACAAAGTCTAATTTTTTGACCTACACTATCTTTGAAATATCTATTACTATTAAATAAGTACCCACCAATATTTAATCTTTTTTGAATAAATTCAAAATACATCTTTATAGTTTTTTTTTCCATTTCTGCAAAAGATGAGCTGTTAATAAATAAATCAATTTTTACATCATTTAAAACTTGAGAGATTGCCTCTGGTGTAAAGAAGAATAAATCATGGTCATTTAAGTCTTGCTTTGTTAGGGCATCACGATTGTTTATATAAATTCTTAGATCTGGACAACTCATATTTAAAAAATATATCTGCAATAACAAATTTTCTTTTAAATCTACAAAAAAATATTTAAAATTTTTTTGTAATAAAATTATTCTAGCTAAATCACCATATCCACCGCCTATTTCAAGAATAGTTTGTATTTTTTTTGTTTTTCTTAAAATGAGCTTATCTATTAAAATGTATAGATACATATGGTCTATCTGAAGTGTGTCTATAAATTGTTCTTTTTCTTTAATGAATATCTTATTTTTTCCTATGTTTTTTTTATCAAATTTTTTAATAATTTCTTCATAGTTATATTCTAGCTCATCAATTTTATATTTAAATTTATCAAAATAGTTTTTTAAATATTCTTCATTAACTAATCTTGCATTATCTAAACCATCCGAAAAGCCATTATTTCTAAAGTTTTCCAATGTGCTTGTATTGATTTTCAAGAATTTATTATCTATATATTTTTTCCAATGTTTTGACTTAAATTCATTACTTAAAGTAATTTCTTGTTTTACCTTTAGAGTATTAATAACTTTTTCAAAATTTAGCATTTTTTATTATTTTTATAACATTGATTAATTTGAATCATATTTTTGATATATTTATAAATAAAAAATTTTTTAATTTTCACTTTGAAAACTTGAAATCAATAACTCTAGTTTTTTTATAGATAAAAAGTTTTTATTATTCTTGCTATTGTAAGAAAATATTCTTCTTTTAGGTTGTATTTTTTTATACGAAGGCAAAATTATATAATGATCTTTTTTGTCAATCGTATTTAATGAATCACTTTCACAAACTAATTCTTCATGTAATTTTTCACCTGGTCTTATGCCTATATATTTAATCTTTAAATTTTTATTTATTGCTTTAATCAAATCTAATATTTTATATGATGGCATTTTAGGTATGAATATTTCTCCACCTTCCATTTGATTTATACTTCGAAACACAAATTTGACAGATTCATCAAGAGTTATATTAAACCTTGTCATACTTTTATCTGTAACTGTAACATAATCCTGCATTCGATTTTGTTTTAAAAATAATGGTATTACAGAGCCACGACTGCCCATAACGTTTCCATATCTTACAACTGAAAATTTACATCGTTTCTTTCCCTTAAAAATATTAGCTGAAGTAAACAGTTTATCTGATACCAGTTTAGTTGCACCATATAGGTTTATTGGGGCTGCTGCTTTATCTGTGCTTAATGCTATAATTTTAGAAATATTATTTTCTAAACATGCTTCAATTACATTTTGTGCACCTATTATATTGGTTTTAACAGTTTCAAATGGATTATATTCTGTGGCTGGCACTTGTTTTAATGCCGCTGTATGCACAACAATATCTATCTCTTCATTTATTGCTGTTCTTAATCTATCTTGATCTCTCACATCGCCAATAAAAAACCTAAATAATTTCAAGTTTTTTTGAATAAGTTTTAAATTTTTTAATTCAGACTGTTTAAATTCATCTCTGCTAAAAATGATAATTTTTTTAGCCATTTTTTTTTTAAGCAAGATTTCGATAAATTTTTTTGAGAACGATCCTGTTCCGCCTGTTATAAAATAAGTTTTTTTCATTTTTTATTTAATATTCTTATCGCAGATTTATTTTGTATTTCCAAAATATAATCACATTTTGAAAGGTTATTTTTATTATGAGAAACTATTATCATTGTTTTATCCTTGTTTATTTCATATAATGTATCCATAATTAATTTTTCATTTGTTTCATCAAGCTTATTAGTGATCTCATCGAATATCATAATATCAGCCTTTTTACATATCGCCCCAGCAATTGCTAGTCTCTGTTTTTCACCTCCAGAGAGATTACTTCCATTTTCACCAATAAAATTATTTTTTGATTTTTCTGAGCCTAGTGAGAAGTTTTGTAACTTTACCTGGGCTAAAGTTTCATTTATTTCATCAAGTGTAATATTTCTATTTTTATTATATTTAGAAATATTTTCACTTATGGTATCAAATAAAAAATATGGTTCTTGCGTCAAATATGCAACTTTATCATATAGGCCACTATAAGTTTCATTATTGATTATTTTATCATTAATTTTAATATTTCCATTTACTGGGGTTAAAAAACCCATCAATATGTTTAAAAATGTAGATTTTCCCGATCCACTACTTCCAACTATTCCTATTTTGTCTCCCTTAAAAATTTTTAAATTAACATCTTTTAAAATTTGTTCTGAAGAGCCTTGATAATTAAATGAAACATTGGAAAACTGGATACTATCAAATTTTTTAAAATCAATTTTTTTTGTGACAACTTTATTTTTAATATTTGCAAGAGTTTTGAAATCTTCTTTTAAAATTTCATAAGATGCCCGCCCATGAGTTATTCTATTATATAAACTTGTAATACCACCAATATATGGAAACATTCTTAAAGCAGCGATGAGATAAACTGAGATTAATGAAATAGTATTTTCTTTTGACAAACCTTCAAACTCTAATAAATAAAAAATAGTAATTGAAAAAATTGTTATTATTAGAACTTCCATAAAACTTCTTGGTATAGTGCCTATAATTGCTCTTGGGATTGCTAGGTTATCGAATTTTTTAATCGTGTTCATTAAATTTTCTGCATAAAATTTTCCAATTTGAAACAATTTAATCTCAATCATTCCACTCACTAATCTTGATATCTTATCTAAATTAATTTTAGCTAATAATGCTCTTTCTTTACCTAGTGATAAAAGTTTATTTTTTGTTGCAAATAAAAATATTAAAACAAATATCAAAACAGCAGAGAGTACAATTATTGTTGTTCTAAAATCATAAAAAAATAAAAAAATTGTAACAAAAGAAAAAATCATCAAAATTTTAGTAATCTCTAAGATAGCAGCAACATAACTTGTTACATAACTATCTACTTCTCCAAATAAATTACGGATACTTTCTGATTTTTTTTTTTGTAAAAATATTTGTAAATCTGTGCTTAGATAAAGTGTAATTAATTTTTCTTTAACATAAAATTTATAACTATTTATAAGTTTAATCTTAATGTAGGCAAAAAATATGAGGAGTAAGTTCTTTATTAAAAAAAATATCACCAACATGAATAAAAGAATATTCAAGTTAACTTGATCAAAAAATTTATTTAAAGATAAAAATTTAATATTTCCATCAAAAAATTGATGTAAGAACGGAACAAATATTGCAACAGATATTGTTTCTAAAAAAGCCTCAAATAATAAAAATAAAAAAAATAATAAAAGAATTTTTTTATATTTATTATTAATCAAATTTTGCATATATTAGGTTTTAATATTTTAATTATGTTTCATTTTTTTTAAAAATTTATTCAATAAATAATCATAATTAATCTTTTTATAATTATAAATCTTTTTGAATTGCATTTGTTGTCTTTGCCAAATCAAATTTTTAGGAAATTTAAGAGCTAATTCTACATATTTTTTTAATTCATATTTATTTTTACAATATTTGGATAATAGGTTAGTTGAAAAAAAAGAGTGCGAGTATGTATTTATTTCTTTTAAAACTCTCCATAACTCAATAGTAGGTATTTTACCTAATAGTCCATCTAATACTGCAGAAGAATCTAAATTTGTTATAAGCAAATCTGATTTGTAAGCTAAATTGTTTAAATTTTCATTTGATACAGAAAAAATTCTTTTGTCATATTTGGCTAAAATTTTTAGATAATAGGGATGATTTTTTATTGGATGAATTTTTAAATTAACCTTTATATTTCCTATTTTGCTTAATACTTGCAAAGTTTCATCTAGTTGTTTTTCTATAATAGAATCTTTTTTTAATCCAAATTTTTTAAAATTTGAAGTATATGCAAAAACTATTCTTTTAATTAAATTAGAACGCTTATTTGGTGGATTATAAAAATTTAATTTTGGCATCCCAACTACAATGATTTTGTTTTCATCAAATTTTTTTTGCCAAAGTTTTTTTTCAATATCATTATTTACAAACATATAATCTCCTCGAGGCCTTGCTTTAGATGGTATTCTAGTATGCTTGCTTGGTAAATTTGATGTTGCGGGATGATTGATAATTACAGTTCTTTTTTTATTTAAATAAAATTGGTTCGTCCACCCTGAAGTCAACCCATTTTGAGAAAAAATTATATCAAATTCCTTTTTATTTATCGATAATAAATATTTTGATATTTTTGAAATATCATGAATATTTGATACAAAATAATTTTCAATTTTTTGATTTTTTAAAAACGGTAATCTTTTATAAAATACTCTTAAAATTCTTAATATAATGAAATTATACTTTATTATTATCATTTTTTTTTTTGCTTTACTTAAAAAAAAATTACCTTTCGTATCTTTAACAAACGAGACATAAGCAACATTGTTTGTAAAAAGATAAAATATGTTATTTTTTTTTTGTAAATTTTTAATTATTGGAGATAGCCAATCAAATTCATTATAACCTTTATGAACAATGATTAATATATTTTTATTTTTCATTAATATTTATTAGCAATAATAAAAGCATTTGTACTTATCAGTGAAAACAAAAAATGATTCTCTGAATTGTTAATTTTTTCTTTATTTAACAGGTTCACAATTTCTACTGTATTAATAATCTTTTTTGATAGTTTTGTTGAAAATATCAATTTTTTAAAACCATTGCTATCTAACTTAATTAGATCTCGAATATCACAATTAAAACCAACTTTGTTTCTATCTAACAAAATTTTTTTTGGTATTATGTTTTTAAATAACTCTCTGATCACAAACTTCCCATATCCATTTTTTACTAAACTTTCATTTTTCAGTTTTAATGTTTCCTTTAGCAATTCCAGATTGAAAAATGGTGATCTATTTTCAACTGAATTAATCATCGCTAAATTATCAGCATCAAGTAATTGTGAGGGCATATAAAATTTAAATAAATCATTTAATAACTTGTTCTTAAAGTAGTCTTGATTGTATTTTTTTTCATATTTTCTAAGAGGAAATTTTAATTTCAAAAATTTCTGTCTATTTTCAATATCCTGAAGGTAAAAATTTAAATTACTAATTTTATTAATTTTTCCTAATAAAGATTCAATATTTATCATTTTTGGATTTTTTAAAATATCTAAGAAATATTTCTTATAAACATTTTTTAGTTTTAAAAATTTTTTGTTTTTTAAATTAGAAATTAAATAAAATATTTGATGAGAAAAATATCCTCCAAATATTTCATCTGCTCCAAATCCATTTATCACAACTTTGCATTTATCTTTTTTAGCTTGTGTATGAATTCTATGATATAAAAGAAAATTTGGGGCACTTATTGGTGATCCTACTTTTTTTGTTATTTCAATTAATTCTTTGGCTGTAAATTTTTTTATTTTTACATATTTGTGAAGTTTCTTAAAATTTTTTATAGAATGATTTATATTTTTTTCTTCTATGTTTTTTTTTCTAGGAATCTTATAGCTGTATAATAAAATTTTTTTTTTGAATTTTTTAATAGCAGTGTGTGCTATTAAATTTGAATCTACTCCTCCACTTAGCAGTACACCAACTTTACAATCAGCATTTAGCCTTGTCTTTATTGAGTCTATCATTATTTTTTTAATCTTATTCTTTTGAAAAGAAGAATTTTTAATTGATTTTTTTTTTGAAATATCAAAATTTTTTCTTTTCAAAATTTTTAAGTTTTTATTTATAATTATGCTATTCCCACCTCTTAATTCTTTAATACCTAAGTGAAAGCTATCTTCATTTAAGCCGAATGATCTAAATCCATATCTTAAAAAATCATTTATTTTACTATTATTTATTGTAAATTTTTTCTTGGTTAATTTTTTAATATAATTTGTGTTAGATCCAAAACAAATACCCATATTTGATTTATAATAATAAAGGGGCTTCTCACCAAAGTTATCTCTTGATAGTAATACTTTCCCCTTTTTTTTTGAATAATATGCAAAACTCCACATTCCATCTAACTTGGATAGCGCTTCTACCCAGTATTTACCAAGCATTTTTAAAAGAACCTCAGTATCACAATTTGTCTTTAAATTGATATTTATTAAGTAGTTTTTTTTTAAATCCTCAAAATTATAAATCTCACCATTAAAAACTAAAATTCCATCTTCATCTTCAAAAATTAAATTACTTTTTTTTGAAATATCAATAATGCTTAATCTAGAAAATAAGAAAAGAAGCGTATTATTGAAAAAATTATCTTTTTTATAGCTTTGATAATCAGGACCTCTTTCCTTCATTAACTCTAAACATGAGTCAATTGTTTTTTTACTTGGTAAAAATTTTTTGCTACCTATAAATCCAGCTATTCCACACATATTAAATAATTTTTTTCATTAATTTATTAACTTTTTAAATGTTAATTCAATTTTTTTTTGTGAAACATTTCTACTTTGAAAGTAATTAACAAAATTTTTATATTGTTTTTTCCAAATAAAATCATTGGGATTATTGATTGCACTACTTAAAAAATTTTTAAGTACATTGTTGTTATCAGCTCTAACAAAATTCATGATTTTTTCCTCTTTTTTTGGGTATCTTGAATGACCAATCATAACATTTATATCATTATTCCAAATTCCTATAGTTGGCTTTTTATTCGCAATACCATCTAAAACTCCAGCTGAACTTGAAGATGCAATTACTACGTTAGAATTGTGAGATAATGTATAAATACTATCTGTTGAAATTTTAATTCTGTTACTAGGAAACTTGTTAATCACTTCTAAATAATACGGATTATCTTTAACAGGATGAATTTTAAGTAAAAGTGTTAAATTGTTAAATGAAAGAATTGTTTTTATTATTGAAAAAAAATAATTTTTTAATTTTATTACATCTTTTTTTGAAATTTTTACGTGAGCATTAGAAACAAACAAAGCTACTTTTTTTTTATTTATTTTTTTTTTTACAAATTTTTTAAGCCACCAATCAGCATATTTAGGGTTTCCTATATAAATTATTTTTTTATTTTTAAAGATTTTTTTAAATTTCTTATTTAAAGAATTTACTATTATATAGCTACCAACAATCTTCATTTTTTTTAAAAAAAAGTTTTTTTTGTCAGTTGCTAACGGGAGTACAGTTCCAGGGTAATAAACAATCTTTGTATCTGTATTGTCTTTTAAAAAAATAGGAATACCTGAATTAGAAGCATACTCAAAAAATGATATATCAAAATTAATTTTTGTATCTTTGAATTGAAAAATATTATTTATTTTATTATTTAAGTTATATATAAGCCTTCGAATAAACTGGTATTTAACAAATTTTGATAAAATTAGTCTTATCATTTTATGCATCAAATTCTTATATTTACTTATGATATAATATTCAGAACACATACTTTTAAAAATTAAATATAAACTTTTATTCTCTTTTAATTTAAAAAAACTTTTTTTAGAATTAAAAATAAAATAAATATCAAAATTTTTTTTTAGGACAAATATTATTGGCATTAACCAATCTAATTCTACAGGCCCCCTATTAATTACTACTAAAATCTTTTTTTTTTTAATCATCTCTTTTACAACTGGTAAATACTTAACAAAAAAATTAACCTCTCTTTAATTTTTTATTTTCTGACTATGATGTCTCTTTCAAACCAAACTGCATCTAGTTCGGAATTATTAAAAACTTTTATTGCATCATCTGTTGACCTAACAATAGGAAAGCCATGAAGATTAAATGATGTATTAAGTAAAGCAGGAATTCCTGTTTTTTTATAAAATTTATATATTACATCCCATAACTCTGGATTTTGTTCTCTTCTTAATAATTGAGCTCGAGTTGTTTCGTCAGCTCTATGTATGGCAGCAGGAATAATTCGTCGGCCATTTCTAGTTTGGTAGGTTATTGTCATATGGGGTGAATCTATTTTTTTCTTATTATAAATTAACTTATTTTGGTACTCATAAAGTATAATTGGAGCAAAAGGCATCCAGAAATCTCTTTGTTTTATAAGTCTATTAATCTTTTCAACATTAGTTTCATTTCTTGGGTCTGCTAAAATGCTTCTATTTCCCAAAGCTCTTTGACCCATTTCCATTCGACCTCTACAAACGGCAACTATTTTATTCTTTAATAATAAATCAACAATTTGGTCTGTCTTTTTAAACTTTTTAATATCAAAATTTTTATTTTTTTTAATTTTAGTATAGTTAGCAACGTCTCCTAAATACAAATTATCTAGGGGTTTCGATTTTATATTATTTAATTCTGCAAACTTATAACAAGCACCTATATGTAGTGTTTCGTCTGTACCTGCACCACATATAAATAACTTTTTAACTTTATTTATTTCAGAAATTGCTGCGTTTGCTTTAATATTCATTGAAATGCCTCCAGAATATACAACAGATGAACATTTATGTTTCTTAATTAAATTTTCTATCCACGTTTTTAATATCTTTTCTGTAAATTTTTGCAATCCAGCAGCAATGTGATCAAATCTATATGCATCAAGTTCTTTTTCTAAAAAATTAAATATATTTTTAACTTTTTTATTATGTATAAATTCTATTTTTTCAACTTTTAAAATTTTATCAAATATTTTTTCTATTTCATCCGTTTTTGGACCATTATAATATGAGGCTAAACCCATTACTTTAGCTTCGTGTTCATTTGGAAGCATACGTAGATATAAGGTAGTAAATCTATAAATTCTTGCTAATTGAAAATTAGTATGATGATATTCTTTTAATTTTATTATTTTATTTTTCTTTTTATTATACATTGAAACTGAGGCACTGTTATTATCTCCATAAGCATCTGCAGTTACTATTAAAGTTTTATCATCTCTAATCGGGCTTCCATAAAAAGCATATGCTGCATGTAACTCATGATGATCCATTTGTATAATTTTTGACTCATTAATTTTAAATAAATCTGAAATAATTTTCTTAAAAAATTCTGAACATTTTCTTGCTGTCTCAGGGGTTTTGGGATGAACTAAAGAAAAAAAATTAGTTTTCTTTCCTAGTGTGGTGTTAAATGGAAAATTATTTACATTAATTTTATGCTCTAAATATTTAAGAAAAGACAATTTTTTACCTTGGTTTAAATTGGGGTACCAGAAATCTCTCATCATTTTTAAATGATCTTTCACATCTAAGTTAGAATAATGATTAGTTAATGATGGAATTAAAGTTAACCAATTACTAGTTAAAATGACTTTATCTAATTCGTTAGGTTTTATTTTTGAATGTTTTAATGCATTTTTTATTGATTGAAGTGGAAAGGATGAATCAGATTTAATTCTAGTAAATCTTTCTTCACTTGTGGCATAGACAATTTTATCATTGATAAAAAGAGCACAACCAGAAGTTTTTTCAACATGTATTGCTAGGATTTTCATTATTAAATCAATACTTTTTCTATTTTTTTAAAATCTTCTTGATTAGAAATTTCTAAATGGGAGACTGAAGAATCTGAAACAAAAAAATCATATTTATGTTGAAAAATATTATTAGATCTTATTAATGAGGGGTATGTCAAACAGCCATGACCAATGCTCACTTTTAAAGTATCTTCTTCTTTTGCTAAATGTGGGATGTTTGGATCAATAATTTGTTTTTTTTCAGAGTTTTTTTTATTTTGAAGCCAAATTCCAGATCTAATATCTGAAGCAGAAACTATTGTCTTTAAGCCGGAATGAACAAGTTTCTCAATCATTAAATCATACATTAAATGATCTCTAAAAGGGTAATCACTTGTGGCTAAAAAAACTAGATTAAATTTCTCACCCTTTTTTTCTATTTTATCAAGTGTATGATTGGCAACTGAAATAATATCTGAAAAATTTTGTGATAAATTTTTTGGTCTTAAAAATGGAGATTCAGCACCCAGTCTTATTGCTTCCTTTCTTGTATTATTATTATCCGTTGAAACAACAATCTTAGATAAATATTTTGATTTTTTCATACTATTAATTGTATATTCAAGATTACTTTTATTTTTGATTTTAGTAGTTTCTCCTCGCAGAGGTATTATTGCACAAATTTTAAGATTTTTTAAATCAATCTGGTTATTGCTAATATTTTCATTTTCATAATTATCAAATAATTTTTCTAGAATGTTTACAACTTTAGAACATCTTTCATAATCTCTATCTTGATTAACACCATGATAGTGAAAGACACTTGCTTCTGGTTCATATTTAATTATATATTTTTTATTTAATACCTCCCTAGCCCATATTCTATCTTCTATATTTGTAACCTTTTCATCAAATGGAAATTTTTTCCATATAGATTTGGTAAAAGCACTATTGGCATTATGAAAAAATGGATCTTTTTTATGAATTTTTACATCTAAACCAAACAATGTTAGAAGATCTCTTTTATCAAATACACTTGAATATGCTAATGGTTTTTGTCTACCATAACAACCTGCAATATTTTTATTTATTAAAGGTTTGATCAAATTTTTAAGCCAATTATTATTTGTTGGTATACAGTGTGCAGACAAGCATACTATTATTTTACCATTCGAAGCTTTAATTCCATCATTAATTGCCTTACCAGGAATAAACTTTTTTATCTTAACAATTTTAGTTTCATATTTTTTTGCAATTTCTAATGTTCTATCTTTTGAACCATTATCAACTATTATAATTTCGTAATTTTTATAACTTTGTAAACTTATACTTTTAAGACATGCTTCAAGCCAATTATCTTCATTTTTAGTTCTTATTATTATTGAAACTTTTTGATTTTTTTTCATAGGTCTAATTATTGAATTTCTCTTTGAAGTTCCTCGTATTCTGCTGATTTTCTTTTTAAAAATAAATAGGTTAGTTCTGTTTTTCGTAGAATTCCTTTTGGTGTAAGCAAATATATGTAGCTTAATTTTTTTTTATTTTTTGAAAAGTTTTCCATTTTTATTAATCTTTTTCTATTTAGTTCTTTTAAACAATAATTGAGCTTACCTAAACTTAATCCAAGTTCTTTTGCTAAAGACCTTTGATTTGTTTTTGGATTCTTATCAATTTGTCTTAATATATCTAAATGATTTTGATCTTTGCTCATAAGTTGTTCATATATTGAACGATATTGTTCATATATTGAACAATAAAACTAAATATTGTAATTTGTCAAGAATTATTGATATATAAATAAATATAATAAAATAGAATATATATAATGCAAGACATCAACATCACCAGGCAAGATAATTTCAACAAACAATATATTAAAAAATCAAATATCTTTAATGGCTTTCCTGTTTTTTCAAGTATTGAGATTAATATTCATGGCTCATGCAATAGACGATGTGCTTTTTGTCCAAGGGTAGATGAAAAACTCTGGCCAAACTTAGATGAAAGACTTGATATAAATTTATGGGAGAAAATTTTAATTGAATTAAAAAAAAATAATTATAATGGTCGAATAGGATTTTCTGGTTTCAGTGAACCCTTTTTACATCCTGAGTTACTTGAGCTTGTAAAATTACATTCAAAATATTTACCAAAAAATAAACTAGAAATAACCAGCAATGGCGATTACATCGAAGAAGAAAATACTAGAAAGTTATTTGATAATGGTTTGTATGCAATTAGAGTTAGTCTTTATACAAATCAAAAAAATGCAATTAAATTTGAAAAAATAAGAGAAAAATTAAAACTAGATTCAGATAGATTTTTTGTTAGAGGAAGAAATAAAGGAAGTAAAAACGATTTTGGATTAGTATTAAATAATAGAGCAGGAAGTGTAAATTACAAAATAATTGGAAAAAAAGATCAAATTAAAAAACTACCCTTGAAACAAGGTTGTAACTACCCAATGTTTAAAATATTTATGGATTACAACGGTGACTGTCTTTTATGTTCCAACGACTGGGCAAAAAAAAAGATAATTGGTAATACTAAAAATGAAAATATATATGATATCTGGGTAAAAGAAAAAGTTAACGATGTAAGAAAAAAACTTTTAAATAATGATAGAACGTATGATCCCTGCATTGCTTGTGATGTGAATGGCCTGTTAAATGGGCAGGAATTTTCAGACTCCTGGAATAAAATTTTTAACGATAAAAAAAATCTATAAAAACTATATTGGATAAAATTAATTAATAAATAAAATTCTTAATGCATAGATTTTATAAAAAAAATATAATACCAAAAAAACTCAAAATCAAAAAAAAACTTAATATTGCATTAGTTGGAAGTGGTAAAATTGCAGAAGAATATGCAAGAGTGATAAAATCTTTTGACCATAATATAAGCACTATTGTGAGCAGTAACAATATAAATAGAAAAAAATTAATAAAAAAATATACTATAAAAGATATTAATATTTCTTTTGAAGATACTATTAAGAGTTCTAAAAATATTGATGCATGGATTATTTGCACTTCTTGGAATAAATTAAAGAAATATTTTAAACTTGCTATAAAGTATAAACTTAATTTCTTAATTGAGAAGTCGATTATAATTACCAGCAAAGAACTGTTAGCTATTAATAAAACAATTCAAAAAAAAGATAAAAAAAGATTTTTAATTTCTTATAATAGAAATTATTACGACTACATTCCTTCTCTAATATCTTTATTGAAAAATCACTCTATTGACCAAATTACAGCCAATATGGCAGATCCATTTGACAAGATACTTAAAAATAAAAATAGAAATTTAAAGAATCATTTAATAACTTTTATGACTTCACATTGGATTTCTTTAATTTTAAAAATTTTAAAAATCACAAAAAATAAAATAATTTTTAAAAATTATGATAAATTTAGTCAAAAAGATATCTTTAAGTCGAAAACTTTTATATTTAAAGTTAAAAATAGGAATAGAAATGTGCCACTTTTACTAAATTTATTGCCTAATAATTTTTCTAACACTAATATAAATTTTTATTGTAAAAAACTATATATTTCGCTTTCTCCAGTTGAAAAAATTCAGATACACTCTGATCTTAAAAAAATTAAAAAAAAAAATCAAAACTTATATATGCCTGTATCTCACCCTTTTTATGTGGAAAACATGTATAAACCTGGGTTCCGATCTATGTACTTTGACTTTATCCAGTCATGCGTATTAGGGAAAAATAAATCAATACTGGGCACAAGCTTAGATGATCTGATAGAAACTTATAAAATTTGTGAAATCTTAAAAAAATAGAAAATAAATGAAAAAAAATGTAATCTTTATTCCAGCAAGAGTTGGCTCAACCAGGGTAAAAAACAAGAATATTCAAAAAATTGGTAATGAGACACTACTTTCAAGAAAGATTAAAATATGTTTGAAGGCTAAAATTGGAGATGTAATAGTTTCAACAAATAGTCCAAAAGTTAAAAAATATGCTGAGAAATTAGGAGCAAAGTGTCCATTCTTAAGACCGAAAATTTACTCCTCAAGTACTGCCTCAACAATATCAGCAATTCTTCATTATTTGAGAGATTTAAAAGATAAAAAGAAAGAAATCCCTAAAACAATAACTATTTGTCCCGTCACAAACCCCTTTCTTAAAAAAGAAAGTATTATTCAAGCCTATAAAAAATTTGTTAAAAATAAATTTATATCTTTGATTGCTGTTTCAAACCCAATTGAACACCCATTTCAGTTTGTTTACTTAAAAAAAAAAATTAAATTTAATATTTTTAAAGTAAATGGGTTGCAATGGAGCGACCTAGAGAGAACACAAGATTGGCCAGAAGCTTTTATTGCCTCGTCTTCATTAAGAATTACACGCTCGTCGTATTTTTTGAAATATTTAAATAAAAAATCACCCACTTTTAAAAAAAAAAGCTGCGATATAAACTCAACAACATTCTACAAAATTGATGATATTGAAAGTTTTGACATTAATAACAAATTTGATTTTTCTATGGCTAAATTTTTATTAAAAGAAAAAAAATTATGATTTTTAAAATTTAGAAAGAATTCTGTGAATTTTTTTTAAAGAAGTTTTGTTTTTCATAACTTTTTTTATAGCTAATATGGCCTGCAACTTATTCATTTCAAGTCCATTAATTAATTTTTTTGATTTAAGTTTTGCTTGTTTTAAAAAGGGAGTCTCGATAGGGTTATAAATTACATCAAAAAAATAAGTATCTTTTTTTATCACATTAAAAACTTTTTTAGTAATTGGAGATTCTTTATTTTTATCAAAACCTAAAGAAGTGCAATTTATTAAAATATCTACTTTTGGAATATACTTTATTAAATTTTCCCATTTAACACCTCTTATACTATTCTTTTTAATTATCCTTTTTAGGATTTTT
>MDTF01001310.1_pt1 | contig 15536 bp, 9 predicted proteins | sample 811191 | NCBI WGS metagenome assembly MDTF01 (sample SAMN05326649, study PRJNA326480) | marine metagenome | isolation source: seawater | place: Southern Ocean | collected 2011 | reverse complement strand
TTTTATCTTTTGTTGAAATATCATCCCACCAAATAGAACTTTCTCTTTTTGCTTGCACAGGCAAAACTTTTTCTATGAATGGAGTGTTTACAAACTGATTGTAGGCTTTTCCCATTTCATCTGCAAAGGTGTTTCTCTGAAACTCATAAACCATTCTATTATAAATTACGGGTCCAATTTCTTCTTTATCAAAATTACCTTTCCAATTTTTTAAGAAAAAAATTGCTTGTTTTTCACTTACAGATAAATCTTCTTTATTGATTGATTTTACAAAATCTGCAACAATAATTGGTGCATTTATAGAGGTAACATCATAAATCATTTTAGCGACATCTTGCTTTGTCCAGTCGTTTTTTGGTTCTAAAAGTTGTACAATTCTTTCGGCTCTATCTTCATTTAAATAATATCCTGGATACATGATTCCTGCAATAGAATCTGGTTGATTATTAGCAGAGTACACATAATTCCAACTCGGGTTTATCGCTTGCGGATTTTGTTCAAAATCTAAATATTCTAGAATTTCATCTTCCCCAGAAGCGCCATCTAAATACGTTTTAGTATATAATGAATCTTTGTATTTATATAACTTCCCAGAGGCAAACCAAGCAATATTATTTTTCGCATCTCCATACATCATATTTAAACCTGGTGCATGTAATTTGCTAGCACCTTCTTTAAATTCTGATAATTTTTTTGCATGAGAAATCTCATAAGCCACATCTAAAATTTGATTATTTAGTTTCGTATAAATCCACTGCATAGCAATTGGACGCGTATCCTCTAAATGATCAACAATTCCATTCATTATCGGCCCGTGTTTGCTCACTTTTATAGTATAGACAGAATCTTTTCTCCCTTTTATTTTGATGCGTTTTTGTATCAATTTATAATCTACAAACCCATTCTCTGATTTATATTGAAGCTTATTTTCAGGATTTTCTTCTTCTATATAAAAATCTACATCATCATTTTCAAACATTGTTATACCATAAGCAATGTCTTTATTGTGTCCTAAAAGAGGAAAAGGAATTAATGCCAAATGAAATCCATAAATTTCATGGTCAGGGGTTTTTAGATGTGCTTGATACCATACTGAAGGTTGAGAAAATCCAATATGAGGATCATTTGCAAATATCACTTTTCCGTTCTTTGTTTTATCTGCACCAATAACCCAAGAGTTACTTCCTATAAATGGTGATATTGGCAAAACATCATACAAATCATGCATCGCTTTTGCAAAAGCACCTGTTAATACTGCATTTTTTTCGTTTTTAATAATAGTCAAATTTTCAAACTCTGCACCGATCAATTCTTTAAAATAAGCGTCTCCTAATTTCTCTTTTACCTCTGTTAAAAGCGGATCTGTTTTGTGGGCAACTGCAAAACTAAAAGCCATGTAACCAAATACATTATACATATCTTTTAATGTATACTTTTCTTTTTTAACTCCAACTAACGTAAATTCTATAGGCGTTTTTCCTTCTTCTATATATTGATTTATACCCTCTAAATATGCGATTGCTAATTTGTATTTGGGCGATTTTTTATTTAAATTCTTAATGGTTCTTTCTGACGCTTCTTCAATCCCTAAACCAGAAAAAAGTTTATCTGTTTTTATTAATTTTTCTCCAAAAATTTCTGACAATCTTCCTGCAGCAATTCTTCTAATCATTTCCATTTGCCACAATCGATCTTGCGCATGCACATAACCTAAAGCAGTATAAGCATCATTTTGATTTTGAGCATTAATGTGTGGAACACCAATTTCATCAAAATAAATAGTAACTTTTTCTGATAAATTTTTAATTTCTATTTCACCATCATAATTTGGATGATATGTTTTAGAATACAACCAAGTAGCAACTAAAATTAATACAAATAATAGAACAGTAACTTTTAGCAGTTTTTTAAAGAATTTCATTTGAAAATTTTTAATCCGACCAAAGATAATAGATTTATATTGTATTTTTGATTCATAAATAATTTCAGCATTTATGAAAAAAATTCAAATGGTTGATCTGCAAGGTCAATATCAACAAATAAAAGAAACTGTAGATAACTCTATACAAAAAGTTCTAAGCTCATCTACATATATTAATGGACCATTAGTACATGAGTTTCAATCCGATTTAGAAAAATACTTAGGTGTCAAACATGTAATTCCTTGTGCAAATGGCACAGACGCATTGCAAATTGCAATGATGGGTTTAGGTTTAGAACAAGGAGATGAAGTGATTACTGTCGATTTTACGTTTGCAGCAACAGTAGAGGTAATTGCACTTTTAAAGTTAACGCCTGTTTTGGTTGATGTCGATGCAAAAACTTTTAATATAAATATTGATGCTTTAAAGAAAGCGATTACACCAAAAACAAAAGCCATTGTTCCTGTTCATTTATTTGGACAAGTTGCAAATATGGATGCTATTTTAGAAATCGCAAAAGAACACAACCTTTTTATTATTGAAGATAATGCACAAGCAATTGGAGCCGATTACACCTTTAAAAACGGAACAAAACAAAAAGCAGGAACGATAGGAAATGTTGGTACAACTTCCTTTTTTCCATCTAAAAACTTAGGTTGCTATGGAGATGGAGGCGCTATTTTTACAAATGACGATACACTTGCACATACTTTAAGAGGTATCGTAAATCACGGAATGTATACACGTTATTATCATGATGTGGTTGGTGTTAATTCTAGATTAGATTCTATTCAAGCCGGCGTTTTAAAAGTAAAATTACCTTTGTTAGATGCATACTGCGAAGCTAGAAGAAATGCTGCTCGCTTTTATAATAGTGCTTTTGCTAACAATGCCAACATTACAACTCCTACGTCGAGTTCTTGTGGAGAAATTTGCGATACTTGTAATTGCCATGTTTTTCATCAATATACATTGCAAATCACCAATGGAAAACGCGATGAATTACACAAACATTTATTAGAAAAAGAAATCCCGAATGCTATTTATTATCCTGTTGCCTTGCACTCGCAAAAAGCTTACAGAGACTCAAGATATAAAGAAGATGATTTTCCTGTAACGAACAATTTAATAAAAACAGTAATCTCTTTACCTATGCATACAGAATTAGACAAAGAACAACTTACTTTAATCACTAAAACCATCATAAATTTTTTAAAATAATCAAATGGTTTAATCTTTAACATTAAATATTGCTTGAAATGAAAAAAATACTCGTAACCGGAGGTCTGGGTTTTATCGGATCACACACCGTCGTCGAATTACAAAACGAAGGTTTTGAAGTAGTCATAATCGATAATTTATCGAACACATCTATTGATGTTTTAGATAAAATTACAGAAATCACCGGTACCAAACCAGCTTTTCATAAAGTAGATGTTCGGGTAAAAAGTGATATAAAATCTGTATTTGACACTCATAAAATTGATGGAATCATTCATTTTGCAGCTTTTAAAGCGGTTGGAGAAAGCATGAATAAACCTTTAGATTATTATGAAAATAACTTAAGTTCTTTAATTTACTTATTACAAGAAATGAGAGATCGAAAATTAGATAATTTTATTTTCTCTTCTTCCTGCACCGTTTATGGGCAAGCAAATGCGTTACCAATAACCGAGGACGCACCTGTAAAAGCGGCAGAATCTGTTTACGGAAATACGAAGCAAATTGGGGAAGAAATTATTAGAGACACAAGTAATACATATAAAATAAATTCTATTGCTCTGCGTTATTTTAATCCTATGGGTGCTCATCCGTCAATAAAAATTGGAGAATTACCTATTGGAGTTCCTCAAAATTTAATTCCTTTTGTTACTCAAACTGCTGCAGGAATTCGTAAAGAATTATCTGTCTTTGGGGATGATTACCCAACAAAAGACGGAACAGCTGTTCGTGATTATATACATGTGGTAGATTTAGCAAAAGCACATATCGCTGCATTAAGAAGGCTGATTAATAAAAAAAATAAAAAATCTTTTGAGTATTTTAATATTGGTACAGGTAAAGGAAGTTCTGTGTTAGAAATTATTAACGCTTTTGAAAAAGTAAATAATCTAAAACTAAATTATAAAATTGTCGGAAGACGCGAAGGCGACATTACTGCTGCTTTTGCTGATACGACAATTGCTAATAAAGAATTAAACTGGAAAACGGAAATAGGCCTTGAAGAAGCCTTAGAATCCGCATGGAAGTGGCAACAAAAACAATCTGTATAAAGTTTTCTCTTCCTTTTTAAAATTCATAAAAAAACCTCAAAAGCAATTCACTTTTGAGGTTTTTTTATGAATTTTAAATTTTATTTTATCCTTTTACAGAAACCGAAACAATTGTATTTGCCCAACCTAAATACATTGTTGCAGCATCTCCTTCACCTCCAAAAACAATAGAAAAAGTTTCTACTAATTTTTCAGATTTTGAAACAGTACCTGTAACTCTTACAACATCTTGATCTTTTTCATAAAAATAAGATCCCCAAATGTTTTTATGATTACTTAAAATCACCGTCCAATCTCCATCAGAAGGTATTGTAAACATCGTGTAAGTTCCTGCTTTTACTTCTTTATCACCAAAAATTACATCTTTATAAAATGTAATTTCTGCCGCTTCATTAGCACCAGTTCTCCAAACTTTATCTTTTGGAGCTAACTTATCTAAAGATCTTCCTTTTAGTTGTGGTCTACTATAAACTACTTTTACAAGCTTGTTTGATTCCCTCCAATTATTTGGATGGGATGCAGCATCCATAGGACTTAAATCTATTTTCGGGAAATCTTGAGCATTTATTTCTGTTGATGAAATCAAAGAAATCGTAAAAATTGCAATTGATAGAATAGCTTTCTTCATGTGTTTATATATTTAATATTTTGTCTTTATTATGTGATCTAAGTTAGATAACCTTGCATTTAAAGATTGCTAATTTTCTGTTAAGATTTTAGTGACAACCACAATCTGGATTACAACTTTTATCTTTCTTTGAAGGAAAAACATACTTTTTGATAAGAAAAAAAACAGCAAAAGCAACTAAAAAATAAACAATAATATTTTGCATTAGCTTAAAATTTGATAGGTTAAAAAGGATGCAACATACGCCAATAGTGCCATTCCAAACAGCTGGATTATTGGCCATTTCCAAGATTTAGTTTCACGTTTTACAATTGCAAAAGTTGCCATACACTGCATTGCAAAAGCATAAAAAACCATTAACGACATCCCAACAGGAAAATTAAAACGCTTCTCTCCAGTATCCGGATTTATTTCTGATGCCATTTTCTGTTTAATAGTTGTAGTATTTTCATCATCTGCTTCGACACTATAAATAGTTGCCAAAGTACCTATAAATACTTCTCTTGCTGCAAATGATGTTATAAGGGCAATTCCTATCTTCCAATCATATCCTAAAGGTCTTATAACTGGTTCAATAGTTTTTCCAAGAATCCCTATGTAGGAATTCTCTAGTTTTACAGATGCTATCTTTTGTTGTATTTCATCTTCACTTAAATTCTGATTATCAACATTTTCTATTACGCCTTTTTCTGCATTTTTATAACCAGAACCTCCATTTGAAGCCAAAAACCATAAAACAATTGATAATGCCAAAATAATTTTCCCTGCTCCAAAAACAAAAGCTTTTGTCTTTTCTACAACATCAAAAAACACATTTTTCATGGAAGGTAATTTGTAGTTTGGCATTTCTACAACAAAAAACGATTTTGATTCTACTTTTAAAGTTTTGTGCAAAATATAAGCTGCTATTATTGCTGAAGCAAAACCTAAGGCATATAAAGAAAGTAGCACTAATCCTTGTAAATTTAAAAAACCGAAGATTTTTTTATCAGGAATAATCAGTGCAATTAAAATTGCATAAACTGGTAACCTTGCAGAACAGGTTGTAAATGGTGTTACTAAAATTGTTATTAGACGTTCTTTCCAACTAGAAATAGTTCTTGTTGCCATAATTGCTGGAATTGCACAAGCTGTTCCTGAAATTAAGGGAATTATACTTTTCCCATTCATTCCATAACGTCTCATAATTTTATCCATGAGAAAAACAACTCTACTCATGTAACCAGTTTCTTCTAAAATGGCAATAAATAAAAATAAAATAGCGATTTGTGGTATAAAAATAATAACGCCTCCTACTCCAGGAATTATTCCTTCTGTTAATAGATCTGTGAGAACGCCATTTGGTAAATTACTTTTTGCAAAGTCTGATAATTGAGCAAAAGTAATATCAATAAAATCCATAGGCAAAGAAGCCAAATCGAAAATGGATTGAAAAATTATAAGCAAAATCAAACTAAATAATACGTATCCAAAAATTCTATGTGTAAAAATTTTATCTAATTTACCACGTAAATCTTTTGCTTTTGTTTTATCAATAATATAAGTTTTCTTTAAAATTTTATTAATTTCTTGATAGCGGTAAATAGTTTCTTTATGCTGATACTTCTTCAATTTAGAAACGTCTTGTTTAAAAGCTAAAAGTTTCTCTTTTTCTTCTTTTGTTACGGTTTCTGGAAAATTATTTTGAGTAACCATTAACCATAATTCGTACAAAGAATAATTAGGACTAATTTCTTTTAGTCTATCAAAATAATCTGTATCTATTTTAGAATTTATACCACATAAAGGTGATGCCTTTGCTGCTACATGACAGCGTATAATAGCTTCTTTGACTTCTTTTATTCCTTCGTTTTTTCTAGCACTTATTAAAATTACTTCTGTATTTAGTTCTTTTTTAAGTAGCGATAAATCAATAGTAATTCCTTTTCTATTCATTTGGTCAACCATATTAATTGCCAAAACTGTAGGAATTTCTAAGTCTTTAATTTGAGAAAACAACAATAAATTTCTCTTTAAATTTTCTACATCTGCAACTACTAAAATTACATCTGGAGATTCTTTAATATCTTTTTTAAGTAATGTTTTAAGAACAATACTTTCGTCTAAGGAAGTAGGATTTATACTGTAAGTTCCTGGTAAATCTGTAATTATTGCCTTTTGAGTTGAAGACAACCTACTGGTTCCTTCTTTTTTATCGACTGTAACTCCTGGATAATTTCCGACTTTTTGATTTAAACCTGTAAGCTGATTAAAAAGCGAAGTTTTGCCTGTATTTGGATTTCCAATTAAAGCAACTTTTATATCGTTTTTAGACATTTTATTTATTCGCTTTTAAGGATTTTAATTTTGTTAGCAGTTTCTTTTCTTATAGCTAGATGACTTCCGTTAACACAGATATATAAAGGATCTTTTAGAGGCGCCAATTGGATTAGCTCAACTTCTGCACCAGGCAAACAGCCCATTTCAAGCAATTTTAAAGGTATAAAATCCAATGATTCTTCGGATATATACCCTATTTCACCAACATGTAAAGATGCAATTGTGCTCAAATATTTTATTTTGGAAAGCAAAGATAAGAATTTAGAATGATTCTAAACTAGTTATTTGTTAGTATATTGTAGCTTTAAAAGAACCATATCTTTCTTCAATTTTTCCATGTCTTTATTTTCCGTACCATCGTAATATCCACGAATGCGTCTTTCTTTATCAACCAACACAAATTGTTCTGTATGAATAAAATCATTTTCACCCCCATCACCGTCTTCTAAAACAGCAAAATAACTTTTTCTTGCTAGTTCATAAATGTGTTTTTTTGAACCTGTAGTTACATTCCATTTTGCATCAATCACTCCTTTATTAATCGCATATTCTTTTAACACAGAAACGCTGTCCATAGCAGGTGTTACAGAGTGTGATAAAAACATAATATCTGTATCATTCTTATAATATTCTTGCAATTCACTCATATTATAAGCCATAGCAATACAAATGTTTGTGCAACGTGTAAAAAAGAAATCAGCAACGTATATTTTATTTTTATAGTTGTTATTCGTAATAATTTCTCCATTTTGATTAATCAACTCGAAATTTGAGATGGTATGATCTTTTGTGATATGTTTTAGAGAAACGTCAACCAAACTTGGATTTACATCTACAGGATTGTACACTTTTAGTTTTTTATCAACCTTTAATAAATGATAAAAAACAGGAATTGAAATAGCAGAAAATACGATTAAAAAAATGATTGTTAATTTACTCTTTTTAAAAAAATCTAAGTCCATAAAAAGGTGTTTTGTGCAAATTTACAGCTTAAAAACCCTACAGAAAAGACAACTAAAAGATATTTAATGTAAAAATTTTGTTAAAATAAAAATCAAGGTAAATTAGTTCTTTTCAAACTCTCTTTAAAAACGTACATTTGTCCGTTTTTAAATCATGATTTAACGCTGAATGGAAATATTAATAAAAGCATCGCAATTTATATTAAGTTTATCTTTACTAATTGTCTTGCACGAATTAGGGCACTTTATCCCCGCAAAATTATTTAAAATTAGAGTAGAAAAATTCTACTTATTCTTCGATTATAAATTCTCTATTTTCAAGAAAAAAATTGGTGAAACTGTCTATGGTATTGGTTGGATTCCTTTAGGAGGTTATGTAAAAATCTCTGGAATGATCGATGAAAGCATGGACACCGAGCAAATGGCTCTACCTCCCCAACCTTGGGAGTTTCGCTCTAAACCTGCTTGGCAACGTCTTATCATTATGTTAGGTGGAGTTTTTGTGAATTTTGTTTTAGGAATTTTCATCTACATCTGTTTAATGTGGGCTTATGGTGAAAAGTATTTACCAAATGAAAACGTAACAGATGGTGTTTGGGTACAAGATTCATTAGCCATGAATTTGGGTTTAAAAACTGGTGATAAAATTTTAACTGTTGATGGAGAACAAATTAAAAAGTTCTCTGGATTAACGTTAGAATTCATCAACGGGAATAATTTTCAAATTGAACGAAATGGTGTCGTTATTGATAAAGAAATTCCAACTAATTTTATTTCTCAATTAATGGATAGAGGAAAAAATGCGGGTCCAATTTTATACCCACGTTATCCTTTTGCTATTGGCAAAATTTCTGATGATTCTCCTAATAAAAATTCAGCATTAAAACCAAAAGATATTATTACTGGTATTAATGGAAATGCTTTAAAATATTATGATGAAGCTGAAGAAGCTTTATTTAAATATAAAAATCAAGAAGTTACAGCAACTATTTTACGAGGAACTGAAACAAAAGAAATTACTTTAAAAATTACAGAAAAAGGAAAGTTAGGGGTTCTTTTCTCAGCGATTCCTGCTAAAGATTTAGAAAGGTTAGGATATTATAATTTAGCAGATATTGAGTATTCATTTACTGAAGCAATTCCTGCTGGATGGAATAAATCTTGGAAAACGTTAACTGACTATGTAAAGCAATTAAAAAAGATATTTAATCCAAGTACAGGTGCTTATAAAGGTTTAGGTGGGTTTATTTCTATTGGAAGTATTTTTCCTGATGAATGGAGTGCCGAATCTTTTTGGAACATAACCGCTTTCTTATCTATTATGTTAGGTTTTATGAATTTATTACCAATTCCTGCACTAGATGGTGGCCATGTAGTATTTACTCTATGGGAGATGATTACTGGTAAAAAACCTGGTGATAAATTTTTAGAATACGCACAAGTAGTTGGTTTTGTTTTATTAATAGCACTGCTACTTTTTGCAAACGGAAATGATATTTTTAGATTATTTCAATAAAATAATTCTACAATAAAATAAAAAAAGCCTCACGAATGTGAGGCTTTTTTTATTACTAAACTCTAAAGGATAGATTGATAAAAGGAAACCAAGTGTATCGTGTATTGCATTTGTCGCAACCATAAGATTTAGTACCTGGAATTAATTTTACAAATGAAATCCTTTTTAGTCTGTGCCTAGACACTGATTTGCATTTAGGGCATGCTTTCATTTTGGTTGATTTAATTAATAAGTTCCGAAACTAGCTAAAATAGGATTAGATAACCCTATCAAAAACAATGAGTTTTAGTCCTAATTGAACAATTAATTGTTAACTACTACCAATACTTTTAAACTTCAAACTTCTCATATTGTGAAACTTTTTCAGTAGTATTTAAATTACCTACAGCAAATGTAATTTACAGACAGCATCATTATTGTTCTCTAGCTAGAGTTACTTGTACTTTATTTAATTCATATGTTCTTTATTTGCAACATTTATGTCCTTTATCAAGACTTTAATCCCTAAATAGTTTTATTGTGTTTATTTTTAAATAAAAAAGTTAGACAAAAAAATTACTTCCAAGAAGTAACCCTTTATTGTAAACAAAATCCTACTTATTTTTCTGGTTACAACTATTTGTTGTTAGAGTCAGGAGTCGTTATTAAATAAAACAACTAGTTTAAAATCACTAACTACTCAATACCTTAGCCTAGATTCATTAACCAAAATACATAAACAAAATTATGCTTCAATAAGTCAAATAGGTAAAAAAAACAACTCAAAAAAAAATATAATTTTTAAAGGTACTTGCTAGATAAAAACAAATTCGCCTATCAAATAATCAAAATCAAGAAGGTATTAAAAGAGCAGTAGTCTAAAACGATGCTTTCTACAACGCTTTCTTGCATGTAAAAGATAATTTAGACCATATAAGTTATTACCAACAACAAGTTGCTCACAAATAAACCAATATAATTATAGCAGAATCTTTAGGTATAAGTGCTTTTGCTTATCAAAGTAATGACTTGTACTTTGAAGCCAAAAAAAACATGAAAATGTTATGAAAATTATAATATAATAAAGCTAACCTCATTTTACTGAAATCAACTTTTTAATACGCTATTTTTAACTGATTTAAAAGTTCAAATAGCACCATTCTTATTCTACAAATAATAGTTTTAAAATACTAAAATATTCTTGATTTTGTTTTATTACTAACTTAATAATCGATTTTATTGCATTAAATTCTGAGTAATCTCGTTAAAAAAAGCCTTGATAAAAATTTATCAAGGCTTTAATGTGATGATGTTGGGGGTTTTTCTTAAAAGCTATAACGCAATCCAAATAAAATGCTACTAGATGGCATTGGTACAAAGCCAGATTCTATATATGCTGCGTCAAAAATATTATTAGCAGTCACTGTAAAAATAAATTTATTGAAGTCTACAATTACAGAAGCATCCCAAACATTATAGCTTGTACCAATAGCTCGTTCTGCATGTTTGTAAATAATATTTTGTCTTACATTTTTAAACAACTTACTTGTAAAACGAGTTATAAATTGATGCTTTAATGTGTTTAAAGAATAACGAGACAACTCTTTATTTTGATCTAAAATATCATCATTTAAAAAATTATATCCAAAAGACAACGTCTGATTAAACTCGTTTATTTTAAAACGATAATCTGCATTTACCTCAAAACCTTTCGTGTTTACTTTTGTAATATTAGATGCTATATATTTAGAATCTGTTGTATTTTGACGAATATAATCGATTAAATTAGTAGCATCTCTATTAAACATTGCTACAGATGTTGTAAATCTTCCTGAATTATATTTCAACCCAATTTCTTGTGCAAACGCTTCTTCTGGTTTTAAATTAGGGTTTCCTTCAGTACTGCTGTCATTATAGTATAAATCGGTATAGGTTGGTATTCTGTATGTAATTCCTAAATTTCCATAAGCTTTTAAATTATCTGATAATTGGATACCAAGATCTAAACCAGGAAACGCATGAAATTTAAAATCAGAGAAATACGTAACTGCAACTCCAGGAGTAACATCTACTTTATCCCCTAATTTAAAACGGTGTTCTAAAAATAAGTTTGCCATCGTTCTATTTCTATCGCCTAGATTATTACTGTTTATAGAAACGCTAGAAACATCTATTCCAAAACCTGTAATACCATAATTAGAAGTATAAGAAGCATTGGTTTCTAAACCAACTTTATTCGTAGTGTGTAAATTTCTATAAAAGCTTGGATCGTCTCTTTTCAATAAAAAGATATCTTGCCCTCTTTTCCAATAAACTCTTGGTGTAATTTTAAATTTTTCAGTTCTAAAAGTAGTCGAAGCTCCTAATAAACTATTTTGTGTTTCTTCATACTCATTAAACCCCCATGAATCTGGTGTATAAAAATTTTGTGCGCCAAATTTTTTATCGAAAAAAGTAGCAATCACTTCTATAGGTTGCTTTTTCTTATTGAAAATTCCTTTTAAAAAGTAGTTCTTATTTTCATAATCAGAATTCGTTCGGTAACCATCCGAAGTTAATACGCCAACATGTGCAATTATTGATGAATTTTTAAACTCTTTTCCAACAGTTACAGATCCATTAAGTTGCCCAAAAGAACCTGTTTCTATATTTGCAGAAAGTGTGTTTGACAATTTCTTTTTAGTCACAATATTTATAGCTCCTGTAAATGCATTCTGACCAAAAACTCTTGCCGCAGGACCTTTAATAATTTCTATTCTTTCAATAACCTCAATTGGTAAAGCAGCATTCATTGTATGGTGTCCTGTTTGAGAATCATCCATTTTAATACCATCGATTAACAGTAGCGTTTGGTCAAAACCACCACCTCTAATATATAAATCTGCCTGACTACCAGCAGTTCCTCTTCTTCTAATATCTACACCTGCAACTTGTTGTAACAAATCTGCCACATTTGTTGCTGCACTATTTTTTATTACTTCGGATGTAATAACGTTTATTGTTCTTGAATTTTCTTTGAATGGTAAATCTATTCTAGTCGATTTTATTAAGATTGTGTCTAATACTTGTGTTTCCTTTTTTTCTTGGGAAAATAAAGTTGTTTGCATTAGTAAGAATGCAATAATTAATAATTTACTCTGTGTCATTTTGATTATTATTTTGATTTAAAACAATGCAAAAGTCGTAACTTTCCGGACGACTAAACTAGTCCAGCTTTAAAATGATAGATAGTCCGGTAAATATACTATTCAAACAACTAATTGATTTTGATAAATCGATATCTCAACCTGTATATATACAAGTTTCACAACAAATTGTAAATGCAATACAACGTAGATATTTAGTCAAAGGTACAATGCTACCCGGAACCCGTGTGTTAGGGCGGTTATTAGAAATTCATAGAAATACAGCAGTTGCTATTTACGAAGAGTTAGCCTCTCAAGGTTGGGTAGAAATAATACCAAATAGAGGTACATTTGTATTGGTACCAGAGCTAAAAACAGCAAAAATAAAAGCACCTTCACAAAAAATAAATCAAGCATATACTTATGCTAAAACAACAGGATTTCCTTTTCAAGAATCATTTCATTTAGCATCAACTGTTGAGCTAACAAATGCTAAGCACACCATTAATGACGGAAAACCTGATCTACGTTTGCATCCTGTGCATCAGTTTACAAGATGGTACAGCGCTGCAATGAAAAGAAAAACCTTGCTAAAAAAATGGAACAGGCCAAGCGAATCTTCCTATTCGTTATTTCAAACTCAGCTATGTAATTATTTAAATGCAACAAGAGGTTTTCATATAAGACCAAATAACCTCATAAGTACCCGTAGCACAGAAATGAGTTTGTACATCGTATCCCAATTATTGATAAAACACAACGATTTAGTATTAGTAGGAAATTTAAGTAATTATGCTGCTAATATGATTTTTCAACAAGCCGGAGCGACCATAAAAACAGTTCCTGTAGATGCTAATGGTTTAAATATTGAATACATAAAAAAACATTTTGTAAAAGGAAGCATTCGATGCATCTACTTATGTGCCCATAGACAATACCCAACAATCGTAAAATTAAGTGCAGAACGTCGTTTAGAATTGTTACAACTTTCTGTAGCATACGGATTTGCTATTATTGAAGATGACTACGATTACGATTTTCAGTTTGAAGGCTCTGCAATGTTGCCCATGGCAAGTGCAGATGCAAAAGGAATGATTATTTATTTAGGAAAATTTGGGCAATCGCTATTTCCAAGTTTTCAAACAGGATTTGTGGTAGCACCAGAAAATTTAATCTTGGAAGCAACAAATTATTTACAATTGATAGACAAGCAAGGTGATTTAATACAGGAACAAATGCTATCGGAATTAATTAATGAAGGTGAAATTCATCGCCTGATGAAAAAAAATATTATAGTATATAAAGAAAGACGGGATTATTTATGCAAACTTCTTACTGAATATTTTTCAGAAACTGCAAAATGGAATATACCTTCGGGAGGATTAGCCGTTTGGTTACAATTTCAATCGAATATATCGCTGGTAAAACTAGCCGAAGAAGCTGAAAAAAACAATTTATTTCTACCAAAAACCATTCTTTATCAGGATAAAAACACCTGTGCTATTCGTTTTGGTTTTGGACATCTAAACAAAGAAGAAATGGAAACTGTAATTACAAAATTAAAAAATGCTTATAACAAAGTGTCTATAAAATAGATTGACAGTTAGTTACACTTTTTTAACAATCAAATTAAGCTTTAAGATGTTATTTTCTATTGCTGATTGTTAATTACTATTTCTTTTTATCTAAATTTCGTTTCATATTTCTTGTATTTTTATAGCATGTTTGCATTGGTCGATTGTAATAATTTTTATGCTTCTTGTGAACGGGTTTTTAATCCGAATTTAGAAGGAAAACCAGTTGCTATTTTAAGCAATAACGATGGTTGTGTTATTTCTATGAGCGATGAAGCTAAGAAATTACAGCTACCTTTTGGTGCGCCAATTTTTAAATGGGAACAATTTTGTAAAGCAAATAATATTGCCGTTTTATCTTCAAATTATCCTTTATATGGAGATATGAGTGCAAGAGTAATGAATATTTTGTCAGACTTTTCTCCAGATGTTGAAGTATATTCTATTGATGAATCTTTTTTAGAATTAAAAGGTTTTGAAAATTATAACTTTACCGAATATGCAACTATAATGAGAAGCCGAATTCTAAAATGGACAGGTATACCAACTTGTGTAGGCATTGCACCAACAAAGGCATTAACTAAGGTCGCTAATAAAATTGCTCGCTCTAACATCAAAAAATCTAAAGGAATCTGTATTATTGATTGTGAAGAAAAAAGAATTAAAGCTTTAAAATGGACTAAAATTGGAAATGTTTGGGGAATTGGAAGTCGCTTAAAAAAACGCTTACAAGAAAAAGGATGTGAAACTGCATACGATTTCACGCAACTTTCTAGTGATTGGGTTTTAAAAAATTTCTCTATTGTAGAATGGCGTTTACAAAAAGATTTACAAGGTATTTCTAAGATACCGTTAGGCGAAATTTCATCTAAAAAAATGATTTCAACTACAAGAAGTTTTGAATACACATATACAGATATTGATAATATTAAGGAACGTATTTCTACATTTGCTGCAAGTTGTGCTCAAAAATTACGTGTCCAAAAATCAAGCTGTCACATGCTAATTGTACAACTTTCTAGTGACCGATATCAAAAAGATTTAGAACAATATAGAGGGAGTAAAACCGTGGTTTTTTCATATCCAACAGATTCTACTTTAACCATTTCTAGTGCTGCCATAGAAGCTGTGAAAATGATTTTCAAGAGCGGTATTAAATATAAAAGAGCAGGTGTTATTGTTACAGGTTTGGTGCCAAATGATAATTTTCAACTCAATTTATTTTCGAGTGAAAACCC
>MDTF01006677.1_pt1 | contig 15553 bp, 10 predicted proteins | sample 811191 | NCBI WGS metagenome assembly MDTF01 (sample SAMN05326649, study PRJNA326480) | marine metagenome | isolation source: seawater | place: Southern Ocean | collected 2011 | reverse complement strand
TTTAGGTGCTGATATCAGTAAAGATATACCTTCGTTTATGCCAAAATTTGATCGTCGTGCACGCACTAAACTTCTAGATCTCCACTCCGATGGCTGGCCATTCGTAGCAGATGAGATTCGTAAGAGCCGTATTCCAGAGCATAGCGACTCAGTACAGAGAGTGACAAGATTCGACTTTACTAATTTTATGACTGAAGATATTCTTGTTAAGGTGGATCGAGCAAGTATGCTCAATTCCTTGGAGATAAGATCACCATTTCTTGATGTCTCTGTTATCGAATTTGCTTATCGAAAAGTACCATCTAAGCTGAAAGCAACATCAGTAGATAGAAAAATTCTCCTCAAAAAATTAGCATCACGTTTATTGCCGCCCGAATTTGATAAGCAGCGTAAAATGGGATTCGGAATTCCTCTTGATCGCTGGCTAGCAGGGGGTCCTTGGCGAAGTATGTTTGAAGAAGTGCTTCTGGATTCTGGCTCGCCATTTTCGAGGAACGAGGTTCTGAAACTATTCCAAAGCCTTGATAAAGGTCGTCCTGTAAAAGAGCATTTGTTTTGCTTAATGCAGTTTGAATTATGGCGAAAAGAATATAACGTGACTATATAATTGAAAGCTTTATTCACCAATCTCTAATTTTTTTAAACACTACTCAAGGTAATATATATGGATTATTCTAACTTCATTTGTCCACTAACAAAACAGTCACTTCATAAGAGTGAAAATACGCTGATAGCTCATGAGGTTTGTCACGAAATTAAGGGTGACATTCCGCGCTTCGTTGCTTCGGATAACTATGCAGAAGCCTTCGGTTTGCAGTGGAATACATTTAAGCTCACTCAGTTCGATTCATATACGAATTCTCCAGTTACGGAGAAGCGATTAGAGCAAGCTTTTGGGCGACCACTGTCTTCATTAGCAGGCAAACGTGTCTTGGAAGCCGGGTCGGGCGCCGGCCGTTTTACTGATATTCTTCTGAAATATGGTGCGAATGTATATTCATTCGATTTCAGCAATGCAGTTGAAGCAAACTACGAAAATAACATGCCAAATGAAAAGTTGACCCTGTTTCAAGCTGATATAGAGAGCATTCCATTCCAGAATGATTTTTTTGATGCAGTGCTATGCCTTGGGGTTCTGCAGCATACCCCGAGCACTAGATCGAGCCTGCGAGAACTTTCAAGAGTGCTCAAGCCAGAAGGGGAATTGGTATGCGATCACTATAAATATCATAGGGGTATGTTTACCTCTTGTTATCTAATCTGGTGGTCTATAATTAAGCAGTTTGACTCTGTACGACAATTACAAATCACAGACTGGCTAACTGGTTTTTTCTTTCCCATACACTGGAAATTGCGTGATAATCGGTTCGCTCAAATCCTATTGCGACGAATATCACCGATTAATTTCTATTATCCTCAATACGACCTTTCTAAGACTATCCATTATGAATGGTCTCTACTCGATACCCATGATCGCAACACAGATCATTATAAACGTCATGTTACCCAGCACGGTTTTGAGAAAATTTTGGAAAGTCTGGGATATACGAAGTACTCTGTTTTTGTAGGTGGAACAGGATATGTATGCCGAGCTTTAAAGGACTAAATGATGCCGATTGAAAGGGGGTTGCGGATTGCTATTATCGGCAACATGAATAATAACGGTTTCAGCATAATGCGTTATTTTCGAGATCTTGGATTCAATGCTTATCTCCTTCCATATTCGACGGATGGAAATGGTAATCTTTCCCATTTTTCGCCTGAGGCGGATACCTGGGATATCGATCGCTGGAAGCCTTTTATACGCACCTTAGGCATACCGAACAGTTCACGAGGGATAATGCAGGCTAGTTTATCTAATGTTTGGCCCAGTCAATTAAAGAAAGACTTGCTGCTCAATTATGATTTTTTTATTGGTACTGGTGCCGCTCCAGCCATGTTTGAAGCAATGAATCTAAAACTCGATATTTTTTACCCATATGGTGTTGGCATTGAGTTCTATGGCGACTTTGAGTTTCTTAAGGGGGCTAAATTATCTCTTTTACGCAGTCTAGTGTATGGCTACATCCGCAGATTACAATCGAAAGGAATTCGTAAAACAAGGCATTGTATTAATCCGGAGATGAGTATAACAAAAGATTCCTTCGAAGAAATCGGGCGATCATTCTTGCGACTTTCAGTACCGGTTGTTTATAACCGTGAGAAAAACACTCAGGCGTTATTACAGCCAAGAATTTCCTCTGTTATTAAACAACTGCAGTCTTACGATCTCTCCGTATTCAGCTGCGCGCGCTTGCTTTGGGATAAAAGTACACTACTATCGTTATATGGGGAAGAAAACTGGAAGAGCGCTAGTAAAAATAGTGATTGGCTCTTTATTGGTTTAGCCCAATTCATTCGCGAAAACCCTAAAGCTCGACCTGTCTTGGTTTGTATTGAATATGGGCCAGATGTCAAAGCGACTAAACAGCTTGTTGATGACTTAGGTATTGAGAAGCATGTTATTTGGCTGCCGATATTACAGAGGAAGGAGATTATATTAGTATTACAAGCCTGCGATATTGGCGTCGGTGAATTTTACTCTGATCCTGGAGTGATGTGGGGCGGAACAGGATGGGAGGCGCTATCATGTGGCAAACCACTTCTTCAAAGTTTTAATTTCTCAAAAGAGTCCTTTGAGTTGGATTTTGGTTATCCGCCGCCGCCCATTCTTGATGTCAAATCGGCTCAAGATGTTACTCGCCACCTTAATAATCTCTACGATGATGTTGAAAAGCGTGATGCCATACATAACGAAGTTTCTAACTGGTTTGAACATTATAATGGAATAGGTCTCGCAAAGCAGTGGCTTGATTTACTCCAGAAAAATGATGGAGAGATATGAGATTACCTAATAAGCTAGGTCAAGCTGAACGGTTAAAATTTCTTCTAAGTGATACAGTCGTTTATGGACTGGGTGGAGCATTGAATAAAGTGCTAGCGCTCTTTACATTTCCATTGCTGACTAGATATTTTTCAGTTGAGCAGTTTGGTGTTATCGATTTATTAAATACATCAGTTGTACTTTTGGTGACTTTTCTGGTTTTTGGTCAAGATTCTGCTGTGGCAAGGTTTTTTTATGATGACGATAACTTTAGTCGACGACGTCAAGTAGTAAGCCAATCACTGGTGTTCCAGATTATAATTTTCTCTGTTGTCAGCCCTTTTTTATGGCTTAACAGCGCATTAATAGCGCAGGAATTTTCCCTAACAACAGATGGAGAGCAAATTATAAAATTAATGATCTTACAAGCTCCATTCTTTGTTTTGATAAATTTCTCGCAAAGCTTGTTGAAGTGGACGTTTCGACGCAATCAATTTTTGTTTATTTCCATAGGATCTGCTTTAACTTCAGTAGTTGGCGTCTTGTTGGGGCTCACTCTATTTGAATTTGATATTATGAGTCTTTTTACCCTTTATCTTATGATTAGGCTAACTTTTGGGCTCCTTGGAGTTTATTTGGTTAGACAGTGGCTTAACTGGCCCTCTGATTTCAAGATACTGAAACAGATGCTACCTTTTGCAATACCATTTGGATTGATATGCATGGCTGCATCGTTTTTGCCTGTTTATGAACGTAGTGTGGTCCTTAATTATATTGGTGCCGAGGAACTCGGGTTGTTCGCTGCTGGAGCTAAGGTGGCTCTAATTATTGGCCTTCCAATAAATGCCTTTGAAACAGCCTGGGGACCATTTTCATTATCGATATTTAAGGAGAATGACGCGACTAGAACTTATCAATTAATGTTGCCACTTTTTACTATATTTGTCTGTTGCACGGTCTTATTTCTGACAGCAATTTCAGAGCTTCTATTGGTTTTATTAGCATCAGATGATTACAGAGGAGCGAGTATAGTAGTGTTTGCCCTGTCTTTGACAAAAGCTGTTGAGGCAATCGGAGGAATTACGGGGCTCGGCATAAGCTTAGCAAAAAAATCATATTATAAATTATATAGTTACCTGCTTATGATTTTGCTTTCTTTCTTACTTTTACCTCTGCTATCAAAAAACTTTGGGTTAGCTGGTTTAGCTTTTGGCAGTCTTGTTACGATGTTAGCTTGGGCCACTTTGGAAACTTATTTATCCCAACGAGTTCATCATATTGACTGGAGATTTACCAACACAATTCTGATCTTATTGATAACGATTATTTTCGGTTTTTTACATCAAATTAACCTAAATGTATACACGGTTGGAGGATTGAGCTTTATTCCTTTACTCGGCATCTTATCAATAATGTTTCTTGCATGGTTTAAGGTATTTGATGTTGCTCAAAGAAGTTTGTTAACTAAGTTTTTACATCAAAAAATAAGGCGCTGATTTTTTATGATCACAATAGCAAAACTTATCTCTATTAATGCTCTTTCGATCATGGTTTTGGGTGTAACTGGGAATGTTAATATCGCAATTTTCTCTTTTTTCACGCTATCGTGTCATTGGTTAGTAATATCTAGATTTCTTCAAGAACCTAGTCTTTATAGTTCTCGTAATATTTTGATGTTTTATTCGTTCTTGCTGTGCCTAATTTCAATTATTTCATACAAACAGAGTGTAATTATTGGAGGAGAACTAGCACCTTATCTGGGTGGAAGCGATGGTGAGGGTTATTTTTACAATGCCCTAGGACTAATGGGAGGAGGCAAGTTAGAGCAATTAGGTGTCTTGGGAGCCTCATATTTTGGCTACCAACTCATTTTATCTTTTGCATTTGATATCTTCGGTGCAAATTTATTTGTAGGCTTGTTGCTAAACAATACATTACTTATGTTAACAGTTTTACTGGTTGTTAGAGTGACTTGGATTTTAACAAAGGATAAGCAAAACTGTTTTTACTCTGCCCTGGCTTTTATATTAACTACAAAATTTATCTTTTATTCGAATACCCTACTTAAAGATCCCTCTCTAACTTTTGGAGTTGCGTTAGTTACATACATGATTGCTATGATTCATACTCGTAAAGCTATGATGCCATCTTCTTATCTGGCGTTAATTTTTGCAGCCTTGATTTTTGGGATGATGCGCCAACCAATGCTTATCTTAATACCAATCAGTTTTATTGTACTCGGCAGGACAAGTTTAAAGACTATTTGGCTGCCTGGAATATTACTTTTTATAACAGGAACCTCATTCCTTGCTTTTTTAGGCTCATTTACTTCTCATATCTTTTCAGTTGAAGAAATTACTAGGATTGTTGTTGAGAACCAGCTTTTATCTAATGCGGGTGATGATGGAGTTAATATTGACGGCATAGTTGGAAGGGTCTCAAGTTCATACGGTCAGTTACCAATATTAATTCGCATGCTTCTAATAGCTATCCCTGGAACTTTGCAGTTTATTTTGCCCTTCGATTTTTGGAGCATTAGTTTTATAAATGATCACTTTATACATCTTTTTAATATTAATTTAAATGTTATTTGGTATTTGTTCATTGGCGTATTCATGATCTATGGATTAATCTATTGGAAACGATTGCCAAATACCATGAGCACAAGATTATTTTTGATGGGCGCTATGGCATATTTAGCTCATGCCTTTGTTTTTGGGGGAGTAGTGCCTAGATATGGCAGCCCATACCTTGTAATGATGTTTCCGACTATTGGATATTTGATGAGTTGTTTGATGAAAAAAAAGGGAGATTATGCTCATATTAGAAAATTCTTCCAGAGGTATTACTTTTTAGTATTTCTCGCAGGTGTGCTGTTTGTATTTTTGTCACTATCTCGTTATACCTAAATATGAGGTGCTTATTGAAAAAAAATTGTCGTTCAATTCTTGTAGTTTGTAATGGCGTAATTGCTACTGGAGAAAATAATCGATTACTCATCAATGGTCATTCTGGCAGGCTGCTTCTTGATATAAAGAAGGATGGCTTTGAGCCAACCTATATCGGTTTATCGTCAACATTTGATCAGAACTCTAGCCTTGATGATTTTGAACTTGGAGAGAATAATTTACGAGGGCTTCCCTTGAAAAAATCAAAACCAGCTCATCTAGTAAAAAGTCTACTTACAGAGATACTATCGACGAGATTTGTATATATTTTTTATCCGGGATCCCTTGGCTCTTTAGTGGCATTTATGTGTTTTCTTCTTGGAAAGCCATATGGACTCTACGTCAGAGGGGAGCACTATGACAGTGGTTTTTTGACCAAGGTAATACTCAAACAATCAAGATTTATTCTTACTGTATCTCCATCTATAGAAAAAAAATTGAATTTTTTTTGTGAGCATGTCGAAACAATTCGGCCTATGACATTTATTTCTGAGAAAGATAACTTTAAGCGAGAGGAGTTAATATCTGTTCCTCCAATTTGGAATATATTGTTTGTTGGTAACATTATAGCCCATAAGGGAATTTATGAATTGCTAGAAGCTGCTGCTGAGCTTAAAAAAGAGGGGATCGGTTTTAATTTGAGATTAGTCGGTGGTGGTGTTTTATTCGAGGAGCTAAAGAGTGAACTGAGAACTCATTCCGCCCATAACAATATTGAGTTTATTGGTCTGGTGTCTGATAAAGATACCCTTATGGCAGAGTATAGGAATGCCCATTTATTAATTCTTCCAACTTATCATGAGGGATTCCCCAGAGTTCTTTATGAGGCCATGATGACAGAGTTACCTATTATAACTACTATGGTTGGAGGTATTCCAGGGCGTATGACGGATTTGGAAAACTGTGTTGCAATAGAGGTAAAGAGTAGCAAATCGATAGTTAATGCGGTAAAATTTTTGAGTAAGGATTTAAATTTGTACAATACTATTGGTAAAAATGGTCATGATACAATTACAAGAGTTCTTAGGGATAATAAAAGCCATAATGATCTTCTTTGTGAGTCTTTGCAGCTTTACTATGAACACAATTAATTATTAGCGGATATCGAGGTCATCTCGGTGGTTAATTAACAATAAAATATAAGGGAAAAAAATACAATGGGAAAATCTCAAATCCAGCGCATAGTTTTAGGAATGCATTTTGGACATGACTCTAGTGCTGTGGTGGTGGCAGATGGGAAGGTCGTGGCCGCGGTGTCTGAGGAGCGAATGTCCCGTATTAAAATGCAAGCCGGTTATCCAAAACTTGCAGTTAAAAAAGTACTTGAGATCGCTGGTATAAATCGAGAGCAAGTGGATTCGGTAGCTATAGCAACCACCGAAAACTTTCGTACATTGCCTCTAAACCAAATAGAGCATAATTTTGGAATTGGTGACCCTTTATCAAAACTAAAACAAATCTCGGTAGATTTCATGAGGGTTATGAGATATGCGTCGGGACAATTACCTCCGACTATTGGATCATCTAAACTTAATCACTATGAAAAGAAAAATTTTCAGAAATTTTGTGAGTTCATGCGAAAGGAGGGGTTCCCCAAGGCCAAAATTAAATTTTATGATCATCATAAATCTCATGCGGCTACAGCGCTTCTTTGCTCTCCTTTTGAGTCTGCAGCTGTATTTACTTCAGATGGCCGGGGTGATGCACTTTCTGGAACAGCTAGTTGGGGGAAGGGCAATGATTTGATCTTGAAGTCCGAAGTATCAGAGTTGGATTCTGTTGGTATGTTTTATTCTGCTATCACTGTAGCCTTAGGTTTTAGATCTAACAGGCATGAAGGAAAAATTACAGGGCTAGCAGCCTTTGGAGATTCAGAATTGCTTTACGATCAATTCAAACAACTTTTTAATCTTCGGAAGGGGGAATCAAAGTATACATTTTCATTGCCAGAGGAGAAACGACCTCGAGATCCTAGGGAGCTTAGTCAGTTGCTTGCTATCTCTAAATTATCAATAACTCAAAAAATTAAAATTATGAGTATGCCAAATTTTGAGATAGCGCGGTACGTATTTAAATGGCTCAACGTTGTAAATTATCTCTCGGACATAGCTGCATTGAATTCTCGAGAGGATGTTGCAGCCGCGGCACAGAGAGTCACCGAAGAAGTCATAGTAAATTGGGTTGCTAACTTTGTAGGAAAAGATAGTGCTTATGTAGTCGTTGCTGGCGGCTTATTTGCAAATGTAAAAATAAATGAGAAAATTCTACAATTAAGCAACGTCAAAAATATCTATGTTCATCCTGCGATGGGTGATGATGGCATCGCACTAGGAGCAGCTCTTTTAGATTCCTCAGAGTCGATTCTTTGTGAGGCGGGAGAGAAGGCGCGTGCATCGCAGTTAGATCATGTGTATTTAGGTTCCTCATATTCGCACGATGAAATTATTGCGGCTTGCAATAAAGAGGGCGTATATTTCCAAAAGCAAGATAATATTTCAGAAAGTGTTGCTGAACTACTCCATCTCGGTAAAGTTGTGGGCAGATTTGCTGGCCGGATGGAGTGGGGTCCAAGGGCTCTTGGGAATAGATCAATTTTGATCTGTCCCACAGATGCCTCGATAAACACCACGATTAATCAGCGTTTAAATAGAACTGAATTTATGCCTTTCGCACCTTCCATACTGCACTCAAAGGCAAGTGAGTACTTGATTGGCTGGGCTGAGGATCATGTGGCAGCTGATTTTATGACTGTTACGTATTCGTTTCGTGAGGAGCAAATCGCGAATTTTTCAGCTGTGGTTCATGTTGATGGAACTGCGCGTCCCCAGATTGTAAGAAAGGAGACTAATAAGCAATTTTTCTCAATTTTAGAGGCGTACCATAAAATATCTGGGTTGGGCGGATGTGTTAATACCAGTTTTAATGCGCATGAAGAGCCAATAGTAGAGTCTCCTCTAGATGCTATTCGAGCTCTTAAGGCGGATTGTGTCGATGTTCTGGCAATTGAGGATTTTTTAGTTACCGTTGACCCACCAGCCTGATTATTAGAAACGAGAGTGCCGCAGCAATGTTTGCCCTAATTGCTGCTAAGTTTGAATATTAAATGGCTCAACATAAACAGTTGACAAATCACTGCTTCTCACACAATGCTAAAATAACAGTTACCGTTAATTCATCTAAAATATCAATTTAAAAATTTTTAAACAAACAGGAAATACATTATGTGCGGTATAGCTGGCATTTATAAAAAAGATGGTCCTATAACGGGCGTTGCAAATATTTTAGACCAACTGAGCAGTCGAGGACCAGATGATCGCGGGGTATATGAAACCGATCAGTTGACATTAGGGCATGTACGTCTTTCTATTATTGATTTATCTTCTAAGGGACATCAACCGATGGAAAGCGATTGTGGACGGTATGTGCTTGTCTACAATGGTGAAATCTATAATTTTAGAGAATTAAGAGAGGAGTTAAAAGATTCAGGAGTGCTATTTAACTCTGATACTGACTCAGAAGTATTACTGAAACTAATTCAGTATGAGGGAATCGATGCCATTAAAAGGCTAAATGGTATGTATGCATTTGCGCTCCTTGATACTCATGAAAAGACACTAACTTTGGTGAGAGATCCTTTTGGGATAAAACCGCTCTACTATTATCACAAAGATGACACTTTAGTGTTCGCTTCTCAAGTAAAAGCGTTTGAAACATTACCTGACTTGAATTTGTCGAAGTGTGATAGGTGGGAAACATTATTTTTAGCCTTTGGTTATTTGCCCGCACCATATACAACTTTTAAAGAAGTCAAAGCGCTTGAGCGAGGATGTATGTTGCAACTTGATTTAAACACTGCTTCCTTAGACTGCAGGAGATGGTACGAACTTCAAATTCATGAAAACCAAATTGATTATTCGGAAGTAAAAGAAAAATGTGAAAATGCAGTAAAGCGTCACCTTATCGCAGATGTTCCAACAGGAATTTTTCTTAGTGGAGGCATTGATTCATCCTTACTTGCTTTGATCGCGTCACAACATGTAAAACATTTAGAGACCTTATCTATTGAGTTTGAGGAATCTAATTTTTCTGAGTCTTATTATCAGAATATAGTTGCTGCCAAGATTAATGGCAGCCATAAAGAAGTATTAATATCCTATTCAGAGTTCGTAAATTCATACAAAGAAAGTATTGATCAAATGGATCAGCCCACACTCGATGGTGTTAATACATTTTATGTTTCGAAAGCTGCAAAAAAACAGAAACTCAAAGTCGTTCTTTCAGGCCTTGGAGCTGATGAAATATTTTATGGATATCGCCATCATAAAATATTTCCAAAATTAAAATATCTTTCATGGTTCCGCTTCTTATTTAGGGTTTTTGCATTATTACCATTTAATAGTAAATTTAAGAAATTAGAATATTTTGAGAAAAAGTCTTCGGTGACAGACTACTTAGGACTCAGGGGAGTATTTTCTCCATCACATATAGCTAAAGAGCTTGGAATAGATAAAAGGGTTGTTTGGGAGACTTTATTGACAGTCGAGCCAAGACTTCCAAAAAATCTTAAGTTGTATTCAAAGAAGCATTGTTCATTTTTAGATTTTGAATTCTTTTTGGCTGGTCAATTGCTTAAAGATAGTGATTTTATGAGTATGTCTCATTCATTAGAGCTTAGGGTGCCATTCCTTGACAAAGAACTTGTAGAATTAGCATTTAAAACAAGTGATGAAGAGAAATTTATTGCGAATTATCCAAAATCAATGTTGACTAAACCGTTTTCTGATTTGCTTCCGGATGAAATTGTGTTTAGACCAAAGCAGGGCTTTACTTTTCCGTTTAGGCATTGGCTGAAAGAGATACCAGAAATGAAGATTTACAATACATCAGTTTGGCCGCGTAATTGGGCTGTTTTCATTCTTGATCTATTCCGACGATAGAATAGATTTTTATTCTGTAGCAGTTGTTAAATATTTGCCTCGTTGCGAATTATAAATGGGATGATGAATAAGATTTTACTATTAGGTAGTTAAATCTAGTTTTCCCTTCCTGGAATAGAAGAGCTTGCCCATTCATGTTACTCATAGGCGAAGGCGAATTGAGCCTGGAATCAAAGTACTGTTATTAAAATTTAAGTGGTTTTTTTTAACTTGTAATTGAATTAGAATGGTCTGATTATGGAGAATATTTAAATGAAAGAATCTAACAAGAAGCTGGAATCAGACTTTTCTGAGGCTTTCACAGAGTTCAAATCTCGCTATCCCTTTTCAGATAAACTAGGCGCAAGCGAATATTTAGCTTCTCGAGCTATTATTACAGAATTAAGTAAGCATCTTGATGGATTTGATGGTATGCGTTTACTTGATATAGGTTGTGGGCCTATGAGTAAGACTGCTATTTTTCAATTACTCGGTTGTCATTGTTTTGGAGTAGATGACTTGAGTGATCCATGGCATGTAGAGGGAACTAATACCCAAAAAATAAAAAATTTTGCTACTCAGCTTGGAATTAACTTTCACAAACAAGCAGAGGGTGATTACACTATTCCATTCGAGGAGTCATCATTTGATTTGGTAACGTCTTTGTCAGTAATAGAGCATCTGCATGAGTCACCTCGTGAAATGTTAAATACTATGGGCAAAATGGCAAGAGAAGGCGGATTGATTGTAATAAAGATGCCAAACTCAGTAAATTTAAGGAAGAGATTGTCGGTATTTAGAGGTAAAACCAATTTCCCTCCTGTGAATCAATTTTATGACTCTAATGGAACCTGGAGGGGCCACGTTAGAGAATATACATTAGATGAAATAATATATATATGTAAACGAAGTGGATTTGAATTAGTATCTGCAACCACTTTTGAACACCTTGCGCATGAAAAGCTCGCTAGCCCACTTCGCGAAATTTATTTAATGATTTGCAATCTAATTCCTACATTACGAAGTAGTCTTTTAGTGGTTTGTCGAAAACCACCAAGATGGAAACCGGAGATAATGCTATAAGAACTCTCATAATCACATTAGCGTACAAATTGATATTTAAGTTATATGTTGAAGATGATATCAATTGAATTGAACATACTAGTTAGAATTTAATAGTTATAAATTATTACAAATGGAAATCAGATCTATACACATTTTGCCTAATACTCCAAAGGAAGCTAGTGGCTATACGGCTAGTGTCTTTGGGCTATGTGAAGCATTGGAAGGGATTGGGATGCCGGCAAAAATTGCGACATTTAATCCGTTAGAGGAACAATTTAAAAAGAGATTTGTCGAGTCTTTTAGGCATAGTTTTAGATCGAAGAGGCTTGGCGCCTCCATAGATATGAGGAGGTGGCTGAGCGGAGAAGTTAAATCAGAAAACTTGGAGCTAATTCATGTTCACAGTCTATGGAGAATGGCTTGTTTATATCCGAGTAAACATGCAAAAAATTTATCGATTAAATTTGTTGTTTCACCAAGAGGTACGCTCTCTCCTCAAGCATTAAAATATTCATCATTTTCAAAAAAAATATTTAGTAAACTATTACAGACTCCAGCATTTGATTCTGTAGCGGGTTTTCACGCAACATCTTTTCAAGAATATTGTGACATCCGAAATTATGGTTTTCGTCAACCCATTGCAATCATCCCAAATGGCATATCAGATCTTCAGATTACTGAAGAAGATCATAGAAAATGCAACCAAGTACTTTTTGTCGGTCGCATTCACCCAATAAAAGGTATTGAAAATCTACTTAAAGCATGGAGTATGATCCAGCATTATTTTGTGGACTGGGAATTAATAATTGCTGGTCCAGGCGAAGATAAGTATATTGCAGAGCTTAAAAACTTGGCTCGTAAATTAAAACTAAAAAGATATAAGTTTCTTGGACCAGTTTATGGAGCTGATAAGCAGAAACTCTATCTGAAATCACGGATCACTGTTTTACCAACTCTTAGTGAGAACTTTGGTATGGTAGTTGCTGAATCACTTTCTGCGGGCACGCCCGTTATCGTTACTAAAGGAGCGCCTTGGGAGAAGATTGTAAGTGAAGATGCTGGATGGTGGATTGATATTGGAGCTGAACCATTAGCAGAGACTCTTAATCATGCTCTAAATCTATCTAAAATCGAGCTTTCTTCTAAAGGTAAAAATGGGCAAGATTGGATGTCTCGAGAATTTTCCTGGGAAGCTGTCGCGAATGATATGAAAAGCTATTATGGGTGGCTAATTAATAATATGAAAAAGCCTGATTTTGTGCATTTAGACTAGAATAAAATAAATGGTAATATCGAGTATACTTTTCAATTAGTTATGCTTTGAGTAAATGAAAATGAAAAAAATGCTATATCTATCTAGTTTCTATATTTATTATTACGTGGGTGTTTAAGAGCGATGAAACAAATAATTCAAAATTTGAAAAATGGTGAAACAACTTTGATGGAAGTGCCATCTCCACAAAATATGGACGGTCATATACTTATTAAAACTAACAAATCTCTTGTTTCAGCTGGTACTGAAAGGATGTTAGTAAATTTTGGTAAAGCAGGGTGGGTTGAAAAGGCGCGTTCTCAACCAGATAAAGTTAAGATGGTTTTGGAGAAAGTAAAAACTGATGGATTTACAGCAACTTATGATGCTGTAAAGTCAAAGCTTGACCAACCGCTAACTCTTGGATATTGCAACGTGGGCACTGTGCTTGAAAATGGCGGGACAAGATTTGAGGTTGGCACTCGAGTTGTCTCCAATGGAAACCACGCTGAGATAGTACGTGTTCCAAAAAATTTGTGTGCAAAAGTGCCTGATAACGTTGATGATGATTCTGCGGCATTTACCGTTTTAGCAGCAGTAGCTTTACAAGGCGTACGTTTAATTAAACCTACATTAGGTGAATGTGTTGTTGTGACAGGTTTAGGCTTAGTAGGTTTAATCACAGTTCAATTACTGCAAGCTAATGGCTGCCGCGTTCTAGGGATAGACTTTGATTCAACCAAATGCAGGTTGGCTAGAGAATTTGGAGCTCAAACGGTTGATCTGTCTGCAGGTGAGGACCCAATTAGAGCAGCTCAAGGATTTTCTCGTGGTCGTGGTGTTGATGCTGTTATTATCACAGCTTCTACCAAAAGTAGTGAGCCTCTAAGCCAAGCTGCTACCATGAGTCGCAAGCGCGGCCGTATTGTTCTTGTTGGAGTTATTGGTCAAGAGATTTCAAGAGCTGATTTCTTTGAAAAAGAATTAAGCTTCCAGGTTTCATGTTCTTATGGACCAGGACGTTATGACACGGAGTATGAAGATAAAGGTAATGATTATCCTGTTGGATTTGTTCGATGGACAGAGCAACGAAATTTTGAGGCTATTTTGGATTTAATGGCTTCAGGTAGTATCGATGTAAAACCATTAATAAGTCATCGATTTAAAATTGCTTCTGCTGAAGCGGCTTATAATAAGCTAAATGATTACTCATCGCTAGGCATTCTCCTTGATTATAGCGATACTCCAACAGAATCACTAAGAAAAAATACGGTCAGCCTTAATACGAATTTGGTCAACCAACCACAAAAAGGTAATGTTGTTTTTATTGGAGGCGGAAATTATGCTTCAAGGATTCTAATTCCTACATTTAAGAATGCTGGAGCAAATTGTATTGCCATAGTAACAAGCGGGGGTATTAGCTCTGTTCATCATGGTAATAAAAATGGTTTTCTTTTTGCATCCACTGATATCGAGCAGGCACTGGATGATTCTATTGATACCGCTGTTATTGCTACTCAGCACAATCTACACGCACATCAAACAGTCCTAGCTATAAAAAAAGGCAAGCACGTTTTTATAGAGAAACCATTAGCGCTTAATCACGAGGAGATTAATATGATTGAGGCTTCCCAAAAATCGGCTAAGACTATGCTTATGGTTGGATATAATCGTCGCTTTTCGCCACATATTCAGAAAATTAAAAGCCTCCTTAATGCAAAACCTTCTCCAAAGACCTTTGTTATGACAATGAATGCAGGCGAAATACCTGAGGATCATTGGACGCAAGATACTGAGATTGGTGGTGGTCGCATTATTGGGGAAGCTTGTCACTATATAGATTTGATGCGTTATTTGTCTGGATCAAAAATAAAATCCTTTCATGCAGTTAAGATGGGCGAAAATGACTTTGTCAAAGTAACCGAAGATAAGGCTTTGATATCACTTACTTTTGAGGATGGCTCTATTGGCTCTATTCATTATTTTGCGAATGGAGGAAAATCTTTTCCCAAGGAGCGCATTGAGGTTTTTTGCGAAAATGCGGTGCTTCAACTTGATAACTTCATAAAACTTCGTGGTTTTGGGTGGAAGGGTTTTACTAAAATGAACCTTTGGTCGCAAGACAAGGGACAGAAAAATTGTGTTAACGCCTTTATGAAGAGCGTAAGGGAGGGAGGAACAAACCCTATCCCAGAGGATGAAATTTTTGAGATAGCACGAGTTTCTGTTGATATTGCAGAAATGTTGAGAAAATAACTAGTTGAATTAATTTGAGGATTTTTTAACTAATTAAAATGAGAAAACTTATTCTCTTTTTTAATACCCTCCGATTTTTGAAGTGGCAGCAAATCTACTTTAGAGTATTACGTAAATTAATTAAGCCAAAAATCACAGAAATATTCAATGGAGTTGAGCCTAAGCATCCTGTTAATTGGCAGCATATATCACTTTATGACGATAATATTAATCATGAATTGGAGGCATGTTTTTTAAATCACACGAAGAAAAT